>Ga0194052_1000984_pt1 | contig 17161 bp, 11 predicted proteins | sample SepL226m_MetaG_FD_160117 | JGI IMG/M metagenome (GOLD analysis project Ga0194052, IMG submission 160117) | Anoxic zone freshwater microbial communities from boreal shield lake in IISD Experimental Lakes Area, Ontario, Canada - Sep2016-L227-6m | ecosystem: Environmental > Aquatic > Freshwater >... | reverse complement strand
TCACCCCCGCCAAATCAAGAATGCAAGGAGTGTTTTTCTTTCGGGGTTGCCGAGGCTCTGCGAGGCAGTGGCGGAACGATTCATTCTCGCTCAAAAAAAGTTCGAGCAAATGATATAATGACACCACCAAACGAAACATTGTCGGAATTAAGAAAGCGGAGCGATTTTGCGGGAGCCAAAATCGCGCTGTCATTTTTTTCAAAACCCTTTCCGCCTACGGCGGAAGCCGTGAATTCCCAAAGCTCCCCCCAATTGAAATCATGAAAGACCTCAAACCAAAATATTTTCTCTACGCGAGGAAATCAACAGAGGATGATGACCACCAGATAATGTCTATTGAGGCACAGCTTTTTGAGCTACACGAGTATGCACGTAGAGAAAATCTTGAAATTCTTGAGGAATTTCAAGAGTCGAAAAGCGCAAAGAAACCGGGTCGTGAATTATTTAACGAAATGATGGCCCGCATTGATAATATGGACGGCGTAGGTATTCTCGCGTGGCATCCTGATAGACTTGCTCGCAATAGTGTTGACGGCGGGCGCATCATTTACGCCGTAGACACGACCAAAATCGTTTCTTTGCGATTTCCGACATTTTGGTTTGAGCCAACTCCGCAAGGGAAATTTATGTTGCAGGTGGCGTTCGGACAGAGTAAGTATTACAGCGACAATCTCGTGGAGAATATTAACCGTGGTATCCGCCAAAAAGTCCGTCGAGGCGAGTGGTTGGTGCGCGCTCCCTTTGGCTATGTGAATAATCCAAAAACGAGAAATATTGAACCTCATCCGACTAAATCGCGTATCGTGGTAAAAGCGTTTGAAGAATACGCCAAAGGGACGCACACCCTCGGCACTATTGCGGACTTTTTGGCGGATCACGGCGTGAGCACGAAAGGAACGCCACCTGCCAAAGCTTCCGTCGCTCGTATGCTCTCCAATCGCGTGTATCTCGGCTTTACCTATCACAAAGGCGAGTATTACGACGGAAGCTTTACGCCAATTATTTCTCCGACACTGTTTGAAGCAGTCCAAAAAATGCTTGCGAAAAAATCTCGTCCTCGTGTGCAAAAAGTACCGAACCATTTTCCATTTGCACAATTCGCTCGGTGCGGTGAGTGCGGAAGTATGATTACGGCTCAATATGCCACCAATCGTTTTGGCACTAAATATACTTACTATCGCTGTACCAAAAAGAAAGGTGTTTGCCGTCAGCCGTATCTATCTTCTTCCGCACTCATTTCGCAAGCAAGAAATCTGCTTCAATCAGTGTCGCTTCCTCTTTCAGAAATTGAAAACATGGAAAAACAAATTGATGTGTGGGACAAAGAGTCAATTTCCGAAAGAGGAAGTGTTGCCCAAAATCTTAAAACCAAACTTTCCGAAACGAAGGAGAAGCTGGACAATCTCGTTTCCATTTATCTTGACGGCGATATTGAACGCGATATTTATTTACAGCGAAAAGACCTTCTCCTTCGTCAGAAAGCAAAGTTTGAGGAGAGTTTTAAGGATTTTGGGCAACAGAGAAAAAATTGGGTCGAACCCTTGCGGAGTTTCGTTTTGTCTTTGAGAGAAGCCGTTATTTTGGAAAAAGGCGAAAACTATTTCGCATGGAAAGAGTTTTTCCAAAAAATCGGCTCTAACCCTATTCTCAAAGACAAAACGCTTTCATGCAATTGGGGGGAGCTTTGGGAATTCACGGCTTCCGCCGTAGGCGGAAAGGGTTTTGAAAAAAATGACAGCGCGATTTTGGCTCCCGCAAAATCGCTCCGCTTTCTTAATTCCGACAATGTTTCGTTTGGTGGACTTGGACTATATTTTTTGGAACAGGTTTGCCAGAGAAAGCGAATATCTAGTTTCGATTCTGAAAGAAGCCAAAGAATAAGGTTAATTAATAATATAAACCTTAGTAATTATAAAGGTATAAAGCAAATGTTGCAAATAAAAAGAGCTAAGAACAACTACCACCACTAACTAGAACTATCTTTGGGGTCTTGTATGTATCACTAGTTTTAAACCTCAAAAAACGATATGTCATTTTTATATTTAGTATATAAATTAAAACTTACTACAAAAATATAATCTGTGATAGTTTTACTACTAACAATGTACTTTATTGTCACGTCTTGTATTGCTTTGATTAGTCTTTAAAGCAAAATAAATAATTTATTAATTACTACCAAAAAAATGTAATAATTTTTGCCAAAATGATTTCTTTTTAGCAATAGGAATATCTGTGTTATTTACTATCTGAGTCGGTTGTGTGATACTTTGTTGTGATATTGAAGTAATAACAATCTGCTTTTCTTGTTTTGGAGTTTTTATTGTTTTAGCGATAACTCCTGAGGCAGGAACCACCTGTGGTCTACTGACAACTTGAGCAACAACACATTGATTGTCTATAAAATTAAAACCGTTAGCACACGTACAAGCCCAAGCCGTTGCCTTGTGATTAATAATATCAGGTATACTATTTGCCCCAAACTTTGCTTTACAACGAATCTGTGCACTATTCCCATCAGGGTCTTGTAATGCCACACCACTTATTATATTTTTTTCTGCTTTATCTAAATCTAAAGCTAATTGAGTTAATTGACTTATGCATTGCTGAGCAGAAAAAATATATTTATTATCATTTATTTGCCAATCAATTTGTGCTTTTTTAATTGCATAATCCATATCTGCCTTAGCTTTATTTATTGATACGTCATATTTACTTCCAATGTTTAATATATATTGTTGCCCATCGCTACCTGAGCCCATAGGATTATTTGTATAATAACTTGCTTGTGCTTGTGCCACTGCTTTGTCTTTATCAGCTTGAAATTCTGCAATTTCTTTATTAAATATATCTTTAGTACTTTGAATTGATGAACTAAGAGAATCTGCAGATGTTTTTTTAATTCCATCAATATATGCCTGTTCACTTGCAATCCATTTTGGTATTGAATCTCTCTCAGCTTGTCTTTCTATTAAAGGACTATAGAGATAGTAATTATATTCTTTAGTTGGATAAGAAGAACTACAATAACTTACAGTCGGGGTAGACACAATACACTCATCCATATCAGCATATCTCACAGAACTTTCAAAACCATCATTACAAATTGCATTACCGCTAATTGATGATAGCCCCATAGAGATATAACAATTTACACCACCATGGTCAGAACAAGCTCCCGAAGTTGCAAAAACATTATGTGAACAAAAAGACAAACAAACTATTGCAACGATATATAAATATTTTTTCATAATTAAATAAAAAATGATAATAGACAGCAAAAAGCCCACCACGAGGGTGATAGCTTTCGCTATCCACACAAGTTTCCTTATGTGACCTGCAACGGTGACCCCCAATGATGGGTTCTTTACTCCGTTGCAGGAATTCTTTTCATCATGCCTTTTAACTTTCTTAAAAGGTTTAGATTACTTTTAATTATTAAGTTGTGAAAACATTATACGTTTTTTATTCTTGTATGTAAAGGAAAACTTTTGATGATATTTCAATGTACATTGCTATCATATAGCCGAAAGGCATAATAATGTTTTCTAAAATATTTGAACTTTTTTAAAAGTAACTTTCTTTTTTGTTAAATAAAAAACTTGATTACTAATAATATTAAGTCTAAAATCTTAATTAGATTAGTTCTTTTTTATTTTTAAAAAAGTTTTCTCGGAGAGGGTGTGTTGCTAGAAACCTTGTTTTGTTTTTCGAGAAAACAAATTAACGTAATGTATTTAGTTAACAAACTGTGGGTTCTTTCGCCTGTTGTTAATAATAAATGCGTAGAGTTAATAATTCGATAGGTTTTTACCTAGCTGATTATTAATTCTATACATTTCTATAAAATAAATAGTCAGCTTTAAAAACCTTACAAGGGCTTTTTATTTATTAAAATACAAAAAATGCTATAATGAGTAGGCTACACAAAAAGTTAATAAGTGATTATTATTTAGCACCTAAAGAGGGGCAACGAGACTTTTTGTGTAGCAACAAAGAATCACATCGTTGTCCCTCTTTGAGTTCAAATAATAAACTTTCTGAAGATGAATCATTGAATTACTTAGCAAGTATTTTAGTTGAGGCATTTTTGGATAAAAAAGAATATGAACGAAATAACTAGTGTGAGTAAAAAAAGAGCTATTATATATGTGAGAGTTTCAACAAAAGAACAAGTTGATGAGGGTAATTCTTTATCTACTCAAGAAAAACATTGCAGAGAATATTGTTTAAAGAATAATTTTGATGTGGCTGAAGTTTTTTGCGAACAAGGTGAAAGTGCAAAAACTGCAGACAGAACAGAACTTAAAAAGCTTATTGTCTACGGTGCGAATAAAAAAAATCAAATAAATGCTTTGGTAATTTATAAACTAGACCGATTATCTCGCAGTACAGCTGATTATAGTCAACTCAAAACTTTGTTTAATAAATGTGGAATAGAAATTAAATCTACCTCAGAATATTTCGAGGACACTCCTCAGGGAAAGTTTATGGAAAATATGTTTGCAAACGTTGCACAATTTGATAATGATGTTCGTGCAGAACGTTGTGCTGGAGGAATGAAAGATGCAATGCGAGATGGGAGATATGTGTGGATGGCTACAATAGGTTATAAAAACGTTAAAATAGCTGGTAAGGCTACTATTGAACAAGATGAGATAATGGCTCCTCTTATACGCAAAACGTTTGAGCTTATTTCTTTAAACACATACCCAACAGAAGAAATAAGAAGAAGAATGTCAAAAGAAGGTTTGTTAAACAAGAAAGGCAAACCATTTTCAAAATCATATTTTTACTCAATGTTAACTAATAAACTTTTTACGGGATGGATTATTAAATTCGGAGAAAAACACAAAGGTAATTTTACTCCAATTATTTCAGAAGAACTTTTTAACCAAGTGCAAATAATCTTAAAAAAGAGAGGTAGAAAAAATCTATCTTATCTTACAGATAATCCTGATTTTCCACTCCGAAAGTTTGTGATTAATGGCGAAGGAAAAAAACTGACAGGCAGTTGGTCTACTAATAGTAAAGGAAGGAAATATGCTTTTTACCGCTTTGGAAACAATAAAGCAAGTATTCGAAAAGATTCTCTTGAAGAAGAATTTAAAAATTACATGGATAAATATAAATTAGATGAGGCTAAGTATGAAAAATTAAAAATACTTGTTAGAAAAAATCTTACGAAAGCAACAGCTGAGAAACGCAAAGAAAAAGAACACTTACAAAAACATATAGAGGAATTAAATGAAAAACAATCAACTCTTATTAAAAAGAATTTTGATGGAGTTATAAACGACAATGTTTTAAAACAACAATTAGAACTTATTGAAAAACAATCTGTAGACGCAACTGCTTCGCTTTCCAATATACCTGATGACAGCACAGACTATGAAGAAGTGGTTGAATTTATGGAAGAATATTTAAAACAACCAAGTAAAACTTGGTCGGAAGCAAAGAAAATAGAAACGAAAATTAAATTACAGATGTTCCAATTCCCCCAAGGTCTGATATTCGAGAATAATATATTTGGAACTAGAGAAGTAGCTAATGTTTTCAAAGTAAAAGACGTCTTTTCGACGCCTTTGTACTCTACGGTGGACCCTACAGGACTCGAACCTGCCACCTCCTCATTGCAAATGAGGCGCTCTAGCCAGATGAGCTAAGGGCCCTTATTAAGATAAGACCATTTTAACTTATTTAAACAAAAAAGCAAATTTTAAGAAAAAAGCTTTTGGATTTTTTCCCAAGGCACAGCAACAAGAATCGTACCAGTAAACACAAATACCAAACCAAGAATAGCTTGAAAAGTTATTCCTTCCGCTAAGACTACGGTAGCCAGAATTGCAGTTAATACAATAGACAACTTATCAATCACAGTCACTGCAACAGTCGGCCCTGTCGCCAAAGCATGATAAAAGAAAATCCAAGAAAGAGCTCCGCCGATTCCAGATAAAATAACAAATACCCATTGTTTAGTAGAAAGAGAATGGAAAGTCGAAATAGAAAATTTTCCAAAAGAAAATGCAGCGATAGTCACAATGAGCGCCATCACAATTCCTCGAACAGCCGTCAAAAAATTTGGATCAATACCCTTCAATCCCAATTTTGCAAAAATAGTCCCCATACTAGCCATCACCGCCCCCAACAATGCGTAAATAATATACATAAAATTATTCTAGCATATTCTTGCGACTTTTTGAACGATAAAACTTTATCGCAAATCTATGTGCTTCACTATTGGCAAGTAAGATTAAATTTTTATATTTTTTAATTATTTTTTCTTCTCCTTGTATTGCTTTAGCTTTATGTTTATCGTCTTTCACTACACCGACTACAGGTATTTTAAATTGATACCGATTCAAAACTTTTTCAGCCACATTCATTTGAGCGACACTACCATCTACCACAACTAAATTCGGTAATCCCCATTCTGTATGTCGAAACCTACGAGACAAGATCTCTTCCAAGGCTCCAGTGTCATTCGCATTACTTTGAGTCCGAATAATAAATTTTTTATATTCATTTTTTACAACTTCTTCATTCTCTATCACCGTCATCACCCCAACCATATTTTTGCCTGACATATGAGCCACGTCATAAGCCTCAATCCTTGGATTATTTATAAAATAATCCTTTTTTGAATGGTCTGGCAGATCCTTTGGCAAGGAACCGAGGACCTCTAAAAAAGAATTATTTTGTGAATAATCCTGCTTTATTAATGCTATATCATTTATATGTTCTAAAGCAAAAATCTTTCTTTTCGTTTCACCTGCTTTTTCAAACTCATGTTTCTTTGCATATTCCTTCATTTCCTTTTTTAAATTCTGAATTATTTTTCTCTTTTTACCTTGGAAAAATAATTTCAAATTTTTTATATTTTCTTTATACTCTGACATTCCGTCTGGAGTAAGACCAAGTTGATGATAAAATTCTTTATTGTTTTTTTTAATAGACTCTCCATCGATATATGGGAAAATCCTACGAATTATTTTAATCGCTTCACGAAGCTGTAGTCCATTTGTGTATGGACCAAATATATTTGCATACAAAACAGGACCAGACAAATGTTTTTGAATGGTCTGGCCGGGATAGGGACCCGGAGAACCGAGGGCCTGAGAAAACTTTTGACTGGTCCTGTTTTGTAACTCCTTCCCTCTTTTGATAATCACTTTTGGAATTTCTTCACGAGTTATACAAACATAATTCCAAGACCGATCATCTTTTTCTTTTACATTGTATTTCGGTTGATGCTTCTTAATCAAAAGAGCTTCAAGTATCAAAGCTTCAAGCACACTATCTGTCTCTTGCCATTCTACTCGATCAGCTTGCACGGTCATATCGAGTATCATTGGCCCTCTAGTAACTATCAAATCCTTGGCAAAATAGCTTTTTGTCCTATCTCGCAAAGAGGTAGCTTTACCAATATATAAAATATTTTTCCCACGCTTAAAAAAATAAACCCCGGGTTTATCTGGCAAGCTATTTTTTTTGAAATATTGACTATTCATGCTCTTTATTATATATTACACTACAGTTCAAATAGTACAAACAATTTAAAATTTTTTTGTTATGGAAGACGAAATTGACATCACAAATTTTCCCCTTTATTTATTAGTAAAAACACTCGTAAAAACAGAACACGAAGAAAATACTAAAATCAAAGCTGGAAATAAAAGAAAAATTAGATTGGCTACTCCACTTCAAACAGGCGAACCAGTAAGAAGAGCGAGGCTAACAAGTAACTCTGTTGGCTTCAGTAACCAAAAAATAAAAAGAGATAGAATGACTACGAACATTCTTCACTGGGAACAACAACCCGATAGTCTCTTGATAGAAACTGAAACATCCTATTACCGGATGTTTAAAATAGAATAAGCATAGAATAAGTAAGGATGTTCCAAAAAAGAACATCCTATTTTTTATTTTCTCAAAACTTTTTTAAGATATTTACCTGTATATGATTTAGTATTATTAGCTACGTCTTCCGGTGTTCCTTTAGCAATTAAATTACCACCACCCTCTCCACCTTCAGGCCCAATGTCTAAAACATAATCACAATTTTTAATAATATCCATGTTGTGCTCGATAAGTACAACACTATTTCCTTTATTAACTAACTTATTTAATACTTCTAAAAGTTTTGCCACATCGTCATAATGAAGCCCGACAGTTGGCTCATCAAGTAAATAAATTGTTTTTTCTAAATGCGGACGATAAAGTTCAGAAGAAATTTTGACTCTTTGAGCTTCACCACCAGAAAGAGTTGTAGCAGATTGACCAAGTTTTATATATCCAAGCCCTACATCCATCAAAGTTTTTAGTCGGTCATAAACTGCGGGGATATCTTCAAAAAAAGTAATCGCCTCTTCTACGGTCATTTGCAGAACCTCATACACATTTTTCTTTTTAAATTTTATTGTAAGGGTTTCTTTATCAAATCTTTTTCCATTACAAACATCACAAGTGACATACACTGTCGGTAAGAAATGCATTTCAACTGCGATCTCTCCATTTCCTTCACATGCTTCACAACGTCCACCTTTCACATTAAAAGAAAAACGATTGGCTTTCCAGCCTCGCAATTTTGCTTCACTTGATTCAGCAAATAAATCTCTAATATGAGTAAAAGCTCCAGTGTAAGTAGCTATGTTTGATCGAGGAGTTCTGCCTATGGGCGATTGATCAATCAAAATTGCTCGGGATAAATATTCTGTTCCAGTAAATGATGCACAATTAAAAACTTTGGCTGTACGATATTTTCTTTCATAACGAGCTTGTAAATTTTTATACAAAATCTCATACATCAGAGATGATTTACCAGAACCAGATACGCCTGTGATAACTACCATTTTACCAAGCGGAATTTCGGCGTCCATATTTTTAATATTAAAAACTTTACCACCCACAATCTTAAGTGATCCTTTATTTTTGTCACGACGGTTCTCAGGAATTTCAATTTTTGTCTCTCCTCTTAAATATGAAAGAGTGCGAGATTTTGAAGGATTAGTTTTGGCCGAAAGTAGGGTCTCTAAATAATCAGACACAATAACATTTCCGCCGTGCACTCCGGCTAGTGGCCCAATATCAATAATGTAATCCGAAGCATAAATAGTATCTTCATCATGCTCTACTACGATAATTGTATTTCCCAAATCACGCAAATTCTGTAGAGTTTTGATTAAACGATCATTGTCCCGTTGGTGCAAGCCTATTGTTGGCTCATCGAGCACATAGAGCGCCCCAACGAGCCTAGAGCCTAACTGACTAGCTAAGCGGATACGTTGAGCTTCTCCTCCCGAAAGAGTGCTCGCCCTACGATTTAGAGAAAGATAAGTAAGGCCTACATCTAATAAAAATTGAATTCGAGCTTCTATTTCTTTAATAATAACTTTTGAAATTTCACGCTCTTGTTCCGTTAATTCTAATTCAATAAAAAAGTCAGCAACTTTCTCAATAGACATGGCCGTCAAATTTACAATATTTGTTTTACCACCAAGAAATACATTTAAAGCCTCGGGGCGTAAACGGGCACCGTTACATACATCACAAGGTTCATCTCCCATAAAATATTTAGAACCTAAACCATTACAAGTAGGACATGCGCCATACGGAGAATTAAAAGAAAAAAGTCTTGGCTCGATTTCAGGAAATGAAAAACCATCTCGGGGGCAAGCAAATTTCGTAGACATAACAAACTCTTCTACATTTTGCTTCACAGGATAAATCTTTTTTTCAGGTCCTCGGTCCCTCGCCAAGGGCTTAGCCAGACCATTCAAAAAAGTTTTATCCTGTTCTGCTGTCCCAAATGAAATTGTCACCAAACCATCAGATTCAACTAATGCTAACTCTACCGCTTCCGAAAGTCGCATTCGAGCATCATCTAAATTGTCTTTAAACTCATGCATATAAAAACTATCAACCAGTAAATCGATGTCGTGTTTTTTTGTTTTTGAAAGCTCCACTCGATCACGAAGATTTTTCATTTTGCCATCGAGGCGTATTTTTTGAAATCCCTTATTCAGTAAATCATAAAGCATTTGATAATATTCCCCTTTGCGTCCTCGCACAATTGGAGAATAAATAGAAATTGGCATTTCATCAAACTCTACACCCATAACTTTCTTCTTTTTGTTTTCTTTTTCAAACTTTTTAATTTTCTCAAAAATAAAATTTAAAATCTCTTCATTCGAAAGTTTTTTAATTTCATCACCACATAGTGGACAATGTGGTTTGCCTACTCGGGAATACAACACTCGAAGATAATCATAAATCTCAGTGATAGTCGCCACCGTCGAGCGAGGATTATTGGAACGAGATTTCTGATCGATTGAAATTGCAGGTGACAACCCAGTGATTTCATCCACGTCTGGTTTTGGCATTTGATTTAAAAATTGACGAGCATAAGCCGAAAGAGATTCCACATAACGTCTCTGTCCTTCCGCAAAAATAGTATCAAAAGCAAGTGAAGATTTCCCAGACCCTGACATACCAGTAATAACCACCATCTTATTTCGTGGCATTTCAACGTTAATATTCTTCAGATTGTGTGTCCGAGCTCCTTTTACTATAAGTTTTTGAATTGGTTCTTTTGACATAAATATATACAACTAAACGACACCCCTGCTTGTTCTATGGGGGTGTATCAATATTTAGTTATCCATATAGTAACACAAAAAATATATTTTGAAAGAGCCATTTCAATTATTGCTTTAATTTAAATAAATGACATAATAGAAATATGGAAAAATTTAAACAAACACTGGAAAAACCCAAAATAACTAGCTCTTTTGTCGCAAGCACAAAGGATATATTAAAAAATGCTCGTATTTATGCAAAAGTCGCAATACCACTTCTTGTCTTTTCTTTAGGAAAATACACTACCGCAGAAGGACAAAATATTTCCATGGACAGTTTATCTAAAACAACAAAAGACTGGTTCGCAGGTAAAACAACGACAGGAAATATGCTAGAGGGAGTAAAAAATATTTTTATAGTTGATGATTCATATTTTAAAATTAATGCAAAAGAAAACCCCTCTAATCATTTTACAAAAAATACTTCTGGTGAAAATCCATTTGCTGGAGAGATAAAAATAGGTGCAGACACAATTAATCTCGGAGATATAACCGTTGAAACTTTTGGAGCACAGGCAACTGAAAATTATCAACAAAATAATAAAGAGGATTACGCTGATTATTCAGAATTTTCGACTGGAGTTAAAAAAAATAAAGATGGGAATAATGCGGAAGGAGGTACAATAAAGACATATACCGTAAATACTTATGGAGACAATCCAGATGAAATAATTCTAAATGCTTTAGGAGAAATGTCCGAAAATATAAAATCAAATATTTTCAGCATAACTGAAAGTGAGACAAAAGATGGAACGAAAAATAAAGAAAACAGCATCGCACAAAGTTTCAAAAATATCACTGTCTCAACTTCAGAAAATAATTTTAAAAAAGTGAAAGCTGTAATTAAAGAAACATCAAAAGATTGTTGCAGTGTAACTTTTACCTACGTAGAATAAAATTAATCTTTTTTCAATTTATCTCGCAAAACTACAATTTCATCCCGCAAAATTGCGGCAGTTTCGAAGTCTAATTCTTTTACGACTTTACTCATTTCTTTCTCTTTCATTTTGATTATTTTTTCATAAATCAAATTATTCCATTCAGTATCTGAGAGCTTACTTTTTACTTTTCCTTGTTTCTTTTCTCGTACCATTGTTTTTCGGAAAAGCTCCAAATCAACTCCAAGCTCTGCATTTACGGCCTTTTTGTGTTTGTCTTCCAATTCTTCAGTAATATCTTTAATTCTTTTGATAATTGTTTTTGGAGTAATATTATGTTTTTTATTATAAGCAACCTGAATAGACCTGCGACGATCAGTCTCACTAATTGCGCGCTCCATCGAGCCCGTCATCACATCGGCATATAAAATAACTTTACCTTCAACGTTTCGAGCAGCTCGTCCAATTGTCTGAATCAGAGATGTCTCACTTCGCAAAAATCCTTCTTTGTCGGCATCGAGAATTCCAATCAAAGCAACTTCTGGTAAATCGAGTCCTTCACGTAATAAGTTTACACCTACTAAAACATCCATCTTCCCTCTTCGAAATTCTGTTAATATTTGGATTCTTTCAATTGTCTTTATTTCACTATGTAAATATTCTGCTTTGATTCCCTTGTCTTTTAAATATAAAGATAAATCTTCCGCCATTTTTTTTGTTAAAGTTGTCGCCAAAACTCGAAAACCTTTTTTAATTGTCTTCTCTGCTTCGGCTATAAAATCTTGTACTTGTCCCGGGTAGTGCTTCTCCGGAAGAATATGCTTGGAGGAATCTTCGCTTCGGACAGATGGGTCTTGCCCTTCCAGGACAGAGTGCGAATGACGGAGAGCATGTTCTTCTGGAGAAGCTGCTGATACAGGCCTAATGATAACTTCTGGATCAATTAAACCAGTAGGACGAATTATTTGCTCCACAATTTGCTCACTCGTATTTTTCTCATCATTACCAGGCGTAGCAGAAACATAAATAACTTGTCCAATTCTTTCCTCAAATTCACTTATTTTTAAAGGCCGATTGTCTTTAGCCGAAGGTAAACGAAAACCAAATTCCACTAAAGTATTTTTGCGTGAAGCATCCCCAGCATGCATTCCTCGCAACTGAGGAAAGGTAACATGCGATTCATCGATCACGGTAAGAAAGTCGGGAATATCCTTGGAGGAGTCTTCAGTAGAAAAAGTCCCAAGAGTATCCTCTCCGTCATTCGCACTCTGTCCTGAAAGGGCAAGTTCTTTTTGGTCGTAGCGAAGATTCCTTCTAGAATACTCTTGTGTCTTTTTCGGAAAATAAGAAAGTAAAGTCTCTGGTGGCTCCCCGACTTTTTTACCTGACATGTGGCGAGAATAATTTTCAATACCATTGCAATATCCAATTTCTCGAATCATAGCCAAATCATAGCTAGTTCTTCTTTTAATTCTTTCTGCTTCCAACAACTTCCCTTCTTTTTCAAACTTCTTAAGTTGCATAGCCAATTCTTTTTTAATATCCTTCGCTGCTCGTTCTAATTCTCCCTTTTCGGTTATGAAATGCTTTGTCGGAAAAAAGAAAATATTTTTCTCTTCTGAAATTATATGAGAAGAAACTGGATCAACTTTGGCAATGCGAGAAATTTCACCACCTGCAAATTCTATTTGATAAATAAAAGTTTCAGATACTGGCATTACTTCAACCTTGGCGCCGATCGAACGAAATTGGCCTGGATTGATGTCTGCATTGGTGCGCTCGAAATGAATTTCAATTAATTTTTTCATTAAAGCGACGCGCTCTAATTTTTCTCCCAATTCTAATTTTAAATTTACTCGTTGGTATTCCTCCGGGCTCCCAAGTCCATAAATACACGAAACTGACGCAACGATGATCACATCTTTCCGAGTCAATAATGCTTGAGTAGTAGCATGACGCAAGCGATCTATTTCTTTATTAATTTGGGCATCTTTTTCAATATAAGTATCCGTGATTGGCATGTAAGCTTCTGGTTGATAGTAGTCGTAATAAGAAACAAAATAATGCACAGCAGCGTCAGGAAAAAACTCTCGAAATTCTTGAGCAAGTTGAGCCGCTAGAGTTTTATTGTGCGCAATGATAAGCGTGGGTTTGTTGTGTAGGGCTATAACATTAGCAATGGTAAAAGTCTTACCAGTACCCGTCGCTCCTAATAAAGTCTGCTTTTGCATTCCTTTGTCTAAGCCTTTTACTAATTCTGAAATAGCCTTCGGCTGATCCCCGTCTGGCTTGTACTCACTTTTTAATTTAAAAACTTTATCAGACATATTCTTAAGAGTAACTCATTTTGTAAAATATTACAAAAGAACTATTAAAAATACAAAATATTATTTTAAAAACCGCACATAATTTTCTGCTGAAAATTTGCTATGCTCGGGCCGTCGCCCTGCGCAATGCTTTTTAAAACAACATTTTATATTTTTAATTTAATACACAAAACAAAAAACGCCTTTCGGCGTTTTTTGCGGCACTTATGTTGTTTACGATAAATGTAAGTATTACCTCACACTCACAAATAGAGTATAGCATACTTGTAATAAAAAAGCAAGCCCCATTTCCACTTTTATGAATTAAAAGAGAAAAAACCTTTCTTGCGAAAGGTTTTTTCATTTGTATCTTGTGCCTATAAGCCGAATTCTGTGTCTTTTGAATAAACAAAAGTAATAGTTATTTATCTAGGCTTATGATTACTCACAAGCTCAAGCGATTCTCTCCAACCTAAATCGGAGCACGATCTTGCACACACGTAAGTATTTTGCCGTTTCACCCGAACTAAATCGGTTCGTCACTGTTCGCAACTCTACCCTTGCGGGCGACGGGCATTACCCGCTACGCTTACTCTGGTTTACACCAAAGCTATGTGTTCGGACTTTCCTCTCCGACCTAAGTCGGAGCAACTATTCAACACAAGACTTTTTTAGTCTAAAATAAAAAAATAAAATTAGCAAATAAAAATACCCAGTGCTTTTAAAAGCACTGGGTATGTATGTTCAGAGAAAATTATTTTTTATAAATAAATTTCTTTCCTCCTCTAATAATATAGAGTGTTCCTGGTTGAGGGTTTTTCACTTCCCTCCCCAAGAGATCAAAAATACGATTATCTGCATTTTGGTTTAAATCTTTCGTAAGATATTCTTCTACTCCAAGACCAAAATCCCAAACAGAGAAACATCCTCCTTCAGTTGATCTAATCAACAGAAGGTCTCCACTAGAAATAGAAACATCATCAAAGATTGCTTGTTTACTATTCTGAGTAGCGGTTGAATAAACTTTTGTGCCTACCTTAATATCGATATGGTACGCAAAGGACCCATAAACGATTAAGGTTGTACCAAGACTACCTTTTCTTTTGATACTATCAACAACGGGTGTCTCTAGTACTCGGATAATCGTGGAAGCATTCCCCGAACAACCACTAGCATTTGTAAATGCATAGTTGATTGTATGGTAACCTTCCCCTGCAAGAGACGGAATGAAAATATTTCCTGATATTCCATCCCCAAACAACGTTCCACCGGCAGGTTGTAATGTAAACGTAATATCGTTTACAGCATCTACGCAGGCAGAAGTCGCTGAAGGAATGATTGATACAACAGGTAAAGCTACAACCGTAACTTTTACAGACGCGCTACCAGAGCAGCCATTAGTTGACCCAGTTACAGTGTAATTTGTTGTTGCCGCTGGTCCAGCCATAGGATTTGCAATGTTGGGATTATTCAATCCAACAATTGGACTCCATGAATATGCATCAGCTCCACTTGCTGAAATTTGGACTGAGTCTCCTTTGCAAATAGTCATGGGCGATGAAGCAACAATCACTAAATCTGTAATAGTAACAGAAATAGTGTTGGAAATTTGCGTGCATGTCCCATTAGAAACAGAACATGAATAATTTCCAGAAATTGTTGCCTTATAGTAAGGCAGTGTTGCTCCCGGAATATTATTCGCCCCGATTTTCCACTGATGTGTATACGGTGTTCCTACCTGTAAAGAGTAGACGGAATCTATACAACCAAGGGATGAATGTTCAATCCCCGCGGTAAACGAACAGAGGGCTGTAGTAAATACTTTAACTGAACTCTTCAGCCCAGAAAAAATTGCGTATGCTCCACACGAATAAACAGTGTTGGATGTTAACCCTGTATAAATGTCACTTATACTATCGGGAGGCACACTGCGTGGTGTAGAAAAAATAGTATCTGTGAAATTAGGTCTTACGACCCAAGATCTTACATAATCAGAACTAAATGTTCCGACCATGGTAATACTTATTATTTCTTCCGTCTGGGGGTTTACCCCAGGACTGGCAAACACGAACAATGAGTCCATGTTGTTAGAATTCGTCTGGGCGCTTACCCCAGAAAATGCGGCGGTCAGGATGATCACCAGAAGCGATGCAAGCTTTTTCATAGTGAAAAGGGTTAAAGGATTGGTTATTGATTATTTTTGATTTCTTTATTTCAATTTGCATTTCCATTTTTAGCTTAACATATTGTATTTATTTGTCAATAACATGCTTGACTTATGCATTATAATATGATAGAATACAAAGACATAATATGTTTATGCAAAAAACCTTTATAAAATAAAAGCCAAATTAAAAATGAAAATAAATACAAAAAATACCATATTAGGAACAATCTTCGCAGGACTATTACTGTTTTCAGGCAGTAATGTTTTTGCTGCAGCTACACCAGATATTCCCGCAATCATCACTCCAGCCGTAATCACTAATTCCGCAACTAGTATCACAACAACTTCAGCAATTTTGAATGGAACAGTAAATCCTAATGGTGCAAGTACAACTGCTTGGTTTGAAGATAACAACGGAAATACTTTTGGTTTGATAAATGTTGGTAGTGGTAACAACGCAGTTACGATGTTGCCTTACCACTGGACAGGACTTACGCCAAATACTAATTACATTTTTCGTGCAGTAGCACAAAATGTGAACGGAACAGCTACTGGAAGTTGGGGGCATTTTACGACAAATCAAAATCCAAACAACTCAACTACTCCAACTCTAAATTCTATCTCACCCGCAAATGCAACATTGGGACAAACTCTCAGTGTCACCCTCGATGGAACTGGATTCATTGCAAATAGTACAGTAGTATTTTCTGCTTCAGGAATAGTTGTAAATTCTACAACTATTAATAGTACAACTTCGATAACAGTAAATATTTCTATCAACAGTAATGCTTCAGTGGGAAGTAATAATGTTGTAGTAAATAATAACAATGGAACTTCTAACATTCAAACTTTCACAATAATCAATTCAGGTGGTGGAGGGGGTGGGGCCTTAGTTCCAAGCATTTCTTCTATTTCACCTTCTTCCGTTCTTGTGGGATCAGGAGCTACAACTATCAATATTTACGGCTCAAATTTTACAAACAATTCTTTAATTTATTTCAACAATTCTACGAGATCTGTAAATTTTGTAAATTCTGGACAAATCACAATGTATTTAAATTATTCAGATACTTCTTCAGTTGGAAGTTGGAACATCTATGTTGCCAATAACTCTGGAAATAATTCGAACTATATAACCTTTACTGTTTATTCTAGTGGTGGTGGAGGGGGTGGAGG
>Ga0194052_1000980_pt1 | contig 17203 bp, 15 predicted proteins | sample SepL226m_MetaG_FD_160117 | JGI IMG/M metagenome (GOLD analysis project Ga0194052, IMG submission 160117) | Anoxic zone freshwater microbial communities from boreal shield lake in IISD Experimental Lakes Area, Ontario, Canada - Sep2016-L227-6m | ecosystem: Environmental > Aquatic > Freshwater >... | reverse complement strand
ACCGGTCAAACTCCCCTTCCATGCGACCAGCGAGCCGCCGACCCTAAGCAGCGGCGCGGCGTACTCGAGCAGAATCGAGGTTGGGGCTAAAGCTCGCGAGGTCACCACATCCTGCTCGCGCGCTTCGAGCGCCCAAAGTTCAGCCCTTTCGGCGACAACCGCAACATTATCGAGCGTCATCGCATCCGCTGTTTCGCGCAGGAAGTCGGCTTTGCGGGCGGCGCTCTCGACCAGCGTTAACTGTGCCTCTGGCAGCGCAACCGCAAGCACGAGACCAGGAAAACCACCACCGGAGCCGAGATCAGCGATGGTTGAGGCGGCGCGCAGCTGCGGGATTTCGAGGCCGGCTAGCGAATCGGCGATGTGAAGCTCGACTGCTGCGTGGGGGTCGCGGACGTTGGTCAGCGAGCTGGGGCCAGTCAAGACCAACTTCAGCAGCGCATTGAGCTTCTCGGCGCTGCGCGGCGGCAGCTCGAACCGGTCTGTCAATTCGCGGCAACGCTCGGCAACGGTCACAGCAGTGAAGCTAGCGCCATCGTGCGTTTCACGTGGAACGCACGGCCCGTCGACGCTAAGGAATTACGGGCGTAATCACGAGGTAGCGGCGCGGCTCGTCGCCTTCGCTATGCGTGTCAACGTCCTCGCGGTCGCGCAGATGCTGGTGAACGATCCGCCGCTCGGCCGCATTCATCGCCGGGAGGTCGACAGGGTTCTCATCGCTCAGCGCTTTCTCGGCAGCCTCTTCGGCCTGCTGCTCAAGCTGTTCACGGCGGCGGGCGCGATACCCCTCAGCGTCAATCTCAACGCGAATGCGCTCATCGTCGCCGGCATCCCGCTGAATGATCCTGGTCGCAAGATGCTGAACCGCATCGATCGTCTGACCGTGCTTGCCGATGAAGAGTCCGAGATCATCGCCATGAAGCGTCCCAGTGACCCCATCGTCAGTTAGGTCGACTTCGATCTCAGCGTCGAGGTCGAGCGCGTCGACAATCTGTTCCAACAACTCAAGTGTCCGCTCCTGTGCCTCTTCAGGTGTAGCCATTAGCTCCTCTTCCCGGAACGCTTCTTCTTCTTCTTAGCCGCCGGCGGCGCCGCAGTTGTCGAACCGCTGCTTGAACCGCCGCCAGCGCTTGCGCCAGCGGTCGCAGCCGCAGTCGGCAGACCATCGGGGTTCCCGCCCAGCCAGGGCGGCAACTGGCCGGTGGCTCTCTTTAAGAAGTACTGCTGGCCGACGGTCCAAAAGTTGGTCGTGATCCAGTAGACCATCAGACCTGCGGGGAAGCCCTTGATGAAGAAGACGAAAACGAACGGAAGCGCGATCATGATGATCTTCTGGTTGCGGTCTGAAGTAACTGCCATCAGAACGCTCGAAAGCAGCTGCGAGCCAACGTAAAGAACCAGCAGCAGGATCAGCACCCAGCCGACTGAAGGGGCGGTCAGATCAGGGATGAAGAGGAACTTCGCCGAGCCAGGATCGACCGCCTGGCAGTAGGTGTTGTCGATCCCAGTAGGAGGTGAAGCTGCCTTCCCGACTGCAAGAATCGCGCTCTCGGGCCCACAAATATCGATCTTGAGGTTCTTCCTCAACATGTAGAAGAGGCTGATGAATACTGGGATCTGTGCGACTAGGGGGAGGCAAGAGCCAAACGGGTTGACCTTGTTCTCCTGGTAGAACTTCATCATCTCCTGGTTGAGGCGCTGCTTGTCGTCCTTGTACTTCGCCTGTAGCGCCTTGATCTGAGGAGAAAGAGTCTGCAGCGCCTGCATCGAACGGAACTGCTTGATGGTGAGCGGCAGCAACACGAGTCGAACGACGATCGTCAAAGCAATGATCGCTGTACCCCAAGCGAGCCCAACTGAATCGTGGAAGAAGAGGATGATCGCCTGGAAGATCGCGATGACCGGTCCAAGGATCGTCTGAATTATGTTGGCGGCGATGAAAGGCATCAAGAATTAGTGGGCGGCGTGGGAGTCGGTAGTTGGGGCATTACGATGGCGGAAGAGGCTCTGATCACTGACCGGGTCGAAACCGCCGTGACTGAATGGGTTACAGCGGAGTAGCCGCCACGCGCCTAGAACCAGCCCGCGAAGTATGCCGTACTCGGCGATCGACTGCGCGGCGTAGGACGAACAGGTCGGTTCGTACTTGCAGCGCCGGGGAATCGCCGGCGAGATCAAGCGCTGGTAAGCAACAATTGGAGCCGCTGCCGCGCGGCGGATAGCGGAAGCCACTACTCGCCCTGCTTTGCAGATTGTGCGATCAGCTCTTCAAGCTCTCGCTTGACTCCGTCGAGCCCTTCGCGCTCACAGAGCTCTCCAGAACCGGTCCGTGCCACGACGACAACATCGACGCCAGGATCGAAGCTGTCAACCATCTGATCGACTGCGTTACGGAGCAATCGCTTCACTTTGTTGCGCTCAACGGCGCCGCCAACTTTGCGCGAGACGCTAAGGCCGAGCCTTGGACTCTCGTGGAGCTCCGAGCCGTCGGCCCGCGGAAAGAGGTGGAGAACGAAGTAACGTCCGCCAAACGAGCGGCCCTGCCGGTAGACACGCTCAAAGTCAGCGCTGCGGGAGAGCCTCCGCGGTCGCCGACGGGGTGCGCGCGCCGGGGAATCCACGCTCAGACGGTGAGCCGCTTGCGACCCTTGTCGCGGCGGCGCTTGAGCAGTGCTCGGCCTGCACGTGTGCTCATCCGTCCACGAAATCCGTGGGCGCGGGCGCGCTTGCGCTTCTTGGGCTGGTAGGTCCGCTTCATCTCGCGATGGAGCATAGCCGTCCGCGACCAATAGTCGCGCCACGCAAAAGCCTTTGTCGCCAAATGCGAACTTAGCCTGCGCCGCGGGGTGGCGCTCACCCGGCCCTCTGCTAGCTTGCCCGCAAGGCTGTGAAGCTCGAAAAACGACGCCGAAAGTACAAGATCACCAGTCCAAACAATTGACCAACGCAAGCGCTGAAAATACCTGGAAGCAAATCTCCGAAGAGCTCCGTTCGGCCGTAGGAACAAGCCTTTTTGACGTTTGGCTGGCTCCTTTGAAGCTAGCTAGCCTCGATGGCAACCAGCTGCTACTCGAAGCTCCCGCTGCTTCGCGCTCGTGGGTAAACGACCGCTTTGGCGAGGTCCTCAAAGCCTCAGCTAGGACCGTAATCGGAGACGACGCTGAGGTCCAGGTAAGCGCCGCGGGCGAGCGATCGCAAACGACAGCCACCGAGCGACGCGATTCCACGCCGAGCAGCGACCTGAACCCAAAGTATTGCTTCGAGCAGTTCGTCATCGGCAACGGCAACAGGCTCGCTCACGGCGCCGCCCTTGCTGTCGCGGAGAACCCAGGCACTGCATACAACCCTTTGTTTATCTGTGGTCCACCGGGAGTCGGCAAAACGCACCTGCTCCACTCAATCGCTGACTACGCGACACGCCACGGAAACGGCTTACGAGTCCAGCTGACTGGTGCAGAATCGTTTGCGAACGAGTTCATCTCGGCGCTTCGGGGTGGCGACATCAATGCCTTCAAGGCGCGCCACCGCGAGGCTGATCTAGTGCTCGTTGACGACGTTCAGTTTTTGATGGCGAAAGCAAAGACTGAAGAAGAATTCTTCCACACCTTCAATGCACTTCGTGAAAGTGGGGCGCAGATAGTCCTTACTTGCGATCGACCTCCCAGCGACTTAGACCGCCTGGAGGAAAGACTCCGGGACCGCTTTGATTCAGGGCTAGTGGCGAATATCAGCGCCCCAGACCTAGCCACCCGCGTAGCTGTTCTGAAAGCCCGCGCCAAGCTCGATCAGCTCGTTATAGACGACCACGGCGTATTGGAACTAATCGCGACTCGCGTCGAGCGCAACCTTCGAGCTCTCGAGGGAGCTCTGATACGAGTAGTTGCCTATGGCTCACTTAGCGGGCGGGCGATAACTGAAGCACTAGCCGAAGAAGTTCTCGATGGATTGTTTCCCAAGAAGCGTCACGACGGCCGGCCGAATAAACCATCAGTCGAAGAGATTAGAGACGCAGTAGGTAAGCATTACGAAGTGAGCGTTACTGAGCTCTGTTCTTCAAGTAGAGCTGCAACGATCCTTTGGCCTAGGCAAGTTGCCATGTACTTAGCTCGGGAGCACAGCGGGGAAAGCCTTACAAAGATCGCCGGCGCCTTTGGCGGACGTAACCACACGACTGCCCTGAATGCTTGCAAGAAGGTTGAGCAGACGATTGCGGCAATTCCAGAGAAGCAGAGTGATGTCGACCAGATAACTGGCCTACTGTTCAAAACCAACAATGAAACACGGATTGACCGAAGCTAGTGACAGACTCAGAGAGTTGTGCACAAACGACAATTTCTAACTTCGCCGCAATAAGCAGGGATATTGCCCTTCAAACAGCTTTAAACACCTCTTACTACAACTAGACCTTTACTAAGGATTGTCATCTTGAAGATCTCATCGTCAACTTCTGAATTGCTTCACCACCTTCAGACTCTTGCGCGCGTAGCTTCAACGCGAAGCGCCATTCAAGCCTTGTCGGGGGTCCGGATCGTCGCTGAAACCGATTCAATCGAGCTCCAGGCAACGGATACAGAGCTTTCTATCCGAGTACCCCTCACGGGCAAGGTCGAGAGTCCAGGATCGGTTGTCCTTCCAGCTCGCCTGCTACTTGAAGTTGTACGCCAACTCGGCGCCCCCGAGGTAACGCTAGAACTGCGTACCGACGAACAGGACGTAGAAGTTCAGTCCGGTACGGCCCAATATCACCTACGTACCCTTCGCCTCGAAGATTTTCCAGAGCTGCCGTCAGCAGGCGGCGACACTCAGCTAGCAATGCCCGCCGCGGCCTTTATTGAAACGATCGCTCGCGTCTCACGCTCAGCTTCGCGTGATGAGACGCGGCCAATACTCACCGGCGTTCTCGTCTCTGCAAGCGGGAACGAACTACGGATGGTCGCGACCGACTCGTACCGGCTGAGCGTCAAGGAGACGGCGCTAGAGCAACCACTGAAGGAAAGCTTTGAGGCCAACGTGCCGGCCCGAGCACTCGAAGAGCTAGCCCGCCTCGTTGAGCCAGAGACGGAGTCGATTTCGATTGGCGTGAGTGCGAACCAGGTTGTATTCGAGGTCGGCGCTGTCGCGCTCTCCTCACGCCTGATTGACGGACAGTTCCCCAACTATCAGCAGCTTCTTCCCGACGCGTTTGAGCACGAGCTGACGATCTCAACCGAAGAGTTCCTCACGGTTGCACGCCGGATCTCGCTGCTGGCGCAGAAGAACGCGCCGCTGCGCCTCTCATTCACGGAAGGCGAGCTGACACTTTCCGCGCAGACTCCCGATGTTGGCGAAGCGAAGGACACACTTCCGGTTCCGTTCGCGGGCGAACCAATGGAAATCGGCTTCAATCCTGAGTTTCTCGTTGCCGGCCTCGAGAGCACCACTGCTAGCGATGTGATTTTGAAGATCATCAACCCGCTCCGTCCGGGACTTATCGTTTCAGGCGATGGCAGCGGCTTCTTGTATCTGATTATGCCGATCCGCTTGAACGTGTAATGAACCTGATCCGCAGGCTTCGCGTGCGCGACGTGCGCTGCTATGAGTCGGCTGAGATCACACTAGGCGAGCGTCTGACCGTCATCTATGGCGCCAACGGTGCTGGTAAGACGAATCTGCTCGAGGCGCTCTACTTTGGCTGCACAGGCCGCTCCTGCCGCACCTCTAACGACCGCGAGTTCGTCCGTTTCGATCAGAGTGCTGCGCGGGTCGAGTTTGAGCTCGATGGTGACGATGGCGCGCACGAGCTAGCTGTCGGCTTTGAGCCTGGTCAGCCGCGTCATGTGACAGCTGACGGTGGCCCCGTCGAGCGGCTCTCCGAGGTTCCATTTCGACCACTGGCTTGCGTCTTCCTACCCGATCGCTTGGAGCTGATTAAGGGTTCGCCGGCGTTGCGGCGCGATCACCTCGATCAACTAATCGCTGGGCTGTGGCCAGCTCGCGCGCATGTCCGCCGCGATTACGGGCAGGCGCTGGCTCAGCGCAACGCCTTGCTGGCACGGATTCGTAGCCAGGGCGTTGACCCAAGCGAACTTGACGTTTGGGATCTTGAGTTAGGCCGCCACGCGATCGCGTTGAGCGCCGAGCGAGCCCGTGCGGTCGGGCTTGTCGGTCCGCCAGCGCAGGAAATAGCCGACGAATTAGGCCTACCGGGTGGTTTGGAGCTTCGCTACCGCCCCCGCAGCAAGGCTGACAGCGCCGAAGCGTTCGCGGCTGAGCTGCTAGAGCGCCGTGGCTCAGACCTTGAGCGAGGATTCAGTGGCCACGGACCGCATCGCGACGAGTTGCTGCTGAGCCGTGATGGGCGCGAGCTGCGGGTCTACGGGTCGCAGGGAGAGCAGCGTGTAGCGCTTTTGTCGCTGCTGTTGGCTGAGCGCGAAGTGCTCGCAAGCGAGCGTGGACAGACGCCACTTCTGCTGCTCGACGACGTGATGAGCGAGCTTGATGCGGAGCGGCGAGAGCGTCTCGTCGCGCGGATTACCGCGTCGGGCCAGTCGGTCGTGACTACAACCGAGCTCGAGCACGTACCGACCGCCGAGGAGTTGGACGTCGCACGCGTCGAGGTCAGTGGCGGCGTTGTGCACCAAGAGGTGAGCGCGTGAGTCGCCGACGTCGCGCGCCGCGCAACGCGGCAGGGTCGATTCGGGAGTTAGCTGATCGGCTAGCTCCGGCGACAACGCTGGCGCAGATCCAACGGCACTGGCCGGTGGCGGTCGGCGACGCTGTCGCGGCTCAAGCGATGCCGACCGGTGAGGCCGCAGGCGTGCTGACAGTGACCTGTTCGAGTGCCGTCTGGGCGCAGGAAATTGACCTAATGAGTGTCACATTGATTGCGTCCCTGAACAACGCTCTTGGCGCCGATCAAGTGGTCTCGTTGCGCTGCCAAACGGTGGCCGCGAAGAGCTGGTCGCACGAGAGTGCGCAGTAAGCCGCAATCTGGGTTACATAAGGCCGCCGATCGGTCTATATTTACGGGCTTTTTTGCCCTATGGCAGGCGCCAATCTAGCCCCTCTGACTGCTATTGTTCTGGATACCAAATGTAGAGGCCTCGATCCCGCGAAAACGCCGCAGGAATCGGGGTTTTTGCCCGTTATCGGAGCCAAATGACCAAAGCTGACAAAAGTTCGAGCAAGGACGCCACGAAATCGAAGACGACCGGTAGCTATGGCGCCTCCGATATTACGGTCCTCGAAGGGCTCGAAGCGGTCCGCAAGCGGCCAGGAATGTACGTCGGCTCAACCGGTGTTCGCGGACTCCACCACCTTGTCTACGAGGTCGTCGATAACTCCGTTGACGAGGCTCTAGCCGGCCACTGCGATTCGGTCTCGGTAACGATCCACGCTGACAACTCGGTAACGGTTGTTGACGACGGTCGAGGCATTCCGGTCGAGATGCACAAGAAGGAGAAGAAGCCGGCCGTTGAGGTTGTGTTGACCGTCCTTCACGCCGGCGGTAAGTTCGGCGACGGTGAGGGCTACAAGGTCTCCGGCGGTCTGCATGGTGTCGGCGTCTCCGTCGTTAACGCGCTCAGCGAAGAGCTTGCGATCGACGTCAGCCGTGAAGGCTTCCACCACACGCAGAACTATGCCCGCGGCGCTCCGCTGGCCCCACTGGAGAAGGGCGGCCCAACAGATCAGACGGGCACCTCGATCACATTCCTTCCCGACGCCAGCATCTTTGACGAGACTGAATTTGACTTCTCCATTCTCGAACAGCGCCTGCGTGAAACGGCCTTTCTAACTCGCGGCCTGAAGATCTCATTGACCGACGAGCGCGGCATCGGCGCGACTGTCGAGTTCTGTTACGAGGGCGGGATCAAGGACTTCGTCTCGTACTTGAATGAGAACAAGGAGCCGATTCACCCCAAGGTCGTCTACTTCTCAGACGAGGGTGAAGAGGGCGCAGTCGAATGCGCGCTGCAGTGGAACGCCTCCTACCAAGAGTCGGTCTTCTCGTTCGCCAACAACATCAACACGCACGAAGGCGGCTCACACCTCTCAGGGCTCCGTTCAGCGTTGACGCGGACGCTGAACAAGTACGCGCGCGATAAGGGCGAACTCAAAGAGAAGGACGACAACCTCAGCGGCGAGGATGTTCGCGAGGGTCTAACCGCGGTGCTCTCGGCGAAGTTGACCGACCCGCAGTTCGAAGGTCAGACGAAGACGAAGCTCGGAAACCCCGGTATGCAGGGCTTCGTCGAGGGGATCGTCAACACCAAGCTGGCTGAGTTTCTCGAGGAGAATCCGGCAGACGCGAGGGCGATCATTCGCAAAGCGGTTCAAGCAGCCCAGGCGCGCAGCGCAGCCCGCAAGGCCCGCGACCTGACGCGCCGCAAGAGCGCACTCGAAAACTCACGCCTGCCAGGCAAGCTGGCTGATTGCTCGGTTAAGGATCCGTCGCTCGCCGAGATCTTCGTAGTCGAGGGCGACTCCGCCGGTGGCTCGGCAAAACAGGGCCGTGATCGCAATACGCAGGCCGTGCTGCCGCTGCGTGGCAAGATCCTCAACGTCGAGAAGGCGCGGATCGACAAGGTGCTTCAAAACGCCGAAGTCCAGGCCCTGATCACAGCGATCGGAACCGGCATCGCGGGCGAGTTCGACCTCGAAAACGCCCGTTATCACAAGGTTATTTTGATGACCGACGCCGATGTTGACGGCGCTCACATCCGCACCTTGATCCTGACGCTGTTGTTCCGCGAGATGCAGCCGCTGATCGACGCTGGATTCGTCTACATCGCTAAGCCGCCGCTCTACAAGATCAAGAAGGGGTCGCAGGAGCGCTACATCGAGAACGACGCTGAGCTCGAAGAGGTGCTGCTGGCCGACACTTACGAGAAGTTTGAGATCACCGACCGTGACGCGAAGAAGGTCAAGCTGACCGAAGCCAAGTGGCAGTCGTACCGGCGCAGCATGCGTCGTTACGAGCAGCTCTCAGCCGCGCTGAGGGCTCGTCACGGCGAGGACATGGTCCGCTTCCTTGAAGAGTCGGCGTTGCTCGGCGACGGGATCGCAAGCTCGAAGGACGCGATCAAGCTGCTCAGCGCCAAGGACGCAGAGCTGGGCGTGCTAACGACCGAACTCGAGTCGAGCGACGACGGAATCCTCTTGATTCGATCGGTAGAGAAGGGCAGCGGCCTCGCCCGGACCCACCGGATGCCGGTTGAGCTCTTCGACAGCGCCGAATACCTCGGCCTGCTGAAGCTCCATGCTGAGATCGTCAAGCTGACCGGTAACGGGCCGTTTATCGTGCGCCTCGGCGACCGTGAGGAGATCGCTCAGACCTTCGAATCGCTCGGTCTCGCTGTGATGTCGGTAGCGCAGAAGGGCGTCCAACTGAGCCGCTTCAAGGGCCTCGGCGAGATGAACGCTGAGCAGCTGCGCCAGACGACGATGGATCCCGCCACGAGGACGCTGCAGAAGGTGTCGATTGCCGACGCTGTCGCAGCCGACGAGATCTTCTCGATGCTGATGGGCGACGTCGTTGAACCGCGTCGCAACTTCATTGAAGACAACGCCCGCGACGTCGTAAACCTCGACGTCTAATGACCGCACGGGCCGGAGAGGACAACTAGATGGCTTCCGCAGATGTGTTGAGTGATCGCTTCGAGCCACGCGCGCTCGAAGACGAGATGAAGACCGCGTATCTCGACTACGCGATGTCGGTGATCGTTGGCCGTGCGCTGCCTGACGTGCGCGATGGGCTCAAGCCTGTACATCGCCGTGTCCTTTACGGGATGTCGGAGCTGGGCCTCGGCCCGACCCGCGGCTACTCCAAGTGCGCCCGCATCGTCGGCGAGGTGATGGGCAACTTCCACCCACACGGCGACTCCGCGATCTACGACGCGCTCGTACGTATGGCGCAGGACTTCTCGATGCGCTACCCACTCGTCGACGGCCAGGGCAACTTCGGCTCCGTAGATGACGATCCAGCCGCGGCGATGAGGTACACCGAGGCGCGAATGACGCGTCTGGCGACCGAGATGCTGCGCGATCTCGACATGGACACCGTCGATTTCGTACCGAACTACGACGGCCGCACGCAGGAGCCGACGGTGATGCCGGCGCGCTACCCAAACCTGCTCGTGAACGGCTCCTCGGGAATCGCTGTCGGCATGGCGACGAACATCCCGCCGCACAACCTTGGTGAGGTGATCGCCGCGACGATCGCGCTGATCGACGACCCCGACATCTCGCTCGACGGGCTGATGAAGCACGTCAAGGGCCCAGACTTCCCGACAGGAGGCACGATCCTTGGCGTTCAGGGGATTCGCGATGCCTACGAGACCGGTCGTGGCCGCGTTCGTGTGCAGGCCAAAGCGCACATTGAGCCGCTCACACAGGGCAAAGAGGCGATCGTCGTCACCGAGCTTCCGTATATGGTCAAGAAGGGCGGCGAGGGCGGCCTGATTCAGAAGATCGCTGCTCTCGTGCACGAGAAGAAGATTCCCGACATCACCGACCTGCGCGACGAGTCAGACCGCAACGGTATGCGGCTCGTAATTGAGCTCAAGCGCGACGTAATTCCAAAGGTCGTGCTCAACCAGCTCTACAAGCACACCTCGATGCAGTCGACCTTCGGCGTCAACACCGTTGCTCTCGTTGACGGCGTGCCGCGGACACTTTCGCTGCGCGAAGTGCTCACCGCCTACGTCGCCCACCAGCGCCAAGTCGTGGTTCGCCGCGCCAAGCACGAGCTCGGCATCAAGGAGGCGCGCGCCCACATCCTGCTCGGACTGCTGATCGCGCTCGACAACCTCGACGCCGTGATCAAGCTGATCCGCGCTGCGCCGGACCGCGACGTTGCGCGCGAGAAACTAGTCAAGGACTTCAAGCTCTCGGCAATTCAGGCCAGCGCGATCCTTGAGCTTCGTCTCGCGCAGCTGACTGCACTCGAATCCGACGCGATCAAGAGCGAGCACGACGACGTTATGGAGCGGATCCGAGAGCTCCGTGAACTTCTCGGCAGCGAGCAGGCCGTCCTTAACCTGATCAAGGAAGAGCTCAGCGAAATCAACGAACGCTTCGCCGACGAACGGCGCACACTGATCTCGCAGAGCGAAGACGAGATCGACATCGAGGACCTGATCGCCGACCAGCAGATGGTGATCACGATCACGCAGACCGGCTACATCAAGTCGCTACCGCTAGGCACTTACCGCCAGCAGCAGCGCGGCGGCCGCGGCGTCACTGGTATGGACATGAAGGACGGCGACTTCATCGAGCACCTCTTCGTCTGCTCCTCACACGACTTCCTGCTCTTCTTCTCGAACCGCGGCAAGGTTTACCGCTCGAAGGTCTATGAACTGCCGGAGGCGTCACGTACGGCTAAGGGTCGCGCGCTCGTAAACGTGCTGCCGCTCCGTGAAGGTGAACGGATCGAATCGGTCCTCGCGACGCGAGACTTCAGCGAAACGCAGTACCTCGTCTTCGCAACGAGGAAGGGCACGGTCAAGAAGACCGAGCTGCAGGAATACAACACGCCGATCAAAGCCGACGGAATTATCGCTATCAAGATCCGCGAGGACGATGAACTGATCGTGGTCCGCGGCGTCGACAAAGAGGATGAGGTGCTGATCACTTCGCGCGCGGGCCTGACGGTGCGCTTCGCTGAGTCCGATGCTCGCTCGATGGGTCGCAGTACCAGCGGTGTAAAGGGCATGGATGTTGGTGAGAAGGGCGAGGTGATCGCGATGGACATCGCCCGCGACGACATGGACCTGCTCGTGATCACTGACAACGGTTACGGCAAGCGCACACAGGTGCGCGAATACCGCAAGACAAAGCGTGGAGCCAAGGGCGTTAAGACGATTGCGCTGACCGAAGCTAAGGGCGGACTAGCCGGCGCGCTGGTCGTAAGAGAGCACCAAGACCTGATCTTCATCTCACGCGAGGGAATGGTTCAGCGCACCTCCGCGAGCGGCATCAATCGCTACGGGCGCAGCGCGCAGGGCGTCAAGACGATGAACGTGCGCGACGGCGACATCGTCAGTGCCGTTGCGATGGTCGTAGAGGACGCAGAGGGCGACGCTGCGACAGCTGAGGGCGAGAGCGCCGAGCTCGAGGCCACTGAAGCCACTGAGGCAGAAGTGGTCAGCGAGGACGCTGAGATCGTTGACCAAGAGCTTGAGCAAGAGGACGAGCAGGGTCAGGACGAAGCTGACGACGAGTCGGCCGACGAAGACGACGAGTAGCTCGCCTCAAAGGAAAAGGGCGCCGGGTAGAAACCCGACGCCCTTCCCAACAGCTGACTGAATTTAAATCGGCCGATCTGTCTTCACGCGCAACTTGTGCTCGCGGCCGGGGGGACCAGCTCCGGCGAATCGGCCAACGGTGTCCCGGATTGGATTCCGCTTAGCGGGTCCAGCCAACCGCGCTAGCGGCCGGTCACCTCCAGGGTCCCGAAAAACATTGGTCTGTCGATTTGGACCACCCCCTTTCTCTGGTAGCGCGAAAACTAGCACGCTTCCGGGACGGCGATCAGGCGGCTTCAGCAGGCAGCCACTGGCGCCACGCAGCGGGGATCCGCTGAGCCGCCACGGTGATGAAAACATGTGCGCCAGGAACCCGGGGTGCCTTGCGCGGGTGCATGTTGATTTGGGCCGGCAGACGGTCGGCTTTGCGCCGGTTACAAGGAGCGCAGGAGGCGACGATGTTCTCCCAGGTCGAGAGTCCTCCCTTGGAGCGGGGGATTACGTGATCGACCGTCAGGTTGGAGCGAGTGCCGCAGTACTGGCAGGCCCATCCATCTCGAGCGAAGACTGCACGCCGCGTGATTTTGCGCTTCGAGCTATCTCGAGGGACGTTTGCGTAGACGCGCAGTTTGATAACGATCGGTCGCGCAAGCACGTGGTGTTCAGAGCGCAGCTCGCTGCCGCCGCGCTCGATCATGTCGGCCTTCTCCTTCAGCAGCAGAACGGCGGCACGGCGCACACTGCAGACATTGATCGGCTCGTAGGTCGCGTTTAAGACCAAAACTCGACCGACATCGCGCGTAGTTCGCTGGCGCGCAAGTGGGGGCGCAACGTCAATGGGGGCTGATGCGGTCAGCGGCTTCATCTCGCTTGCAGGCGAGTCTAACCGCGAGGCCGACGGTTCGCTGCCGTTCCTTCCCCGCTACTGAATTGGGTAGCTGCCGAGCACACGAACTTGCTCGCAGTGACCGGCTAAACCAGCGAGCGCGTCGGCTGGCGGCCCTGGGACGTCGACTCTCCCGTCGATGTCGACCAGGAAGATGTATTGGCCAAGTTCGTGCCGCGCCGGCCTCGATTCAATCCGAGTTAGGTTGATCGATCTGCTGGCGAACTCCGAGAGGCAGTCCAATAGCCATCCCGGCGAGCCATCGCCAGCGCCGGAGAAGATAATTGCGCTCTTGCCTGCCTTGCCCTCTATTGGCGGCTCACTTACCGAGCGCGAGAGCCAGATGAAGCGGGTTAAGTCATGAGCGACGATCGACTCGGCGAGTACGACTGCGCCACTGTGCATCGCCGCCGTCGGGCTGGCGATCGCTGCTGCCAGAAGATCGCTACTGAGTACCTGCTCGACCGCCGCTGCCGTCGAGCTGGTTGCCTCAAGCTTCGCGTCGGGCAGCTCGCGGCGCAGGAACGAAGCGCATTGTGCCAGCGGCTGCGGGTGCGAGAACACGGTCGTGACTGCGCTTAGCTCGGTGCCCTCGCGGGCGATGAGGCAGGGATTGATTTCGAGCACGTATTCGCCGATAATCGACACATCAGGGGCATCGTGCACGATTGCGTCGATCACCTCATTGACGCCGCCCTCAACAGAGTTTTCAATCGGCGCGATCGCGCGATCAACGATTCCCTCCTGAACTGCGCTGACAACATCGTGAACGGTTGAGAGCGGGACGATCTCGGCTTCTCCGTCGAGCCCTGCCAGCTCCAGCGACTCGTGCATCGCTTGCTCGCTGAAAGTTCCCGCTGGGCCGAGATAACCGACCCGCATCAGGCGCTCTCAGCGAGGTCGAGCAACTCGCCGCTGATCGCTGCGTCTACCGCCTGCTGCTCCTCTGGCGAGAGTTCAACGGTGCCCCTTCCCTGTTCAACTTGGCGCACGTAGAAGCGCGTTGACTCGCGATGCTGAATTGAAGAGATGACGACGCCGGAGCGGTGCGCGTCGAGCAGTGCGATTGAGACCGACTGGTGGCCTGAGAGCTCGTTATAAGCGTCGTAGCGAACGACCGCGCGGTGGTTGATCGCACCATCAAGCCGAGCCTCCGCGGCGCTCACACGGCCTTCGAGGCCGGTCGCGATGTCGATCAGATGGTCATGGAGCGCGACGAACTGACGTTCAAGCTCGGCGGCGTGGGCCGTGATGTCACGTTCGCTGTCGCCGATCACAAGCTTCTGATCGCGGCGGAGGCTGCGCAGCTTTACCAGCGCGATGATCACGGCGATCAACGCGACTACTGCGATTGCTGCGGCGATTACGGCGATTAATCCCGCGCTGCTGTCTAGTGAATGCACGCTGTGCAGAGGATAGACCCGTGTGGGGCTATCAACCTGCGAAGAGAACTGTGTAAGTCGCTTGGTTGTTGTCGAGACCGGTCTCGCCTGGAACCGGATCGATCTTGACCGTCAGCGTTGCAGCAGTTCCGCTTGCTGGAACAGAGGGGAGCGCTATCGCGACATCGGTCTCGGTCCCCGCAGTTGTCTGGTTGACAACCTTCTTCGCTGTAACCGGCTTGGCACCAGGTGCCGTCAGCGTCACCGTGACCGTTACATTCCGCTCGTTGTTCTCGCCACCGTTAAGCACCTTGACTGTCACAGCAACCGGTGGCGTCGCAGAGACCTTGTTGGCCGCAGGCGAAGGCTGCAGCACTGTCCCAGCGATCGTTGTGCTGCTGATCGCGTGACCGTGCAGGCCGGGTGCGATCGCGCCCGTTGCGGTTCCTGCACCTGCCTGGCCACCAATCGCAGCTGCGATCGTGCTCGGGGCAAGCCAGGTGTAGCCAGGGAGCGACTTGCTGGTGGGGATTGTTACGCCGGTAATGCCGGCGCCATCGAGAGCCTGCTTGATCAGCGGCGCTGTGCGCTGCGAGTAGACGACGTCGGATGCCAAGAATGACTGCATCTGGCCGGCAATAAGGTTGGTTGCAGTTTCGGCTGCTTGTCCGCTGCCTTGAGCCTTCGGAAGTAGCTCCGCGATCTTTGTGAGCGCCCCAGCGCGGAGGTCAAGCGTCAGCATCAGGTTCTGCTGAGCGTCACGCATCTCGCTTGGGACGTCGAGCTCGTTGCCGCGTTTTACGTCCTCCTCGGCCGCGAGCCGGACCTGATTGATCTGTACCTGGAGATCGTTAGAGGCGGTTCCGGCGGTGCCGCCACTAAGCAACTTGAAGAAAGGTGCGGCAACCTGATTGTCCGAGTCCGACACAATTGCGGCGACGTTGCGGTTGTAATCCTGGAGTGCGCTGGTGCTGGCACTGTCGAGGCAGCTTTTGACCCCAACGATGATGATCAGCAGCAGAACGATGCCGACGCCGATTGCAATCGCTTGGCGCGTACGCATCGTTTGGCGGTCACCCGAGCCATTACTTGGATCGGGCGCAGCGGGACGGCGCGGCTCAGCCGGACGGCGCGCGCTGGAACTGACCTGTGTTGGATCGTCGTCGAAGAAAGACATTGAAAATCTGCGCCCCTGAATCAGGTGCAGTTGCGAAGTATGACGACGAACGGCAAAAACCGGCCCTGATGCAAGTTTGCTCGCAATATCGCCGCTTCGCCTGCACAGCAGGCAGAAGGCTGCGGACAGAGAATAGAGGACTAAAGTGAGCTATACCGAGACGACGATCGTTCAGCAGGATCCTCTGCCGCCAAGTGAGGCGACTGGGACCGCCACGGTCGTGCTCGATCGCTACCGCCTTCTGCGCCGGCTTGGCGCTGGTGCATTCGGCGTTGTCTGGCTCGCGCACGATGAACGACTCGATCGCGTAGTAGCCGTAAAACGGATTGAGGCCAGCGATCCCGAATTGGCAGCAAGGGCGGAGCGCGAGGCGATCGCCGCCGCACGCTTGAACCACCCGGGGATTGTGGCGCTGCACGAAGCAGGTCGAGATCAAGACGCGGTCTACCTGGTCTCCGAGCTCGTTCGAGGCAAAACGCTGCGCGAGCGGCTGCTAGCTGGCGAGCTCTCCGATCGCGACATCGTGCGCATCGGCGTCGCACTGTGCGATGCATTGAGTCACGCTCACGCCCGGGGTGTCGTTCACCGCGACATCAAACCGGCCAACATCATCATTCCCGATCGCCCCGATGGCGATGCCGGGATCGTCAAGCTGACCGACTTCGGGATCGCCTTGATCGCTGGTGACGATGCGTTGACCCGCACCGGCGACGTTGTCGGAACCCTTGCCTACATGGCTCCCGAGCAGGCCGACGGGCGACCCGTCAGTGGCCAGAGCGACCTTTATTCGTTGGCGCTTGTGATCTATGAATCACTGAGCGGGGTCAATCCGATTCGCGCGCCCGGAGCTGCGGCCACGGCCCGCCGCGTAGGCACCCGGCTACCCGCTCTAAGTCAGCTTCGACCTGAGTTACCCGAACAGATCGCCGATGCGATCGATTGGGCGGTGCAGCCCGATGAGCTCGATCGGGGCAGCTTGGCTGAGCTTCGCGATGCGCTGATCGAGGCGCAGAGCGAGACCGACACGACGGCCGGGACGGTCGATGTGACGGTCATCGAGAGCTATCAGGAGCAGGATCTCCTCGAGGAGGGGCATGCCGCTCCACGCCCGGCGCTGACGCTTCCAACCCGCTTTTTGGCTGCCGTGTGTGCCGCCGGGCTCGTACTGGGATCGCTGATGGCGCTTAAACCGATCTCCGCTGTAGCGAATCTGCCTCTCGCTTGGGCCGCCTTGGGCGCCGCGATTGTTGTTGGGCTGGTGCCGCGACTTGGCGCTGTGCTGCTGGCTATCGGCCTAAGTGGGATCTTTGTGGCGGCTGGAGTCCCCGGCTGGGCAGTTCTGCTCTGGGCCGCGCTGCTGCCAGCAATTCTGTTGCTCGCTCGTGACCCGAGCAGTTGGCTCGCCGGATTTGCCGCTCCGTTACTTGGCCTAGTGGGCTTGGCCTTGGCATTCCCGGCGCTGGCGAGTTTTGCGCCGACTGGAAAGCAACGCGCCGTGCTTGGCGGCCTTGGATTCTGGTGTCTTGCTCTGGTC
>Ga0194052_1000978_pt1 | contig 17213 bp, 12 predicted proteins | sample SepL226m_MetaG_FD_160117 | JGI IMG/M metagenome (GOLD analysis project Ga0194052, IMG submission 160117) | Anoxic zone freshwater microbial communities from boreal shield lake in IISD Experimental Lakes Area, Ontario, Canada - Sep2016-L227-6m | ecosystem: Environmental > Aquatic > Freshwater >... | reverse complement strand
GTCCTTCAGCCCGGCGATGAACTCGGGTTCGAAGACGATCGGGGAGGCCTTCCGCGCGGGCTGGGGCATGGGTTGATTATTACCCGGTCCGGCCCATCCACACCTGGAAGCCGAGTCGGCTCAGATGCCGATCTCTGGCCGGGGCCCGGTCATACTGGTTCCGGGAGGATCCCCATGAGGTACCGGAAGCCCTGCGAAAGTGTGCTGGAGGCCATCGGCAACACGCCGCTGGTGCGCCTGCGCCGGGTGGCGGCGGATCTGCCGGCGGAGGTCTTCGCCAAGCTGGAGTTCCTGAACCCCATGGGCAGCAGCAAGGACCGCATTTCCAAGTACATGATCGAAGCCGCTGAGCGGGACGGGCGCCTCAAGCCCGGGGACCTGATCCTCGAGAACTCCTCGGGCAACACGGCCATGGGCCTGGCCCTCATGGCCATCCAGAAGGGCTACCGCATCAAGGTGGTGGTGCGGGACACCATCTCCCAGGAGAAGCTGAACCAGCTGCTGGCCCTGGGGGCCGAGGTCCACAAGGCCGACACCAGCCTGCCGCCCGAGCACCCGGACAGCTACAACAACATCACCCCCCGCCTGGCCCGGGAGACCCCGAACTGCTACTTCCCGGACCAGCACGGCAACCGGGAGAACAACGCTGCCCACTACCACGGCACTGGCCCTGAGATCTGGGAGCAGATGGAGGGACGCATCGACCTCCTGGTGGCGGGCGCCGGGACCGGCGGCACCATCGGTGGCGTGGGCCGCTTCCTCAAGGAGCAGGACCCGAAGATCAAGGTCATCGCTGTGGACCCCGTGGGCTCGGTGTTCACGGACCACTTCCGGGGCAAGCAAGATCTGCAGGCCGGCCCCTACAAGCTGGAGGGCCTAGGGGACGAGTTCCTCATCAACACCATGGAGTTCGACCTCATCGATGACATGGTCCAGGTGACGGACCGCCAGGCCTTCCACCACACCCGGCGCCTGGTGCGAGAAGAAGGCATCCTGGGCGGCGGCTCCAGCGGGGCGGCCCTCTGGGCGGTACGGCAGGTGGCCCTCGCCCTGCCCCCCAGAGACCGGCCAGCCCGCATCGTGACGGTTTTCCCGGACGGCGCCGGGCGCTACCTCAGCAGCATCTTCAACGATGCCTGGCTGGCAGAGCGGGGCCTGCTTCAGGCCGACGAAGACCATGGGGACTGAGCCCTTCAACGGCACCTACGTCGAGGCCATCGGCCGCGCCCTCCACGACGCCATGGCCGAAGACGACCGGGTCTGCTGCCTGGGCGAAGACATCGGAGCCTACGGCGGGGCGTTCCGGGCCACCGCCGGTCTGTTGGACCGCTTCGGAGCGGACCGGGTGATCGACACGCCCATTGCGGAACAGGCCATCGCCGGGGCGGCCATCGGGGCGGCCCTCATGGGCCAGCGGGCCGTGGCGGAGTTCCAGTTCATGGACTTCGCCCTGCTGGCCGCTGACCTGGTGGTGAACTTCGCCGGCAAGGCCCACTGGCGCTGGGGCGCCTCGGTCCCTGTGGTGTTCCGCGGTCCCGCCGGTGCCGGCAACGGCGGCGGGCCCTTTCACAGCCAGAACCCCGAGGGCCATTTCCTGGGCAGCCCCGGCCTGAAGGTGGTGGTCCCGGGCACCGTGCGGGATGCCTATGCCCTCCTGCGGGCCGCCATCGCCGACCCCGACCCGGTGCTCTTTCTCGAGCACAAGCGCCTCTATCGCCGCCTGAAGGACCAGTGGGACGAGGCCCCCACGGCCCGCCTGGGCGAGGCCGCCCTGCGCCGGGACGGTGGCGCCGCCTGCATACTCACCTACGGCGCAGTCCAGCACACGGCCCTGGAGGCCACGGCTGGCCTGGATGTGGCCGTGCTGGACCTGCGCACCCTCTGGCCCCTGGACGACGAGGCCATCGCCGCCCTGGCCCGGCGCACCCACCGGGTGCTGGTGCTCACGGAGGCCAGCCCCGCCTACGGCCCCTCGGCAGAGCTGGCGGCCCGCATCAGCGAGACCTGCTTCCCCTGGCTGGACGCCCCGGTTCTGCGCCTGGGCGCGGCGGATACCCCGACTCCTGCCAGCCCACCCCTGGAAGCCGCCTTCCTGCCGGGACCAGCCCGCATCAAGGCCGAAGTGGAGCGCCTCCTGGCCTGGTAGCCAAGGGGCCCTGACTTGACGCAGTGCGGCCATACCTATCATTCTTATTTCTCGATCTTTGGCAGTCCCCAGAACGTTATCCAGAAAGGTGGAGGGAATGGCCCTGTGAAACCTTGGCAACCTGCGTAAGCAAGGTGCCAACTCCTGCCCCCGGTCCCGGGGGGAAGATACCGAATCGCAGCCGACTGACCCAAGGCCCTGGATATCGAACGATGGACGGCCCCCCAAGGCGTTCCCATGACCCGACCCACCTTCCAGCAGGCCCTCGAGGCCGGTGAGTGCTTCCTCTTTGACGGCAGCACCGCCTCAGCGCTGCATGACCGGGGGATCACCCTCCAGCGCAGCTTCGAGGAGTGCAACCTCAAGGCCCCGGACATGGTCCTCGCCATCCACGGCGAGTTCCTTGCAGCGGGCGCCCAGGTCCTCACCACCAACACCTGGGGCGCCAACCGCCTGAAGCTCTCGGCCCGGGGCCTGGAAGGCCAGCTGGGGGACATCAACCGGGAGGGCGCGGCCCTGGCCCGCAAGGCCGTGGAGCAGCAGGGCAGCCGGGCCTGGGTGGCGGGCTGCATCGGCCCCCTGGGCGTGCGCATTGAGCCCTGGGGACCCACCTCCTTCGAGGAGGCCAAGGCCTGCTTCCGGGAGCAGGCCGCCGTGCTCCTCGAGGCCGGCGTGGACCTGATGGTGCTGGAGGCCTTCGAGGACCTCCACGAGATCCAGCAGGCCATCCTGGCGGTGCAGGAGCTCACGGACCTGCCCATCGCGGCCCTCATGACGCCCAACGAGGAGGGCCAGGCCCTCTTCGGGGCTGACCCGGAGTGGTTCATCAAGCAGCTCGACACCTGGGGTGCCAGCCTGGTGGGGCTCATCGGTGGCAACGGCCCGGCTCCGCAGCTGCGCCTGCTGGAGCGACTGCGCTCGGTCACCGAGAAGCCCATCGTCCTGCAGCCCAACCCGGGCCTGCCCCGCCTGGTGGATGGGCGCCTAATCTACGGCGCCAGCCCGGAGTACCTGGGCGAGTTTGCCAGCCGGGCCCTGGCGGCGGGCGCTCGCGCCGTGGGCGGCTGCAGCGGCACCACCCCGGCCCACATCCGGGCCATGCGCGCCGCCTTCCGCCAGGAGCGCGCCTTCGTGCAGGCGGGCAGCGGGTTTGAGCTCAAGCCCCACGAGCAGCCCCAGCCCGAGGTGCCCTTCGCCTACCGCAGCCGCTTCAGCCTCAAGCTGGCCCAGGGCGAGTTCATCCACACCGTGGAGCTGGTCCCCCCTAAGGGCATGGAGTACGACAAGCTCGTGGCCAAGACCCGCCAGTGCCGGGCCCTGGGTGCTGATGCCATCAACGTGCCGGACGGTCCCCGGGCCATGGCCCGCATGTCTGCCCTCGCCACGGCCCTCATCATCGAACAGCAGGTGGGCCTGGAGACCATCCTCCACTACGCCTGCCGGGACCGGAACCTGCTGGGCATGCAGAGCGACCTCCTCGGTGCCGCGGGCCTCGGCCTGCGCAACCTCCTGGCGGTCACCGGCGATCCCCCGAAGCTGGGGCCCTACCCCCAGGCCACCGCAGTCTTTGACATCGACGCCATCGGCCTGGTGAACATGCTCAAGCGCCTCAACACGGGCCTGGACCTGGGCGGCGCCGCCATTGGCAAGCCCACCTCCTTCAGCATCGGCGTGGGTGCGAACCCCGTGGCGCCAGACCCTGAGCGCGAGCGGGCCCGCTTCCGCTACAAAGTCGAAGCCGGCGCTCAGTGGGCCATCACTCAGCCGGTCTTCGATGCGGAGAGCCTCTTCCGCTTCCTGGACTTCGCCGAAACCCTCGACGGCAAGGGCGGGATTCCGATCATTGCTGGCATCTGGCCCCTCAAGAGCCGCCGCAACGCCGAGTTCATGGCCAACGAGGTACCGGGCGCCCACGTGCCGCTGTCTGTCCTCGCCCGCATGGCCAAGTGGACCAGCGCCGAAGACCAGCTGAAGGAAGGCCTGGACATCGCCAAGGAGGTCATCGAGGCCATCCGGCCACGGGTCCGGGGCTTGCAGCTCTCGGCGCCCTTCGGCCAGGTGGAGCTGGTGGCCCCGCTCATGCCCAAGCCGGAGGCCACATGGTGAAGGTCCACTTCCTCCTGGAGGATCTGCTGGTGGAGGCGCCGGCGGGCACCGCCCTGCAGGCTGTGGCCGATGTGGCGGGCGCCGACATCACCTTCGGCTGCCGCACCGGCTCCTGCGGCACCTGCCGGGTGCGGGTGGCCGAGGGCCTGGACCACTGCAGCGCGCCCGGCCCGGAAGAGCGGGACTTCCTGCAGAACCTGAATGCCCCCCCGGACCAGCGCCTTGCCTGCCAGGTCTGCGTGCACGGCGACATCGTCGTGGACTACCTCGGACTCTGACATGACCAGCCTCGACGCCCTCCTCCGTGAAAAAGTGCTGCTGCTGGACGGCGGCATGGGCACCCAGATTTTTGCTCGGTCCCCCACCCTGGAAGACTACGGCAGCGCCGCCCTGGAGGGCTGCGTGGACCTGCTCACGGAGCGGCGGCCCCAGTGGATCCGCGAGATCCACGAGAGCTACTACCGGGCTGGGGCTGATGCCGTTGAGACCAACACCTTCGGTGCCAATCCTCTGGTGCTGGCGGACTTCGGGCTGGCGGACAAGGCCTATGCGCTGAATGTCCAGGCCGCCCAGATTGCCAAGGAAGTGGCCCGCAGCTTCGACCGCCCCCGCTTCGTGGTGGGCTCCGTGGGGCCCGGCACCAAGCTCATCACCCTGGGCCACGTGAGCTACGGCGACCTGCTGGCCTCCTACCGGGTGCAGATGGACGGCCTGCTGGAGGGGGGCGCGGATGCCATCCTCATCGAGACCTGCCAGGACCTGGGCCAGATCAAGGTGGCCGTGCGCGCCGCCCGGGAGGCCATGGCCGCCCGCCGCCGCCGGCTCCCCATCTGGGTCCAGGCCACGGTGGAGACCACGGGCACGCTGCTGGTGGGTTCGGACATCTCTGCGGTGCTTACCAGCGTGGAGCCTCTGGGCATCGACGTGCTGGGCCTGAACTGTGCCACCGGCCCGGACGAGATGCACGCCCACCTGCAGACCCTCTGCGAGGCCAGCCCCTTCCAGATCAGCTGTCTGCCCAACGCAGGCCTGCCGGAAAATGTGGGCGGCCGGGTGGTCTACCCCCTGGATCCCGCCGCCTTCGCCCCCAAGGTGCTGCATGCGGCCAAGGAGTTTGGCATCGCCATCCTGGGCGGCTGCTGCGGCACGACGCCCGACCATATCCGGGCCCTGGCCGCCGGGATAGATCAGCTCAACCCACCCCAGCGCTCGGCGAAGCCCGAGCGCTGCGCCGCCAGCTTGTACCAGAGCGTGCCCCTGCAGCAGGAGCCCCGGCCCCTCATCGTGGGCGAGCGGACCAATGCGAACGGCTCGAAGAAGTTCCGGGACCTGCTGGCGGCCGAAGACTGGGACGGCATGATCGCCCTGGCCAAGGAGCAGCAGCGCGAGGGCGCCCACCTGCTGGACCTCTGCGTCGCCTACGTGGGTCGGGACGAGGTGCGGGACGCCGACGAGCTGCTGGGCCGCCTGGTGACGCAGATCTCGCTGCCCCTGATGATCGACAGCACGGAGGTGGCCGTCATCGAGCGGGCCCTCCAGCGCAGCCCGGGCAAGTGCGTGGTGAACTCCATCAACTTCGAGGACGGCGATGCCCGCCCCCGCAAGGTCCTGGAGCTGTGCCGCACCTACGGCGCCGCCGTGGTGGCCCTCACCATCGACGAGCGGGGCATGGCCAAGTCCCGCAAGCAGAAGCTGGAGGTGGCCCGCCGCCTCTACGCCCTCGCCGTGAACGAGTACGGCCTGGACCCCGGCGACCTCATCATCGACCCCCTCACCTTCACCCTGGGCAGTGGCGAGGAGGAGTTCCGCGGCTCCGCCATCGAGACCCTGGAGGCCCTGAAGCTCATCAAGGCTGAGCTGCCGGGGGTCCTGACCATCCTGGGCGTCAGCAACGTGAGCTTTGGCCTGAACCCCGCCTCCCGCCACGTCCTCAACGCCCTGATGCTCTACCACGGCGTGCGCTACGGCCTGGACATGGCCATCTTCAACGCCTCGAAGGTCATCCCCGTGGCGAAGATCGATCCCGAGGATCGGCGCATCGTCGAGGACCTCATCTTCGACCGCCGGGCCGAGGGCTACGACCCGCTCAAGGAAGTCCTGGCGCGCTACAGCGGACGGAAGGCTGCCGTCGTGGCCGACACCCGCACGGACCTGCCGGTGCTGGAGCGCCTGCGCAACGGCATCCTGGACGGCGCCAAGCAGGCCCTCCTGCTGGACGTGGAAGAGGCCCTGGCCGACCACGACCCGCTGTTCCTCATCAACGACGTCCTGCTGGGGGCCATGAAGGTGGTGGGCGAGCGCTTCGGTGCCGGCGAGATGCAGCTGCCCTTCGTGCTGGAGAGCGCCGAGGCCATGAAGGCCGCCATCCGCCTCATCGAGCCGCGCCTGCCCCGGGAGGCCAACTACCAGAAGGGCCGCATGCTCCTGGCCACGGTGAAGGGCGATGTCCACGACATTGGCAAGAACCTGGTGGACATCATCCTCAGCAACAACGGCTTCGAGGTAAGGAACCTGGGCATCAAGCAGCCCATTGAAGCCATCCTCAAGGAGCTGGAGACCTGGCCTGCGGACGCCATCGGGCTCTCCGGTCTGCTGGTGAAGTCCACGGTGATCATGAAGGAGAGCCTGCACCTCATGGAGGAGCGGGGCCTGAAGATCCCGGTCATCCTGGGCGGCGCTGCCCTCACCCGGGACTACGTGGAAGGTGACTGCCGACGAGCCTACAGCGGAGCGGTGCTCTACGCGGAGGATGCCTTCGAGGGGCTGCGGCACATGCAAGCTCTGGTGGCCGGTACCACCGGCGATGTGGCTCCGGCTCCAGCCGCTGCTGCGGCTGGAGAGATCAAAATACTGAGGCGAGGTGGGGCGGCGGTGCCACTGTCGGCCTCGGGGCAGAGCAGCTGGGTGCGTCATGAAGGCCAGCCCCCGACACCCCCCTTCTGGGGCGTCCGAGAGCTGACCGCCACACCGGAAGAGCTCTTCCCCTGGCTGGATGAGTTCGCCCTCATCCGCAACCGCTGGGGCTTCAGCCAGGGCAGCCTGGACGATGCCGCTTTCGCCGCCGTGCTGAAGGAGAAGGCCGAGCCCCAGCTGGCCCGCTGGCGGCAGTTCCTCGCCGACCACCCGGTCCTCCGTCCCCGGGCCCGCTACGGCTACTTCCCCGCCCGGGCCGAGGGCGAGGCGCTGTGCATCCTCGACCCCAAAGATCCGAGCCGCACCCTGACCAGCCTGGCCTTCCCCCGGCAGACCACAGGCCGCCGCCTCTGCCTGGCGGACTTCTTCCGGACGGATGGCACCGACGTGGTGGCCCTGCAGCTGGTGAGCCTGGGCCAGGACGCTGCCGACCACGCCGCCGAGCGCTATGCCAAGGACGGCTTTGCGGACTACTTCGCCTTCCATGGCCTGGCCACGGAGCTCACCGAGGCCTACGCCGAGGCCCTCCACGCCCGCATCCGCCAGGAGCTGGGCATCCAGGCCAAGGACCTCAAGGGCCAGGCCCTCTTCGCCCAGGGCTACCAGGGCTCCCGCTACTCCCCGGGCTACCCCGCCTGCCCGGACCTGGAGACCAACGGCCCCCTCCTGGACCTGCTGGACGGCGCCGCCATCGGCGTCCACCTGAGCGAGTCCCACCAGATGGACCCCGAGTACAGCACCAGCGCCCTCGTGGCCTGGCACCCCCAGGCGCGGTACTTCTCGGTCTGAGCTGAATCCCCGCCACCCGCGCCACAGCCCCGGCGCTGGACCTGGCTGCACCCCTGTCGGAGGCCTTTACCCATGCCCGTCAAAGTCCCTGAGTCCCTGCCTGCCCGCAGCATCCTCGATGCGGAGAACGTCTTCCTCATCGACGAGCAGCGCGCCCTCCACCAGGACATCCGCCCCCTGCGGATTGCCATCCTGAACCTCATGCCCACCAAGATCGCCACGGAGACCCAGCTGCTCCGCCTGCTGGGCAACACGCCCCTCCAGGTGGAAGTGACGCTGCTCCACACGGCCTCCCACGACTCGAAGAACACCTCCTCCGACCACCTGCTCCAGCACTATGTCTCCTTCCAGGAAGTGCGCCACCAGTCCTTCGATGGCCTCATCGTCACCGGTGCCCCCGTGGAGCAGATGCAGTTCGAGGATGTGGACTACTGGCCCGAGCTCACCGACCTGCTGGACTGGGCCCGCACCAACGTGTTTGCCAGCCTCTTCATCTGCTGGGGCGCCCAGGCCGCCCTCTACCGCTACTACGGCATCCAGAAGCACGCCTTGGCCGAGAAGATGTTCGGCATCTTCCCCCACCGCCTCAACGTGCGCCACGAGCGGATCGTGCAGGGCTTCGACGATGAATTCTTTGCCCCGCACTCCCGCCACACCGGCATCAGCCGGGAGGACATCCTGGCCGAGCCCCGCCTGCTGCTGCTCTCCGAGTCCGACGAGGCCGGTGTCTACATGGTGCAGTCCACGGACCAGCGCCAGGTCTTCGTCACTGGGCACTCGGAGTACGATCCCTGCACCCTCCAGGGGGAGTACACCCGGGACGTGGGCAAGGGGCTGCCCATCGCCGTGCCGCGCAACTACTTCCCCGGGGACGACCCGGCTCAGCCTCCCCGCGTCCGCTGGCGGGGGCATGCCAACCTCCTGTTCTCCAACTGGCTGAACTACTGTGTCTACCAGGAGACGCCCTATGAGCTGGGGGGAATCCCGGCAGAAGGGAACGCGCCATGACCCTCAAGGTCCTCAAGTTCGGTGGCAGCTCCGTGGGCAATGCCGATGCCCTGCGCCGGGCCGCCGCCATCGTCCAGACGGAGCTTCCAGCCGGAGGCCTCGTGGTGGTCTCGGCCCTCCGGGGCACCACGGACCGCATCCTGGAAGCCTGCGCCGCCGCCAGTCGCGAGGACCTCTCCACCGCCCAGGCCGTGCTGGCGGCCATCAAGCAGCGCCACGAGGAGGTGGCCACCGACCTGGGCCACCTGGACGCAGTCGAAGCGGCCTGGACGCCCCTGTTTGAGCGCCTGGACCAGCTGCTCACAGGCATGGCCATGCTGGGGGAGGGCACGGCCAGAGGCCGGGACGCCGCCCTGGCCATCGGCGAGACCCTCTCGGCCAACCTGGCGGCCCACTGCTTCCAGGCCAGCTTCCAGGACGTCCGGGACGTCATGAAGACCGACGCCCGGTTTGGCAAGGCCCGCCCCCTCCTCCCGGCCCTGCGGGCCGCTGCGGCCCCCTGGCGGGAGGCCCTCAAGGCTGGCGCTCTGTGGGTCACCCAGGGCTTCCTGGGGGCTTCCCCGGAGGGCGCCACCACCACCCTCGGCCGAGGCGGCTCGGACACCAGCGCCACCCTGCTGGGGGAAGCGCTGGATGCCGAGGAGGTGCAGATCTGGACCGATGTGGACGGCGTCCTCTCTGCCGACCCGAGCCTGGTCCCCGAAGCCCGGCCCATCCCCCAGATGAGCCTGAGCGAGGCCGAGGCCCTCAGCGCCTTCGGGGCGAAGGTGCTCCATGCGGACTCCCTGGCCCCCGGTGGCCGGTCCGGCTTCCGCCTGGTGGTGGCCAACACCCTGCGCCCCGGCGCCTCCCGCACGGAGATCCTGCCCCATCCCCCGGAGCGCCCCGCCGGGGCCGTCACCTCCGTGGCCTACAAGGAGGGCATCCACCTGCTGCGGTTCCCGGCCTCGGCCGGGCTGGAGCCGCCCCTGGAGGCCGCCCACAGCCTGGAGGAAGCCGGAGCTCTGCGCTTTGGCCTCATCTCCAGCCCCGCCGGCACCCTGCTGGCCGTGCGCCCGGAGACCCACGCGTCGCTGGGGGTGCTGGGGACCCTGGCCGCCTCGGGTGTGCTCTGCGAGGCCGGCTGGGCCGTGGTGGCCCTGGTGGGCGAGGGCCTCCGCACGGATCCCGTCGCAGCGCTGCGCCACCTGGTGGCCCTGGGCCACGAGCCCGTGGGCGGCCTGCTCACCGGCAGCAGCACCGTCTCCATCGCCTTCCTGGTGCCCGAGTCCCGCCTGGTGGACCTGATCCCCAGGCTCCACGCTCACTGCGTCCTGCCTGGCTAGTGCCTTACCGTCAGCTCTGCTGCAGCAGCCAGGCCTTGAGCCTGGTGTGGAAGGCCTCTGGCTGTTCCAGGTCGCTGTCCCGGAGGCGGGCCGGATGGTTCTGATCCCCCACCACCAGCACGGCCTGGTCTAGGGCATTGGGCAGTCGGTTCCCGCCGGGCAGGGACCAAAGCCCGCCCCGGGAATCGGATGCGACCGATGCCCCGGCGCCCCGTCGCTCTTTCCGGCCATCCCAGCCCATGGGGCCTCCAATGCGTCGTAAAAAGATAAGTCAAATTTTCTCATACGCCACCTTGGAACCAGGAGCGCTTTCGGTCCCCTTTTCCCAACCCCAAGACGGAGCTAGAGGTGGCTGGTCAAAAAAAAGATTTAAGGGCCGGAATTTCGCCTGAGGTTCCCACCCCAGAGGGCCTGGAAAGGATAGGCTGGACCCCGGGAGGAGCCATGAGCCTGCTCGAGACCCACCGCAGCATCCTCGTGCTCATCGATTTCCAGGGGAAGCTGGTCCACATGGTGCACCGGCCTGGCCTGGTGCTTGAGGTGGCGCACCGCCTCATGCGGCTGGCGGACCTGTTCTCGGTGCCAGTGCTCCTCACGGAGCAGTACCCCAAGGGCATTGGTCCCACCGAGGCGGGCCTGCGAACAACCTTCGATGGGCTCTCCACCCCCACCTTCTTCCTGGAAAAAACGGCCTTCGGCTGCTACGGGGACGCGGGCTTCGAGGACCTGCTGCAGCGCGCCCGGCCAGGCCTGGCCACAGCCAAGCGCCAGATCGTGGTGGCTGGCATCGAGGCCCACGTCTGCGTCATGCAGACCGTGCAGGAGCTGCTGGCCTCGGGCCACGAGGTCCACCTCTGCTGGGATGGGGTGAGCGGGCGGGGCGAGGAGTACCGTCGGCACGCCCTGGACCGCATGGCCGCTGCCGGGGCCACCCTCACCAACCATGAGTCCGTGGCCTTCGAGTGGGCCCGGGACAAGAACCACCCCCAGTTCAAGGCGCTCTCGGCCCTGATGAAGGAGGGGCAGCCCCAGGGCTGACGAAGAAGCGGGCGAATGTGGGAGCATGAGGGGATGCGATCAGCCCTCTGCGCCATCCTCCTCCTGACGGGCCTCCTGGCCTGCGGAGGCAAAGATGACGATGGGGACGAGCGGATGTCCCCTGGGCAGAACTGCCAGGCCTGCCATAACTTCCCCATGGCGGGCACCGTGTACGCCACGGCATCGGCGGACTCGGGCGCCGGCCTCGCCGGGGTGACCGTGGAGATCACGGACGCCAACCAGACGGTGCACACCTACACCACCAACGCCGTCGGGACCTTCCTGGCCCGCACTGCCGTGCCGCTGCCCCTGCAGAAGGCCGCCGTGATCCGGAACGGCCAGCGGGTTGAGATGGGTGGGGCTCCCGCTGGGGACTGCAACCGCTGCCACACCCTGCCCGCTGCCGGCGGTGCGGCTGGCCGCATCCACACCCCCTAAGGTGCTTCTTGCCCCGCATCCATGGCCAGCCTGTCCCCGCCCTCTTCCCGGCCGCAGGCCCGGTCTCGGTGATGCTCTTCGGCGAGGCCCCGGGTCCCCGGGGCGCTGACCAGTCGGGCATCCCCTTCTGGGGGGACGGCGCTGGCATCACGGTCTTTCGGGCCCTGGCCCGGACCGGGCGAGCAGACGTCCCAGGAGCGGCCTGGGAGGACTGGGATGGGGCCCGCTTCCGCAGCCTGGGCCTGGCGCCCATCCTGCACGGCACGGCCCTGAGCAACGCCTATCCGGCCTGCCCCACCCGGGACGGAGACCACTTTCATGCCCCCTCCGACCGGGACCTGCGGGCGCCGGACAACCAGGCCCGCCTCCTGGCCGAACTGACCCGGGCCTCCGCCGGGCTCACCTCGCCGCTGCGGGTCATCGCCTTCGGCAAGCGGGCGGCCTGGATCCTGGCTCGTCTGCCCGAGGGCCCGCCCCTCGACCTGCACTGCCTGCCCCACCCCAGCGCCCAGGGCCTCCTGCAGGCTGCTCCGGGCAAGGGCAAGGGTCTCCACCTGGCCGACCTCCGGGACGCCTGGGAGGCCTCACTCCAGGTCCTTCTCCAGAGCTGAGCAGGGGGGTCTGGCCCAGCCTGTTCCGAGACCTCCCCTTGTCCAACCGGGCCGCCTGGGGAACGTTACCTCCTTCGCCGGCACGCTGGTGCTGGGCCTGCTCATCCAGCAGTTCGTAAGGATCGTCCCTGGAGGGCCGCCCTTTCTGCTTCGTGAGTGGGGGTTTGTCACGAATTTTCCCTCATGGGAAGCCCGCTTCCTGGACTAATCTGGGGGGCCTGCCCTGAGGGTATCTTTCACAGCCTGGAGGTTTCATGTCCCAATTCCGTCGTCTGCTGCTGCCCCTGTGTGGGGCCCTGACCTTCACGCTGGTGGCTGGGGATCCTCCCCAGGTCTCGCCGCGTGTCGCCAAGGCCACCGCCAAGGCCAAGGCCGTTGCTGCCGCCCCTGCCCCCGCCGCCCCGGTCAAGGGCGCCACGGTGGAGGGCATCACGGAGTACCGGCTGGCCAACGGCCTGCGGGTCCTGCTCTTCCCGGACGCCAGCAAGCCCACCATCACCACCAACATCACCTACCTGGTGGGGAGCCGCCACGAGCACTACGGCGAGACCGGCATGGCGCACCTGCTGGAGCACATGGTCTTCAAGGGCACCCCGAAGCACCCCAATGTCCCGCAGCTGCTCAATGAGCTGGGCGGCGACTTCAACGGCACCACCTCCGTGGACCGGACGAACTACTACATCTCCTTCCCCGCCACGGAAGAGAATCTGGGCAAGGCCCTGGACCTCGAGGCCGACCGCATGGTGAACAGCAGCTTCACCGCCAAGACCCTCTGGGGCGACGACGGCAAGAGCGGCGAGATGACCGTGGTGCGCAACGAGTTCGAGCAGGGCGAGAACAGCCCCTTCCGGGTCACCCTCCAGCGCCTGGAGTCCGTGGCCTACGACTGGCACAACTACGGCAAGTCCACCATCGGCGCCCGCTCGGACATCGAGAAGGTGAACGTGGACCACCTCCGGGCCTTCTACGCCCGTTTCTACCAGCCGGACAACGCCATCCTTGTGGTGGCCGGCAAGTTTGACGAGGCCAAGACCCTGACGCGCATCAACCAGACCTTCGGTATTCTGCCCAAGCCCACCCGGATCCTCGAGCCTACCTACACCCTGGAGCCCACCCAGGACGGTGAGCGCAGCGTGACCATCCGTCGCGTGGGCGGCACCCCCCTGCTCATGACGGCCCACCACATCGCCCCGGGCTTCCATGCCTCCCGGAGCTACCTTGACCTGGCGGGTTCCATCCTCGCGGATGCCCCCAGCGGCCGCCTCTACAAGGCCCTGGTGGAGACCAAGCTGGCGGCCCAGGTCTTCACCTTCAGCCCTGGCACCCTGGAGCCCGGCGTCATGCTCTTCGGCGTCATGCTGCCCAAGGATGGCGATGCCGACAAGGCTCGCCAGGTCCTGCTGAAGGAGCTGGAAACCCTCAAGGCCCAGCCTTTTACCGCTGCCGAGCTGGACCGGGCCAAGGCCAAGGTCCGCAAGGCCGTGGACCAGACCTTCTCGGACACCAAGAGCCTGGCCGTCGCCCTCAGCGAGAGCATGGCCACCGGCGACTGGCGCCACCTCTTCCTGGACCGGGACTGGAGCCTGAGCGCCAACCTGGAGCAGGTCCAGGCCGCCGCCGAGGCGGTGCTGAAGCCCAGCAACCGCACCCTGGCCGAGTACGTTCCCACTGAGAAGCCGGACCGCACCGAGCTCCCCGCCGCCGCCGACATCGCCGCCCTGGTGAAGGACTACAAGGGCAAGGAGGTAATCGCCCAGGGCGAGGCCTTCGATGCCAGCCCCGCCAGCGTCGATCTCCGCACCGTGCGCTTCACGGCTCCCAATGGGCTGAAGGGCGCCCTGCTGGCTAAGAAGACCAAGGGGGCCATGGCCGCTGTGCAGCTCACCCTGCGCTTCGGCAAGGAAGCCGACCTGATGAATACCAAGGCCGTCCCCGGCATGGTGGGCGCCATGCTCATGCGCGGCACCACCAAGCACACCCGCCAGGAGCTGTCGGACACCTTCGACAAGCTGCGGGCCCAGGTCTCGGTCAACGGCGGCCCCGGCTCCGCCACCGCCAGCATCCTGGTGCCCAGGGAGAACCTGGCCGCCACCCTGCGCCTGGTGGCCGAGGTCCTGCGCGAGCCTGCCTTCCCGCTCCCCGAGATGGAGACCCTGGCCAAGCAGCAGGTCACGGGCATCGAGGCCCAGCGCAACGAACCCCAGTCCAAGGCCATGGAGTTCATGGGCCCCGCCTTCGATCCCTATCCGGCGGGCCACCCCATGGCCTTCCGCGGCTCCGATGCCCGCCTGGAAGAGCTCAAGGCTCTCAAGCTTGAGGACCTGAAGGCCTTCCACAAGGCCTACTACGGAGCCAGCAACGCCGAGTTCGCCGCCTCCGGCGACTTCGATGCGGCCGAAGTCCAGAAGCTGGTGGGCGAGCTCTTTGGCGCCTGGACCAGCCCCAGCGCCTACACCCGGATCCCCGGGCGCCTCAAGGTCCCGGCCGGCCAGCGCAAGGCCATCGAGACCCCCGACAAGAAGGGGGCCTTCTTCCTGGTGCAGACCCGCTGGGCCATGAAGGACACGGACCCCGACTACCCCGCCTTCCTCATGGCCAACCAGATCCTCGGGGGCGGCGCCCTCAAGAGCCGCCTTGCTGACCGCCTGCGGCAGAAAGAAGGCTTCAGCTACGGCGCTGGGTCCATGACCAATGTCGGCAGCCAAGACCCCGTCGCCATCTGGCAGGCCTACGCCCTGCTTGCCCCGGAGAACGCCACCAAGCTGGAGGCCGCCTTTGACGACGAGATCCAGAAGGCCCTAAAGGATGGCTTTACCGCCGAAGAGCTGGAGTTCGCCCGCACCACCTGGCTCCAGGGCGAGAAGACCGATCGCCAGGAGGACCGCGCCATTGCTCGCTGGCTGGGCCGGAGCCTGAACCTGGGCCGCTCGGTGCGCTTCGAAGCGGAGATCGAGGGGAAGGTCCAAGCCCTCAAGCTCGAAGAGGTCAACGCTGCCCTTCGCAAGCACCTCCGCCCCGAGTCCTTCGTGGTGGTCAAGGCCGGGGATTTCACCAAGGCCGCCAAGTAGTTACGCAGGTTCTGGCAGAGGGGGGAGCGGCGGTGCTGCTCCCCTTTTTGTTGGGTGCTGGGGGGAAACCGTGGTCTTCTGGATGTCCGCTTGGCGTTGCTAGGGACGCGGAGCGATGATGGAGGGCGTCGCCATGGCACGCATCGAACGGCAGTGGCAGGCAGAACACGAAGGGACCGCACTGGCCTCGGAACTGCACAAGGTGATGGTGATCAGCCACCGCCAGGCCAAGGGTTTCATCGATGGCCACTGCGTGACCGTCAACGGTGAGGTCGCCGACAAGCACGGGCTGCGCCTGAAGGTCGGGGACACCCTGCTGGTGGCCTTCGATCCGGAGCGCACCTACGAGGTGCTGCCGGCGGCCCGCAAGCTGCAGTCCGGCCCCTTTGAAACCCTGTGGGAAGACAACCACCTGATGTTCGTCTTTAAGCCTGCGGGCCTGCTGACGGTGCCTGCGGAGCAGGGCAGCGAGCCCAGCCTGGCTGAGGCCATCACCGAGTCCTACCGGCGCCGCGGCTTCAAGCGCTTCAACCTGTTCATCGTCCACCGCCTGGACCGCTTCACCAGCGGCGTCCTGGTCTTCGCCAAGACCCCGGAGGCCGTCCACGGCCTCAAGAAGCTCTTCGAGCTCCACCGCCTGCAGCGGGTCTACTGTGCCGTTCTGGTGGGTGAGCTGCCGGAGAACAGTGGCACCCTGGCGGGCCACCTCATCGAGCATGCCAAGTCCCTGAAGATGTCCGTGGCCACAGCCCGCAAGGGCCCCGGCGGCGGCAAGCGCATGCCCCCCGGCGCCAAGGAAGCGGTCACCCACTACCGAGTGATAGAGCGCCTGCCCGGCCACACCGTGGTGGAAGTCAAGCTGGAGACCGGCCGCCGCAACCAGATCCGCGTGCAGTTCGCCGACCGCGGCTACCCCCTCCTGGGCGACCAGGTCTATGGGGTAGAGAGTCCCCTCCTGGACCGCCAGGCCCTCCACGCCGAGCTGCTGGGCTTCAAGCACCCCGTCACCGAGGACCAGGTCACGGTGACGGCTCCCATGCCCGCGGACATGGAAGCGGCCCTGAAGGCCCTGCGGAACATGGCCCGCCTGACCCGCGCCACCGTTGGCGAGACCGGCGAGGAGGGCATCTTCAAGCCCGCCGAGACCCGCGACCACAAGCTGAAGCGCGCCGCCCGGGCCCGCCGCTTCGAAGACACCGGCGCCCCGGCGTCTGTCCCCGGCCGCCCCTACACCTCGGACCGCCCCGCCCGGCCCCGCAGCGCCAGTAGCGAGGACCGGCCCAAGCGGCCGTACTCCGCTGACCGGTCCGCCCGGCCTCGCCGCGAGGAGGGGGACGAGCGGCCCAAGCGCACCTTCGGCTCCGCCGAGCGTCCCAGCCGACCCCGGAGCGCCGACAGCGATGAGCGCCCCAAGCGCCCGTATTCGGCCGACCGCCCGGACCGCCCTCGCCGCGAGGAGGGGGAAGCACGGCCCAAGCGCACCTTCGGCTCCGCCGAGCGTCCCAGCCGACCCCGCAGTGCCGACAGCGACGAGCGTCCCAAGCGGCCCTATTCCGCTGACCGACCGGACCGCCCCCGCCGCGAGGAGGGGGAAGCACGGCCCAAGCGCACCTTCGGTTCCGCCGAGCGTCCCAGCCGTCCCCGCAGTGCCGACAGTGACGAGCGCCCCAAGCGCCCGTACTCTGCCGACCGCCCGGACCGGCCCCGCCGCGAGGATGGGGAAGCCCGGCCCAAGCGTACCTTCGGCTCTGCCGAGCGTCCCAGCCGGCCC
>Ga0194052_1000975_pt1 | contig 17243 bp, 16 predicted proteins | sample SepL226m_MetaG_FD_160117 | JGI IMG/M metagenome (GOLD analysis project Ga0194052, IMG submission 160117) | Anoxic zone freshwater microbial communities from boreal shield lake in IISD Experimental Lakes Area, Ontario, Canada - Sep2016-L227-6m | ecosystem: Environmental > Aquatic > Freshwater >... | reverse complement strand
GAACGTTCCCACCGCGCCGTGATTGCGGCCACGACTGCGATGACCACCAGCACCATCACCGAGAGGAACAACTTGTCGGATGTTCCGAACGTCTGGATCGCCCACTCCTTGACCGGACCGGGCGTCAGATTCACCACCGCGGTCCCCACCGAGGTGCGCACATCGGCGGCGGGGGAGAAGAAGGTGGCCAGGAGCTGCGCCACACCCACACCCACGGCCGCGGCGGCTACCCCCGCACCCATTCGCAGACCTGTCGAAGCCTCAGCCATGAGAAAAACCTACCGCCGGTCGCCCCGTAGCGCGATGACCGGTCGGTGACGGGTCGTTGACCGGATGTCGTGGCTTCGGCTGTGGGCGGTAACGTGCCGGTGAGTTCGTCGACAGGAGGTTGGGATGGAGATCTCGGGCAAGAAGGTCGTCGTGGTCGGCGGTGCCTCCGGCTTTGGCCGGGCCAGTGCGGAACTGCTCGCTTCGCGCGGCGCTGACGTGGCGATTCTCGATCGTGAGGGTTCGGATGGGAAAGCGGTCGCCGCAGGCCTGGGTGGCCCGTTCTTCGCCGTCGACGTCACCAACTTCGCCGAGACCGAAGAAGCGTTGAATGCGGCGGTCGAGGCCCTCGGTGGTCTGCATGTGGTTCTCACCACCGCCGGCGGCGCCGTCGCGGAGCGCACGCTCGGCAAGACCGGCCCGCACAGCCTGGACAGCTTCCGGTCCATCATTGATCTGAACCTGGTGGCGTCCTTCAACATCAGCCGCCTTGCCGCTGCACACATGGCGCGCAATGAGCCCGAGGACGAGGAGCGCGGCGTCATCATCAACACCGCCTCCATCGCAGCCTTTGAGGGACAGATCGGTCAGGTCGCCTACACCGCCGCCAAAGCCGGGATCGCCGGCATGTGCCTGACCATGGCCCGCGACCTGGGTTCGCTGGGTATCCGGGTGCTGGCCATCGCGCCGAGCCTGTTCGCCACCGGATTGACCAAAGGCATTCCGGATGAGTTCGCGGTCTCGCTGACCAAGGACGCCGCGTTTCCGAAGCGACTCGGCCGGCCCGAGGAATTCGCGAAGCTGGTTGTGGCGATCGTCGACAACCCCATGCTCAACGGCCAGTGCCTGCGTCTGGACGCCGGGCAGCGTTTCGGTCCGAAGCTCTGATCCACCTCGATACCACCTGATCGAACACAGGAGAACACCGATGTCCATCGCACTCACCGACGACCACCGCGAACTCGGCACCGTTGCCCGGTCATTCCTGACCGCGCAGAAGGCTCGCCTGGCGGCCCGCGAACTGCTTGACTCCGATGACGAGGGCCGTCCGCCGTTCTGGACCGAGCTGGCTGAATTGGGCTGGCTGGGTTTGCATGTCGATGAGAAGTACGGCGGCTCGGGATTCGGGCTGCCCGAACTCGTCGTCGTCATCGATGAACTGGGCCGCGCAGCCGCGCCCGGCCCATTCGTGCCCACGGTGGTGGTGTCATCGGTGATCGCCGCCGTCGGCACCGACGAGCAGAAAGCGCGGCTGCTACCCGGTCTGGTCGACGGAACCCACACTGCCGCAATCGGTTTCGGTGGCAACCTGACAGTGTCGGGTGGTCGGGTTTCCGGTGACGCCGGCGTGGTGCTGGGCGCGGGACTGGCCGACGTGCTGCTGCTGGCCAGCGGTGAGGACATGCTGGTGGTCCAGCGCTCGGCTGCTGGCGTCGCGGTGGATGTGCCGGGAAACCTGGACCGCACCCGGCGCTCCGGTCGCGTCGTACTGACCGACGTCGTCGTCGACGACAACACGCTCCCCGGGGCGCGCAACGCCGCACTGGCCCGCACCCGCACGCTGTACGCAGCCGAGGCCGTCGGTGGTGCATCTGATTGCGTGGACAGCGCCGTCGAGTACGCGAAGGTGCGCGAGCAGTTCGGCCGCACCATCGCCACCTTCCAGGCCGTTAAACACCACTGCGCCAACATGCTGGTGGCTGCGGAGTCGGCGGTCTCCTGCGTGTGGGATGCCGCGCGCGCGGCCGAGGAGGATGAGGAGCAGTTCCGCCTGATCGCCGCCGCTGCAGCGACATTGGCTTTTCCGGCCTACGTGCGTAATTCCGAACTCAATATCCAGGTGCACGGCGGCATCGGGTTCACCTGGGAGCACGACGCGCACCTGCACCTGCGCCGCGCACTGACCGTGCAGGCGGTACTCGGCGGTGACGAGTCAGCGACCGACGTGTTCGATCTGACCGCAAAAGGAATCGCCCGGGCCAACAGCCTTGACCTTCCGGCCGGATCTGATGAGTTGCGCACCGAAATCCGCGCTGAGGCGCAGCGGATCGCCGCACTGGACGAGAAGGCCCAACTCGATGAGTTGATCGCCACCGGCTACCTGATGCCGCACTGGCCTAAACCGTGGGGCCTCGCGGCCGGTGCGGTGGAGCAACTGCTCTGCGAGGAGGAGTTCGCCGCAGCGGACGTCAAGAAGCCGGACTACGGCATCACCGGATGGGTGATCCTCACTCTGATCCAGCACGGAACCCCCTCGCAGATCGAGCGTTTCGTCGAAAAGGCGTTGCGCCAGGACGAGATCTGGTGCCAGCTGTTCTCGGAGCCCTCAGCGGGATCGGATGCCGCGGCGGTCAAGACCCGCGCTACCCGCGTCGACGGCGGATGGTCGATCACCGGCCAGAAGGTGTGGACCTCCGGCGCCCACTACTGCAAGCGCGGTCTGGCGACGGTGCGCACCGACTTTGACGGGCCCAAGCATGCCGGCATCACCATGGTGATTCTGGATATGAAGGCCCCCGGCGTCGAGGTGCGGCCGCTGCGTCAGATCACCGGCGGCTCGGACTTCAATGAGGTGTTCTTCACCGATGTGTTCGTTCCGGACGAGGACGTCGTCGGCGAACCGAATGCGGGCTGGACGGTGGCACGGGCCACGCTCGGTAATGAGCGGGTGAGTATTGGTGGTGGCGGTGGCGGCATCGCGCCCGCGTCGGCCTGGCTGATGCACCTGGCCCAGACGCACGGTGATCGGGTGATCGGCTCCCTGCAGCGGGTTGGCCGATTCCTGGCCGAAGATCATGCGCTGCGCCTGCTGAACCTCCGCAGGGCAGTCCGCAGTATCGAGGGCGCCGGGCCCGGGCCGGAGGGCAATATCACCAAACTCAAACTGGCTGACCACTTTCAGGAGCAGGGCGCCATCGCGGCATCACTGGTGGGTCCGGATCTGGCCTTGGAGGACGGTGAGGGTGCACTGGCGTCTCGGGCCGCGATGGGGGCACGCGGGATGGCCATCGCCGGCGGCACGTCAGAGGTGGCGCGCAACCAGATCGCCGAACGCATCCTCGGCATGCCGCGTGACCCGCTGATCAAGTAGCGGCGGTGAGGCAGAGGCGCATGCTAGGTCTTCCGGGCGAAGTCGCGGAGCCAGTTGAACCAGGCACTCATACCCTCGCCGGTTCGGGCGCTCACCGGCAGGATCACCGCGCCGGGATTGACCTCCCGCACCCGGGAGATATAGGTATCAACATCGGCGTCGAGGTGCGGCACCAGGTCTATCTTGTTGAGCAGCACGACGTCCACTGAACGGAACATCACCGGGTATTTCAGCGGCTTGTCCTCGCCCTCGGTGACCGAGTAGACCATCGCCTTGGCGTGCTCGCCCACATCGAACTCGGCCGGGCACACCAGGTTTCCTACATTCTCGACGATGACCAGGTCGAGTGTGTTCAGGTCGAGACCGCCGATGGCCCGATTCACCATCGGGGCGTCGAGGTGGCATTCGCCGCCGAAGCCGTTGCTGGTGTTCAGCAGCGAGATCTGCGCGCCGCGGCCCTCAAGTTTGGCGGCATCGAGATCGGTGGCGATATCGCCCTCGATGATTCCGACGGCGAACTCACCAGCCAGTTCGTCGAGGGTGGCTGCAAGCACCGTGGTCTTTCCGGAACCTGGTGAGCTCATCAGGTTCAGTGCCCGGATGCCATGTGCTTGGAAGGCGTTTCGGTTGATATCGGCACGGTTGTCATTCTCGGCGAAGATCGCCTCCAGCACCTCGATGCGCTCGGTACCGGTGGCGTAGCCACTGTGATCGCCGTGCCCATGGTCGTGCTCGTGCTCGTGCTCGTGCTCGTGCCCGTGGTCATGGTCGTGGCTGTGGACGGTGCCGTCATCGTGGCGGTGAAATCGACCCATACCCGCAACTCTAGCTAGGTCACATCGACGGAGGTGACCATAAACTCCTCGCCGCACACCACCGCCACATCGGCACTTCTGCACTGCGGGCAGGCCACCGAGAACCGGGACTCGATCGGTGACTGCTGCCCACACCCGTGACACTGCACCTCGGCGGGTATGAATTCCAACTCCAGTTCGGCCCCGGGCATGTTCTCGTCATCGCGGACGATCGTCCAGCAGAACGCCAGTGAGTCCGGCACCACCTGGCGCAGTGCCCCGACCTGGACCCGCACCACGTCGACGCGCCGTTCGCCGGCATGGGTCTTGACCACCCCGGCGATCGCCCGGCACAGCGACAACTCATGCATCGGCGCAACCCTACGACTACCGTGAACGCGGTGTCCGTAAGGGTTCGCCTCGACATCACCGGTGTGGTGCAGGGGGTGGGATTTCGCCCGGCCGTCGCACGGATCGCCGCCGAGTTCTCCCTCGACGGGTGGGTATACAACGACGCCGGATCGGTGCACTGTGAATTCGAGGGACCGGCCGCCGACGTTGAGGCCGCGGTCAGCGCACTGCAGGATCGTCCGCCGCCGATGGCCCGCATCGACACCCTGGCCGTCACGGCGGTGCAGACCCGGGGCGAGGCGGGATTCGCCATCATCGCCAGCCGGACCGGTGATGACGGCCGGACCCTCGTGCCGCCGGATATCGCGATCTGTGCGGACTGTCTGCGGGAGATGCGTGACCCCGCCGACCGCCGGTACGGTCACCCGTTCATCACCTGCACCAACTGCGGGCCGCGCTACACCGTCATCACCGATCTGCCCTACGACCGGCCGGCCACCACCATGGCGGGCTTCCCGATGTGCGAACCGTGCGCAGCGGAGTACCGGGACCCGACCGACCGCCGCTACCACGCCCAGACCATCGCCTGCCCGGACTGCGGGCCTCAGCTGTCGTCCTCGCTGGAGGATGCGGCCGATGCGCTGCTAACGGGGAGCGTGGTCGCGATCAAGGGAATCGGCGGCTTCCACCTGGCCTGCCGGGCTGATGACGCCGCCGCCGTCGCCCGGCTGCGCACCCGAAAGAACCGGCCCGCCAAGCCTTTTGCGATGATGGTCGCCGATCTCGAAGCGGCGCGGGAGATTGCCGAGATCGATGATGCAGCGGCCGCCGCGCTCACGTCGCCAAGCGCACCGATCGTCCTGGTGCCCGGCAAGCCGCGTGCCGTCGCCGAGGCAGTGGCGCCGGGTCTGGCCGACCTCGGCGTCATGCTGGCCTACTCGCCGATTCATCATCTGCTGTTCGACCGGCTCGGACGGATTCCGTTGGTGATGACCTCGGCCAACCAGGGTGGGTCGCCGATCGTCTTCCGCGACGAGGACTTGAACTGGATCGACGGCCTGGCCGATGCGGTACTCACTCACGACCGGCCGATACACGTTCCCTGTGAGGATTCCGTGGTCACCATCGACGATGAGGGCGGGGAGTTGCCGTTGCGCCGGTCGCGGGGATACGCGCCGCTGCCGGTTGCGGTGCCCGTCATCGACGGCGAGGTCATCCTGGCCACCGGCGGTGATCTCAAGACCACCTTCTGTCTGATGGGCGCCGATGGTCATGCGCACCTGTCCGCCCACCTCGGCGATATGGCCGACCCGCGCACCCAGCACTGCTTCGAGGCGGCGCTGGACCACCTGGCGTTCATGACCGATCAGCAGCCCGATGTGATCGCCTGCGATATGCACCCCGGTTATGCCACCACCGCGTGGGCGCGGCGGCACGCCGGGGGCCGGCCGGTGGTGACCGTGCAACACCACCACGCGCACGCCGTGTCACTCCTGGCCGACCACGGACGCCTGGGTACCCCGATCATCGCGGTGGCCTATGACGGCACGGGCTATGGCCTCGACGGCACGGTCTGGGGCGGGGAGCTGCTGGCCGTCAGCGGCGCCGCGGAGTTCACCCGGGTCGGTCATCTGGCTCCGTTCGCGCTACCCGGGGGAGAGGGCGCGGTGTGCCAACCCGCACGCATCGCCCTGGACCTGCTGTTTCGGGCCGGCATTGACTGGACGCCCGACCTTGCGCCGGTGGCCGCCGTGGGTCAGACAGGCCTGCATGTCCTGGCCCAGCAGATCCCGCGCGGCGTGGGCTGCGTGCCCACCACCAGCATGGGCCGGCTCTTCGATGCCGTGGCCAGCCTGCTGGGCGTCTGCCAGCAGGTCAGCTATGAGGGCCAGGCTGCCGTCGAACTCGAACACCTCGCCCGCCGCGGCCGGGCCGTGGATTTTTCGGCCGCCCTGAATTTCGTGGTCGATGTAGGTGTGATGGATCCGGCGCCGGTGATTGCCGGAATCGTTGAGGGGCTGCGGGCCGGGGCCGACCCTGCCGATCTGGCCGCGGGGTTCCATCAGGCCGTCATCCGGGCCACCGCCACCACTGCCCGGTACTGCGCTGATGCGGCCGGCATCTCGGTGATCGGGCTGACCGGCGGGGTGTTCGCGAACCGGATACTCCTGGGAGGACTTCGAAAATCTCTGACCAAGGGTGGTTATGAAGTGCTCAGCCACCGTATCGTTGCATGTAACGACGGCGGTTTGGCTCTGGGCCAGGCCACCATCGCCGCCGCTCGCAGAGTTGCGGCGTCCACACCGGAAAGGAACGGCGCATGTGCCTCGGAATCCCCGGCAAAGTGATCGACATCTGGGAGGAGTCGGGAACCCGCATGGCGACCGCCGATTTCGGCGGCACCACCAAGACCGTATGTCTGGCCTATCTGCCGGACATGGAAATCGGCGAGTACACCATCGTGCACGCGGGGTTCGCGCTCACCCGCCTCGATGAGGTCTCCGCCAACGAAACCCTGCAGATGTTCGCCGAACTCGGCTTCCTCGACGAGGAACTGGCCGGAACCGAAGGGCAGAGCAGCCGGGAGACGGCGTGAAGTACCTCGACGAATTCCGCGATCCGGTCGCAGCCAAGTCGCTCGTTGAGGCGATCCGGCGCAGCGCGACGCGGACGTGGACGATCATGGAGGTCTGCGGAGGGCAGACGCACTCCATCATCCGCAACGGAATCGACCAATTACTCGATGGCGCGGTCGACTTCATCCACGGTCCGGGCTGCCCGGTGTGCGTCACGCCGCTGGAGATGATCGACCGAGCGCTGGAGATCGCCTCCCGCGACGACGTCATCTTCTGCTCCTTCGGTGACATGCTGCGGGTCCCCGGCAGTAAGCAGGATCTGTTCAGCGTTCGGGCCCGTGGCGGTGACGTCCGAATCGTCTATTCGCCGCTTGATGCCACCCGGATCGCCGCGGAGAACCCGGACAAAAATGTGGTGTTTTTCGGAGTCGGCTTCGAGACCACCGCCCCGGCCAATGCGATGTCGGTGCTGCACGCCAAACGCCTTGGCCTGACAAATTTTTCGCTGCTGGTCTCCCATGTACTGGTGCCGCCGGCGATGACCGCCATCCTCAGCGCTCCGACCAACCGGGTGCAGGGTTTTCTGGCTGCTGGCCACGTGTGCACGGTGATGGGTACCAGCGAGTACGGCCCGCTGGTGGAGAAGTTCAACATTCCGATTGTGGTCACGGGCTTCGAGCCGCTCGACCTCCTCGAGGGAGTGCGTCAACTGGTCGAGTTGCTGGAGGGTTGCCACAAAGACGGAAGAAGTGCCGAGCTGCGCAACGCCTACCCGCGGGCGGTCACCGATACCGGCAATACCGTGGCTCAGCAGGCGCTGGCCGACGTGTTCGTGGTCACCGACCGGCAGTGGCGCGGTATCGGAATGATTCCGCAATCCGGTTGGACGCTGTCGCCGCGATATGCCGAGTTCGACGCAGAACTGAAGTTCGGGGTGGGGCATCTGGAGGTTCAGGAGTCCTCGGAATGCCACGCCGGGGAAGTCCTGCAGGGCCTGCTGAAGCCCAACGAGTGCCCGGCCTTTGGTACCACCTGCACCCCGCGAAACCCGTTGGGCGCCACGATGGTCTCCAGCGAGGGCGCCTGCGCTGCGTACTACCAGTTCCGGCGGCTGGAGTCGTCTGCGAATGTCTGAGGCAGGGCAGGTTGACCCAGCCAACTGGGTGTGCCCGCTGCCACTGCGTGAGACGAAGCGGATCGTCATGGGCCACGGTGGCGGCGGCATCCTGTCCGAGGAACTCATCGAGAACCTCTTCCTGCCGGCGTTCGGCTCCTCGGGCGGGCCGTCCCGTGACTCTGCGGTATTGAATGTGCTCGGCGGCCGGATCGCGCTGACCACCGACTCCTATGTCGTCAACCCGCTGTTCTTCCCCGGCGGCAATATCGGCGACCTCGCCGTCAACGGCACCATCAACGACCTCGCCTGCAGTGGCGCCCAACCGCTGGCCCTGACGGCCGGGTTCATCATCGAAGAGGGACTGGAGATGGACGTGCTCGGCACCATCGCCCAGAGCATGGGTCTGGCCGCTGCTGCGGCCGGGGTCGCCATCGTCACCGGCGATACCAAGGTCGTCGGAAAGGGCAGTGCCGACAGTCTTTTCATCAATACCGCAGGTATCGGCGTAGTGCCCGAGGGCTTGCGTATCGGACCCGAGCAGGCCCGTCCCGGTGACCACATCATTGTGTCCGGCAACATCGGCGAGCACGGTGTGGCGATCATGAGCGTGCGAGAGGGAATCGACTTCGGCACCACGATGACCACCGACAGTGCACCCCTGCACCGACTGGTCGCGGCAATGCTCAACGCGGTCGACGATCCGAATGTCATCCACGCGCTGCGCGATCCGACCCGTGGCGGGCTGGTTGCGGCGACCGTCGAGATCGCACGTACATCTGGCGTCGGGATCGAACTCGATGAGGCGAAGGTCCCGATACCTGAATCGGTGGCCTCGGCATGCGGATTCCTAGGTCTGGATCCGTTGCAGGTGGCTAACGAAGGCAAGTTGGTCGCCTTCGTCGATCCGGCGCACAGCGAGGCGGTGCTCGCGGCAATGCGGGCCCGGCCCGAGGGCTCGGCTGCTGTGATCATCGGCCGTGCGGTGGAAGCCCACCCCGGCATGGTGGTGGCCCGGACCGCATTCGGTACCACCCGCGTCGTCGAACGTGAACTGGGCGAACAACTTCCGCGGATCTGCTGAGACCGGTGGCAGAGCCGATGGTTCCCGGGGTCACCGGGACACTGGACGATGACGCCGTCGCCGGCTTACGCGACTGGGTGTGTGCCGAGGGCATCGGTGCCGACGTGACCGATGTCGTGCCCCTGGCCGGTGGCAGCCAGAACATCGTGGTGAGCCTGAAGATCGACGGACGCTCACTGGTGCTGCGCCGTCCGCCGCCGCACCCTCGGCCCAATAGCAACCGGACCATGCAACGCGAGATCGCCGTGTTGCGCACCCTGGCCGGCAGTGCGGTGCCACACCCGGAGATCGTCGCCTCCTGCGAGGACCTTGACATCCTCGGGGTCGTCTTCTACCTGATGGAGGAGGTCGACGGGTTCAACCCGGGCAACGAAATCACGCCGGCCTACGTGCACGATCCGGCGATGCGTCATCGGGTCGGTCTGAACTATGCCGCCGATGTCGCCAGACTTGGACTGGCGTCCTGGGAGGGCAGTGACCTGGAAGCGTGGAAGCGTCCGGGTTCCTTCCTGGAACGCCAAGTGCCGCAATGGCGTTCAGCGGTTTCCGCCTATCGGCAGCAAGAGGGGTACGCGCACGACTCACTGCCCGGAGTTGACGAACTCTGCGATTGGCTGGAGGCAAACCTGCCCCCGGCAGGCTATGACCCCGGCATCGTTCACGGCGATATCCACCTCAACAACACCATGCTGCGTCGCGACGTCCCCGAGGTGGCGGCATTCGTCGACTGGGAGATGTGCACGATCGGCGATCCGCTACTCGACCTGGGCTGGATGCTGGTGTGCTGGCCCATCGCGCCGAATCCGCTGGGGTCCGCCGGCTACCTGGCTGAACTCGGCGGGTTGGCCCAACGCGGTGAGCTACTTGAGGCCTACCAGGCTGCAGGAGGGCGGCGCACCGATCACCTGGACTGGTATCTGGCGCTGGCCTGCCTGAAACTGGGTGTTGTCATCGAGGGCACCTGGGCGCGCTATCTGGCCGGCGCGGCCAGTAGGGAAGCCGGGCAGCGGTTGCACGATTCGGCAGTCACACTGATGGGTCTGGGAACCGCGGTAGTCGCCGGCGAGATGCCGTTCGACTGACCGCGGTGTGGCGGTTCAGGACGTGGGGGTGCGTGCGCAGGTGCACCATTGGCCCGGCGGCACCGCCGCCTTGACCTCGGCGATGTGTTCGCCGCACCCCTCCCAGGTGGTCTTGTGGCAGCTGGTGCATTCGACGGGGCGGCACATGATGGTGGTGTCCTCTCGCAGTTTCCTGGGAACTATCGAAGCACTCTAGGTGCGACCGGGCTGTCCGCCCAAGGGTCGCAGCACGATCGGCATACCGTCCATCGGCACCGGCATCCCGGCGTAGTCGTAGTGCGGCCGGTAGTTCGGGTGGGTCAACTCGAGGCGGTAGTTGCGGAGTAACCGGTGCATGACGGTCTTGATCTCGAGCTGCCCGAACACCATGCCGATGCACTTGTGTGCGCCGCCACCGAACGGGGCGAAGGCATAGCGGTGCCGCTTGTGTTCGGAGCGCGGCTCGGCGAAGCGGTCCGGGTCGAACGTCAGGGGATCGGTCCACAACTCCGCGAGTCGGTGCGTCACTGACGGCCACAGGTTCACGTTGGTCCCGGCCGGGACGTAATGCCCCAGGATCTCGGTGTCACGTACCGCCCGGCGGATGTTGAACGGCAGCGGTGTGACCAGGCGCAGTGACTCGTTGATCACCAGCTCGAGGGTTTCCAGCTTGTCCAGCGCCTCGATATCGAGTGGGCCGTCGCCCACCCGCGCTCCTTCATCGCGACAGCGTTCCTGCCACTGCGGGTTGGCCGCCAGGTGGTACGCCATTGTGGTCAGGGTAGAAGTCGAGGTGTCGTGGGCGGCCATCATCAAAAAGATCATGTGATTGACGATGTCGGCATCGGTGAAACTGTTCCCGTCATCGTCAGCGGCATGACAGAGCACCGTCAGCATGTCGGTGCCCTGCGCATCGCGCCGCGCCGCGACCCGTTCAGTGAAGTAGTCCTCCAACAGTTTTCGAGCCTGCAGACCACGCCACCACTTGAACGGCGGGACCGATGTCCGAATGATCGCGCCACCGGAGCGGGTGGTGGTGGTGAAGGCCTGATTGATCTTGGTGACCAGTGCGCGGTCGGTGCCGGGTTCGTGGCCCATGAACACCACCGAAGCGATATCGAGGGTGAGCTCTTTCACCGCCGGGTGGAACAGGAAGCGTGGGTCGTTGATCGGCCAGTCCTGGGCCACCACTGCCGTGGCTACCCGGTCGATGTGTTCGATGTAGCCGGACAACCGGGTTCGGGTGAACGCCTCCTGCATGATCCTGCGGTGGTACATGTGCTCGTCGAAGTCCAGCAGCAGCAGACCCCGGTTGAAGAACGGCCCGATCACCGGTAGCCACGCCGCCTGGGAGAAGTCCTTGTTCTTGTTGGACAGCACTTCCTGAGTCGCGTCGGGGCCCAGTGCGGTGATGGCGTTCAGCGCTGGAGTCTGCGAGTAGTGGACGGGACCGTTCTTGCGGTACATCTGGAGTACGTAGTCGGGCCCGCCACGGAAGAGTTCGATGAGGTGACCCAGGACCGGCAGGCCGACGTCGCCCATCACCGGCTTGAGGCCGCTGCCCGCGGGCGGTTCGGCGAACACGAACTGCGGCCAGTCCCGACTCCGAAGTCGCCGGTCGATCGCACCCATCCCGGGAATGGTGTTCAGCGTTGGGGTGAGCCGACGGCGGGCTTGGTCGAGGAGGTGATGCGGGGTGCTGACGGTGGTCATGACGCTCCTCGAAAGACCGGGCGATACCGCGTTTCGGTACACCTTGCGGCCAGAATTGACGGCTGTCAAGTTTCCTTCGGGCCGCGGCGTGGTGCATGGTGAAAGGGTGAGCGCACCGTCGGGATCGGCCATCGGGCCAGCCCTCGCGTCGGGGCTGCCGCGCCGACGCGGTGATAAGCAACGCCGCGCGATCGTGGCGGCGGTCCGTGAGCTGCTCGAGGAAAAACCATTCGCGGAATTGTCGGTCAGCACCATCAGTGACCGTGCCGGGGTGGCGCGGTCGGGGTTCTACTTCTACTTCGACTCCAAGTACGCGGTGCTGGCGCAGATCCTTGGCGAGGTAGCCGAAGAACTCGAGGAACTCACCGGAGACTTTGCGCCGCGTGGAGACGATGAGACCCCGGCGCAATTCGCCAGGCGGATGGTCGGCAGTGCGGCGGCGGTGTACGCCCATAATGATCCGGTGATGTCGGCGTGCAACAGCGCCCGCAGCACCGACGCAGAGATCCGCGAGATCCTTGATGGCTTCAATGATTCCGTCATCGACCAGATCGTGCCGATCGTCGAAGCCGAGATCGCCGGCGGCACCGCCGATCCGATCACGTCCGATGTGCGCGGTCTGGTGCGGACACTGTCGGCTGCGACCGCGCTGACGCTGTCGGGGGAGTCGCTGTTCCTCGGACCCGAGCGTGATCGTGACAGGGCAGTGCAGGTGCTGGAAAAGCTTTGGCTGCATGCTCTCTGGGGCGGGCAGGCCAGCGGCTAGCCATGGCGTCCAGCTTCGCGGGTAAGCGGGTTCTGATCACGGGTGCGGCCAGTGGTATCGGCCGAGCCACCGCGTTGCGACTGGCTCAGTATGGCGCGGTGCTGTACCTGACCGATATCAACTCCGAAGGGCTCGACTACACGGTTGCCGACGCCCGCGCTGCCGGCGCCGAGGTTGCCGAGTATCGCGCACTCGATATCGCCGACCACGACGCGGTGGCGCACTTCGCCGCCGATATCCACACCCGCCATCCCGCGATGGACATCGTGATGAACATCGCCGGTATCTCGGCCTGGGGGACCGTCGAACATCTCACGCACACCCACTGGCGGTCGATGATCGACGTCAACCTGATGGGCCCGATCCACGTCATCGAGACCTTCCTGCCGCCGATGGTGGCCGCCGGGCGGGGCGGTCAACTGGTCAACGTGTCCTCGGCCGCCGGGCTGGTGGCGCTGCCCTGGCATGCCGCCTACAGCGCCAGCAAGTACGGCCTGCGCGGGCTGTCCGAGGTGCTGCGGTTCGACCTGGCCCGGCACCGTATCGGTGTCTCGCTGGTGGTGCCCGGGGCGGTCAACACTCCTCTGGTCGACACCGTGCAAATTGTCGGCGTCGATCGCGACCACCCCAGGGTGCAGCGCCTGGTGACGATGTTCAGCGGCCATGCCATATCGGCGGAGAAGGTGGCCGACAAGATTCTGGATGGAATCACCCGGAACAAATTCCTGATCTACACCTCGGCGGACATCCGCGCACTGTATGCGTTCAAGCGGTTCGCCTGGCTGCCCTACAGTTTCGCCATGACCCGGGTCAACGTCGCCTTCACCCGGGCGCTTCGACCTCGCGGCGCCAGGTCGCTGCCGCCGGAGTAACCGACTAGCGTTCGCCATATGCGGCGAATGACGGTAGTGGCTCTGGTGGGCAGCCTGCGGGCGGCGTCGATCAACCGGCAACTTGCTGAGGCGGCCGCCGCCGCCGCGCCTGATCACGTGGATGTCGTCATCTATGGCGGTCTCGGTGACGTTCCGTTCTACAACGAGGATCTCGATACCGACGACCCGCCGCCCGCGGTCGCGAATCTGCGTGCCGCGGTAGCCGGTGCCGACGCAGTTTTGATCGTCACTCCGGAGTACAACGGCACCATCCCGGCAGTGCTCAAGAATGCCATCGACTGGCTGTCGCGGCCCTACGGCAACAGTGCGATCACAGGCAAGCCACTGGCCGTCGTCGGCACGGCCATGGGCCGGTTCGGTGGGGTGTGGGCTCATGACGACACCCGCAAATCGTTCGGTATCGCCGGCGCCCGCGTCATCGACTCGATCACGCTGTCGCTGCCGGCGTCGACGCTGGACGGCAAACATCCGCGGGAGAGCGCCGAGGTCACCGGCTCGCTGCGCGAGATCCTCGCCGAACTCGTCGCTCAGGCCGACTGAGCCCGCGTCGCGCCGGGCCCGACGGGAAGGTGATGTCGGTGGCCGGTGGTAGACCTGGGGCCCCGGCGTGTTGTGACGTGCGACACGCCGTAAACGACGCCGGTGCGCAGCTTACGACCTGGGAGTTTCACGATTGTTATTCGGAAGATGTTGTACCTCTCTTGATTGTCACCCACTAGGTGTAGTGTTCTGGAGGCTGGTAGGCCCGCACTCGCAGGTCCGCCGGATTCACTGAAACACCTGTCCGTTTGGTCTGTTTGACCTGTTCGCTGAGGAGCTTTACCGAGATGACCATCACCGTCTACACCAAGCCGGCCTGTGTTCAGTGCAACGCCACCTACAAGGCCCTCGACAAGCAGGGCCTGGACTACGAGATCGTCGACATCACCGAGGTGCCCGAGGCCCGTGACTACGTCATGGCCCTGGGTTACCTGCAGGCACCCGTGGTGGTTGCCGGCGGTGAGCACTGGTCCGGCTTCCGGCCCGACCGCATCCGGGATATCGCAGCCGCCGGGCAGTCGGCGACCTCGGTGGCTGGAGCCGAACTGTCGGCGACATCGATCAGCGCCTAGCAGCCAGGGACCTGATCCGATGGTGGAGGACGGCGGGCTGTCAGACGGCAGCCCGGTGCGGTTGGTGTACTTCTCCAGCGTTTCGGAGAACACCCACCGGTTCGTCCAGAAACTGGATCTTCCGGCGATCCGGATCCCGCTCAAGGGCGGCATCGAGGTCAACGAACCTTACGTACTGATCCTGCCCACCTACGGCGGCGGTAAGGCCAATGGCCCCGACCTGGAGGACGGGTCCTATGTACCCAAGCAGGTCATCACATTTCTGAACAACGAGCACAACCGATCGCTGCTCCGCGGTGTCATCGCGGCCGGCAACACCAACTTCGGCGCCGAGTTCTGCTACGCGGGCGATGTCGTCTCGCGCAAGTGCGCAGTGCCGTATCTGTACCGATTCGAACTCATGGGAACCGTCGACGACGTATTCGCCGTCCGCGCGGGCCTGGCCGACTTCTGGAAGGCCGCCAGTTTTCAAGAAAGGGATGACACATGTCACCAACGGTCACAGCTACAGAGCCTGTAACCACCTCGACGGCAGCGCATTCGCTGCCCGGCGAGATGGACTATCACGCGCTCAACGCGATGCTCAATCTGTACGGGCCCAACGGTGAGATCCAGTTCGACAAGGACGTACTCGCCGCGCGGCAGTACTTCCTCGAGCACGTCAACCAGAACACCGTCTTCTTCCACAACCAGGACGAGAAGCTGGACTACCTGGTTCGCGAGAACTACTACGAGCGTGAGGTTCTCGACCAGTACTCTCGCAACTTCGTCAAGACGCTGACCGATCGCGCCTACGCCAAGAAGTTCCGGTTCCCGACCTTCGTCGGAGCGTTCAAGTACTACACGTCCTACACGCTGAAGACATTCGACGGGAAGCGTTATCTGGAGCGCTTCGAAGATCGCGTCGTCATGGTGGCGCTGACGCTGGCTGCCGGTGACACGACACTGGCCGAACAACTCGTCGACGAGATTATCGACGGGCGGTTCCAGCCGGCCACGCCGACATTCCTCAACTCTGGTAAGAAACAGCGCGGCGAGCCGGTGAGCTGCTTCCTGTTGCGCATCGAGGACAATATGGAGTCGATCGGGCGCTCGATCAACTCCGCACTGCAGCTGTCCAAGCGCGGCGGCGGAGTTGCGTTGCTGCTGAGCAATATTCGCGAGCACGGCGCCCCGATTAAAAACATCGAGAACCAGAGCTCGGGCGTCATCCCGATCATGAAGCTGCTGGAGGACTCCTTCTCATACGCCAATCAGCTGGGCGCGCGGCAGGGTGCCGGCGCGGTCTACCTGCATGCCCATCACCCCGATATCTACCGCTTCCTGGACACCAAGCGCGAGAACGCCGACGAGAAGATCCGGATCAAGACGCTGTCGTTGGGTGTTGTGATCCCGGATATCACCTTCGAGCTGGCTAAGAAGAACGAGGATATGTACCTGTTCTCGCCGTATGACGTCGAGCGCGTCTACGGGATGGCGTTCGCCGATATCTCGGTCACCGAGAAGTACTACGAGATGGTCGATGACGCGCGGATCCGCAAGACCAAGATCAAAGCGCGTGAGTTCTTCCAGACGCTGGCCGAGCTCCAGTTCGAGTCGGGTTACCCGTACATCATGTTCGAGGACACGGTGAACCGGGCAAACCCCATCGACGGCAAGATCACCCACTCCAACCTGTGCTCGGAGATCCTGCAGGTGTCCACGCCATCACGGTTCAACGACGACCTGTCGTATGCCGAAGTGGGCCGGGACATCTCCTGCAACCTCGGCTCGCTGAACATCGCCAAGGCCATGGACTCGCCGGACTTCGCCCAGACTATCGAGGTCGCCATCCGGGCGCTGACTGCGGTCAGCGATCAGACCGAGATCACCTCGGTGCCGTCCATCCAGAACGGCAACAGCCAAGCGCACGCCATCGGACTCGGGCAGATGAACCTGCACGGCTACCTTGCGCGGGAGCGGATCTTCTACGGTTCCGAAGAGGGTATCGACTTCACCAACATCTACTTCTACACCGTGCTCTACCACGCGTTGAAGGCTTCGAACAAGATAGCCATCGAGCGCGGCTCGACATTCGCCGGCTTCGAGAAGTCCAAGTACGCCAGCGGTGAGTTCTTCGACAAGTACACCGACGGCGTGTGGGAGCCGGCGACCGAGAAGGTCCGTCAGCTGTTCGTCGATGCCGGCATTCGTATTCCTACGCAGGAGGATTGGGTCCGGCTCAAGGAATCGGTGCAGCGCAACGGCATCTATAACCAGAACCTGCAGGCGGTGCCGCCGACCGGCTCGATCTCATATATCAACCACTCGACGAGCTCGATCCACCCGGTGGCGAGCAAGGTCGAGATCCGCAAGGAAGGCAAGATCGGGCGCGTCTACTACCCGGCTCCGTATATGACGAATGACAACCTGGAGTACTAC
>Ga0194052_1000974_pt1 | contig 17258 bp, 16 predicted proteins | sample SepL226m_MetaG_FD_160117 | JGI IMG/M metagenome (GOLD analysis project Ga0194052, IMG submission 160117) | Anoxic zone freshwater microbial communities from boreal shield lake in IISD Experimental Lakes Area, Ontario, Canada - Sep2016-L227-6m | ecosystem: Environmental > Aquatic > Freshwater >... | reverse complement strand
GGCATGGGGCAGCCTGGCTCAGTTGCGGGGCCGGGAGGAGTCCCGGGGCCGGTCTTCAGCCGCCTGGCTCTCCAGGCTGCTGAGGCTGTGGCTGGCCACCAGCCAGAAACCGGCGGCCAGGACCCCCGTGAGGCTGGCCACGGTAGTGGCCAGCTGCGGGCCCTGCCACAGGCCGTCAAACCACTGCCGGAACTGCACGGCGACGACGTTGGCCTTGCCGCCGACCATCTCCAGCTGGCGCAGGTAGCGCTTGGTGTCCTCGGGCTCGTAACCCAGAGGGTTGGGTGGCCGGACGGCCGCGGTGCGCTGGATGACCAGAGAGCTGCCCAGGCCCAGGGCCAGGATCGCAGCGGTGAGGAGGTGCAGGCGCGGGCGCCGGCGTCCCGGGACCGGCCCCAGGAGCGGGAGGAGCCAGCGACCCTCCCGGGCCCGGCAGTCCGTGGCGCGCTGCTCCAGCTCGCCCTGGATGGTGCGGCGGTCTTCGTCGCTCACCGCGCAGCCGCGCTGGAGCAGCTCCGCCAGGGCCGCCTCCACCGCCTCGGCCTTGTAGGCCTCGCGGTTCTGCAGATACCTGCGCAGCTCGGCCTCCGAGAGCGTGGGGATCCGGCTTTGGAAGGTATCGGTCATGGGGCTTCCGGGGGGCTCCGGCGCGGGCCCGTCTCCCAGTCTACGGGAGCGGAGCCTCGGCCAGGACCGAGGGTGCCCCGGGACAAGCTCTCAGCTGAGGCTCACCCAGGTGCCGAGCACGCTGAAGAGCCGCGCCGCGAGACTGCAGAAGCCCCAGCCCCCCAGCAGCAGGAGCAGGCCCAGGGCGACCTTCCAGGAGATCGGGTAGTGTCTGATCCGGTTGAGCAGCTCCCGTCTTGAGGTAGGCATGGCGGCTCCTGAAAATAAATAAGCAGACGGAGCGTGGCTGCGGGACACATTGCGAGCGTGTCGAGAATTTTGCGCTGCCGGGGCGAGCCCCTCGTTTCTTCCAGGACAGGGCTAGGATCAAACCATGCACCTGTCCGATCGTGCCTTCCGGCGGCTGGTGGACGAGGCCCTGGCCCTCGTTCCCGCCGAGTTCCGCCCTTACCTCGAGGGCGTGCCCGTGGTCATCGAAGCCTGGGCCTCGGATGACCTGCTGGATGAGCTGGGCGTTCCGGAGGACGAGACGCTCTACGGCCTGTTCTCAGGCCGGGCGCTCACGGAAGGCCCGCCGGAGCCCGGGGACCTGCCTCCCTGCATCACCCTCTACCGCGGGCCGCTGCTGGAGGACTGCGCGGACGAGGCCGAGCTGTTGGACGAGATCGCCACCACCGTCATCCACGAGATCGCCCACCGCTTCGGCATCAGCGAGGAGCGGCTGGAGGAGCTGGGCTGGGGCTAGGCTCCTTCGCTGGCCGAGCCGCCGCCCGGCCGATAATCTGGAGGCAGGCCCCGGCTGGGCCTCGGGGATGCACATGTCCAACCGCCTCTGGTCCGCCTTGAAGGGCACCTTCGCCAGTTCGGTGCTGGCGGCCAATGCCGTCGCCGTCTGCTCCGGCATGATCCCCTTCGCCCTCCTGAAGCTGGCCCTGCCCTTCGGGGCGGTGCGCCGGGGGACCGACCGGGTGCTCAATGCCCTGGCCGAGGGCTGGATCGCCGTGAACGGCTGGTGGATGGCGGGGGTGGAGCGCATCCGCTGGGATGTGACGGGCCTCGACGGTCTGCACCGCCGGGGCTGGTACCTGGTCAGCAGCAACCACCAGAGCTGGGTGGACATCCTGGTTCTGCAGAAGGTCTTCCACCGCCGCGTGCCCTTCCTGAAGTTCTTCCTCAAGCGCCAGCTCCTCTATGTGCCGGTGATGGGCCTCGCCTGGTGGGCCCTGGACTTCCCCTTCATGCGGCGGGGCAACGGCAGCCGGAGCCAGGACCTGGCCACGGCCCGCGCAGCCTGCGCCAAGTTCCGCCAGATCCCCACCTCGGTGATGAACTTCCTGGAGGGCACCCGCTTCACCCCGGCCAAGCACCAGCAGCAGCAGTCGCCCTACCGGCACCTGCTGAAGCCCAAGGTGGGGGGCCTTGCCACTGCACTCAGTGCCATGGGTGAGCGCTTCGATGCCCTGCTGGACGTCACCATCGTCTACCCCGAAGGCGTGCCCACCTTCTGGGACCTGCTCTCGGGCAGGGTGCGCCAGGTGGTGGTGCGGGTGCGGGAGTTGGAGATTCCCCGGGACCTGCTGGGCGGCGACTACGAGGGCGATCCGCAGTTCCGGGCCCGCATCCAGGGCTGGGTGCAGGAGCTGTGGGCCGAGAAGGACCGCCGCATCGAGGCCCTGGTGGCGGGGCCGCAGGCGTCGGCCGTCAGCTGAGCATCAGGGTGCCGAAGGGCGAGCCCAGCAGGGGCGGCAGGCCAGGGACCCGCTCCTCGTAGAACCCCGCCATGCCGGCGTCGGCGTGGTGCCGGGCGGCGGCGGACGGGGTGACGCCCAGGAAGCAGACCCGGGCGCACAGGTTGGAGACCAGGGCCGCCTCGTCGCCATCCACGGCCTGCCCGGTGCGCAGCGCCCGGCTCAGCCCTTTGTGGTGGCGGAGGCGCCGGTGGACGCGCTCCACCAGGGCGGCATAGCGCTCCAGGGGCAGCGGAGTGCCCAGCCGCTCCAGCCGGTCCAGGGTGGTGAAGGCGTGCAGGAGCGCCTGGGCAGGCAGGCGGAAGTGGTTGTGATCCTCGTGCAGGCGGGCGTGGAGGGCACCGAAGGCGGCCACGGGACCCGGGAGCTTGGCCTTGGTGTAGCTTGCGGCATGGGCCAGGTGGGCGCCGAAGAGCAGCTTGGTGCCGCGGTCTCCGAGGTCGTAGGGGGCGGCGTGAGCGGCCTCCAGGGCAGTCTGCAGAGCTTGGCGGACGAACCGCTCCATGAGGATGCCCGGGGTGAAGTTGCGGACCCTGGCCGCATGGGTGAGGGCGATGCAGAGGCGCACGAACTGGCCATCCCCGATGCGGGTGTCCTGCAGCAGCTCCGTCTGGAGGCGCTGCACGGCCTCGAAGAGCTGGGTCCGCTGGGTGGCCAGCTCCTCGCTGCCGAGCAGGCCGCCATCCGCCAGGAAGAGGTCGGCGGCATAGGGCAGGTGCCAGCCGGAAGCCGCCACCGAGGCTGGCACCAGGTCCCGCATGCGGCCCAGGAGTGCGCTCAGCCGCTCACGGTTGCACAGGAGGTAGGCGTGCTTCGGTTCCTCCCGCGCCGTGCGCAGGAGCCGCACCAGGAAGCCGAGCTTGGCCCGGACACTGCGGACCTGGGAGAAGATGGAGAGCCTGTCATAGGCTTCCAGCAGGCGCTCGTAGTCTGACACCAGGGCCGATGGGCGCCCGCCCCGGGCCACGCCCTCCAGGTAGAAGGAGAGGAGGCCACCAGGGTCCTCCCGGAGGTGCCTGAGTCCGGCGCCATGGCTGGCGAGGGGTCCGCAGGCGGTCTGCAGCACCGCCTCGAAGGCCTCGAACACCGGCGCCTCGGGCAGGGCCGCCTCGCCAGCGGCCGTCAGGGTGAAGTATCCCTCGGGCTCCACCAGGGTGCCCGCCGGGGCCTGCTTCTGCAGCAGGTCAAGCTCGCGGTCGGTCTCGGCGAGGCGGTCCAGGCGCTCCCGTCCCTCTACCTGCAGGTATTCCTGGATGCGGTCGAGCTGCGCGGGCACATCCGCGGGTTCGGCCACGCCCCGCACCTGGATCTTCAAGCGGACGAGCAACTCGTGGAGCTGGATCACGTCCGGATCCTCAGCCCCTGGGCTGGGCTGGGCACCCATGGGGAGCAGGCCCGCCAGCCGGAAGCGTGGGGCCATGCGGCGCTGGATGCGGTCCGCGCAGCCCCGGGCCTCCAGGATCAGTCGGTGGACCTCCTGCAGGGACTCGTAGCGGGTCTCCAGGCTGGCCTGCTTGGGCCGCTCGTCCTTCTGGATGAGGCCTTGGGCCAGCAGCTCCTCCAGTCCCGCGCGGCCGATGGCCTCCAGGCGCATCGTCTCAGAGGCGGCCAGGAGCTTGAGGCAGTCGAGTCCAGTCGGGGTCGGGTCCATGAGCGTTCGAGGCAGTCTCCAGGCGGGTGGCTGCCCGCTGGAGTGTCATCGGCTCATGCCCATTTCAGGTCAAGTATTTGGTTGGCAGCACTCAGGAGCCTTGGCTCCTACAGAGAGAAAGACCACGAAGCCGATCCAGGCTTCGTGGTCTTTCTCTAGAGCCTGCCGAGACCTCAGCCGTTGGTCTTGACGAACTGCTCCATGAAGTCCACCAGGGTCTTCACGTTGTCCACGGTGACCGCGTTGTAGCAGCTGACCCGGATGCCGCCGATGTCGCGGTAGCCCTTGAGGCCCACCATGCCGGCCTTCTTGGCCTCCTTCACGAAGAGGTCATCGAGTTCCGGCGTGGGCAGGAAGAAGTCCACGTTCATGAGGCTGCGGTGCGCCTTCTCGGTGACGAAGCCGCGGAAGAAGCCTGGGTGCTTGTCGATGCAGCCGTAGAGCAGCTCACCCTTCTTGCGGTTGTTGGCCTCGATGGCCTGCAGGCCCCCGATGCTCTTGTTATAGGCCAGCACGTTCCGCAGGATGTAGATGCCGAAGGTGGGCGGGGTGTTATAGAGGCTGTTCTTCTCGGCGTGGATCTTGAAGCGCAGGTAGCTGGGCAGGTCCTGGGCCTGGCACTGCTCGAGGAAGTCCTCGCGGATGATGGTGAGGGTCACGCCGCTGGGGCCGAGGTTCTTCTGGGCGCCGCCGTACATAAGGCCGAAGGGGGCCACGTCGAAGGGCCGCCACATGAAGTCGCTGCTCATGTCGCAGACGAGCGGGACGCCGTTGGTCTGGGGGAACTCGTGCCACTGGGTGCCCTCCACCGTGTTGTTGCTGGTGAAGTGGACGTAGGTGCTGTCGGGGCCGATCGAGATCTCGCTGGCGTAGGGCAGGCGGCTGAACTTCAGGTCCTTGGTGCTGCCCGCCACGCGGACATTGTCGCCGCCCACGAGCTTGGCTTCCTTGGTGGCCTTTTCCGCCCAGTTGCCCGTGACGAGGTAATCGGCCTTCTGGCCGCCGCGCAGCAGGTTGAGGGGGATCATGCCGAAGCTCAGGTGCGCGCCGCCCTGGAGCATCAGCACCTTGTAGTTGGCGGGCAGGCCCATCAACTCCTTGGTGAGGGCGATGGCCTCCTCGTGGACTGCGTCGTACTCCTTGGCGCGGTGGCTGATCTCCATGACGGACATGCCGGTGCCGGCGAAATCCAGCAGCTCCGCCTGGGCGCGCTCAAGAGCAGGCAGCGGCAGACCGGCCGGGCCAGCGTAGAAGTTGATCATGCGATGGGTCATGGGAGGCTCCTTAAGAAAAACTGATTAACCACGAAGACGGAAAGACCACGAAGAAAACGGGAAGGCAATCTGTGTTCGTGGTCTTCCCGTCTTCGTGGTGAGACTTTTAGGCCTTGAAGTCATTGAGAATCAGAACCACCTCGTCGCCGATGCGGCCGAGATTCTCTTTGGAGCTGGCGCCAATGTGCGGGGCCATGAAGACGTTGGGGGCGCTCAGCAGGGGGCAGTCCGCCGGGGGCGGATCGCTGGGCCAGACGTCCGTGCCGTAGGCCTTCACCTTGCCGCTCTGCAGGGCCGCGGCGAGGTCGGCCTCGTTGACGCACTTGCCGCGACCGGTGTTGATGATCAGGACGCCGGGCTTCATCTGCTCGAGGAGGGCGGCGTTGATCATGCCGCGGGTCTCGTCCGTGAGGGGCGTGTGCATGCTGATGACGTCGGCCTGGGCGGCCAGGTCCTCCAGGCTCACCAGCTCGGCGAGGGGATGCTCCTTCAGGAAGGGATCATAGGCGAGCACCTTCATGCCGAAGGCCTGGGCGCGCTTGGCCACTTCGCTGGCAATGGCACCGGCGCCCACCAGGCCCAGCGTCTTCTTGAACAGCTCGGTGCGCTTCAGCTCGCTCTTGAGGAACTTGCCCTCCTTCATGGAGATGTGGGCCTCGATGAGGCGGGCGGGGATGGCGACCATGAAGGCCATGGCCATCTCGGCGACGGCCACGCTGCTGGCGCGCGGGGTGTTGACGGCCTTCACGCCGCGCTCGGCGCAGGCCTTCTTGTCCACGTTGTCCATGCCCACGCCGCCGCGGATGACCAGCTTCAGGGCCGGGGCCTGGGCCAGGGTCTCCGGGGTGACCTTGGTCTTGGAGCGGACGAGCATGACCGTGGCTTCAGAGAGGCGGGTCATGTCGTCGGTGACCTCGCCGAAGGAGGCCAGCCGCTTGGGCAGGCTGGCGTCGAAGGCGTCGGCAATGAGGATCAGCATGGCTTTGCTCCTTAGGGGTTAACCACGAAGACCACTAAGACCACGAAGAATGCTGTGATTGAATTTTCAACGTTCTTCCTTCGTGGTCTTCCCGTCTTCGTGGTGATTATTTTCAACCTTCGTACATCCGCACCAGCAGGCCGGAGCGGAGCTTGGGTTCGAACCAGGTGGACTTGGGCGGCATCACCTCGCCGGCGTCCGCCACGGACATGAGCTGGGTGAGCGAGGTGGGATAAATGGCGAAGGCCACGGCGCAGCCTTCCTTCACCCGGCGCTCCAGCTCGTCCATGCCGCGGATGCCGCCGATGAAGTCGATGCGGGTGTCCGTGCGGGGGTCCAGGATGCCGAGGACGGGCGCCAGCAGGTTGTCCTGCAGGATGCTCACGTCGAGGCCGCGCACGGGGTCGCTGGCGGGGAAGCTGCCGGGCTTCGCCTTGAGCTCGTACCAGCTGCCGCCCAGATACATGCCGAAGGCCGTGGGCGACTGGGGGGCGCGGTGGGCCGACACGGCCACGTCGAACTTCTCAGCCACCTTGGCCAGGAAGGCCTCCTGGCTCAGGCCGTTCAGGTCCTTCACCACGCGGTTGTAGTCCATGATCTTGAGCTGGTCGTGGGGGAATACCACGGCCATGAAGCTCTCATAGGGCTCGTCGCCTGTGCCCGGACCCTCGGTCGCGCGGCGGGCCTGCCCATAGCGGATGGCGGCGGCAGTGCGGTGGTGGCCGTCGGCGATGTAGAGGGCGGGGACACCGTTGAAGAGGTGCACCAGCTCGTAGACCACGGTCTCCCCCGAGACCACCCACACAGTGTGGCCGATGCCGTCGGGTGAGACGAAGTCATACATCGGAATCTGCTTTCGAATGTCGTTCACGATGTGGTCGATGTAGGGCACTGCCTTGTAGGCGAGGAAGACGGGCTCGGCGTTGGCGGCCTGCTCGGTGACGTGGCGGGTGCGGTCGTCCTCCTTGTCCTTGCGGGTGAACTCGTGCCGCTTGATGAGGCCGTTCTCATATTCCTCCACCGAGCAGAGGCCCACCAGCCCGGCCTGCACGTGGTCGCCCATGCGCTGTTGGTAGATGTAGAGGCAGGGCGTGTTCTCCCTGAACAGGGTGCCGCTCTCGATGAGCCCGCGCAGGTTCGCCACGCCCTTGGCGTAGACCTCGTCGGCGTGGATGTCGATGCCGGCGGGCAGGTCGATCTCGGGGCGACCCACGTGGAGGAAGGAGTGGGGGTTGCCCTTGGCCAGCTCCGCGGCCTCCTGGGTATTCACCACGTCATAGGGGACGGCGGCGACCTGGGCGGCGAGCTCGGGCCGGGGTCGGTGGGCACAGAAGGGCTTCAGCTGGGACATGGGAACCTGCCATGGGAAGGGGCCCCCGCGGGGCCGCACAGGCGCCATTATTCCCCCATGGGTGCCCTTTGGCGGTACGAACTCGGAGGTTTTTGACGAAAGTCCCAAACTCCGGCGATTTAGGGGCCAGAACGTCAAGCACCTTCACCCTTCGCCGAACTCCCGGTCCTGCTGGTCGGTGAGCATGGCCGCGTTCATGAGCAGCTCGGTCAGGGGCAGGTCCATGGTCTGCTCCACCCGGCAGGTCTCCACGAACTCGATGTCCGGCCGATTCCAGCTGAGAATCTGGTAGGCGGCAGGCAGGCTTTCTTCGGCCTGGAAGCCGGCGTGGATCAGCTCGCCCTTCTTGAGGTAGAGCAGCCCCATGCCCGCGTCGGACTTGACGGTGAGGGTGCAGGACTTCTTCTCCCAGTTGAGCAGCTGGAGGATGCTGTTCAGGCCGATGCCACGGATCATGCCCGTGGGCTCGAAGTGGGAAGCGGTCCGGATCGCGTCCATGAGGATGGTCAGCCGCGGGGGTTTGGTGAGGATGCGGATGGCCCCCAACTGCAGCGGGGTGTTGAGGTGCTGGCTCTCGTCCAGGCCGGTCATGACGATGATGGGGATCTGTGGAAAGTAGCGGCTCGCCTTGGCGATGAGGTTGAAGCCGTCCATGACGGGCATGTTGAGGTCTGTGACGAGGACGTGGACTGGCTCCTCGCGCAGGATCTCCATGGCCTGGCTGCCCTCCTGCGCCATGAGGATCTTGAAGCCCTGCAGCCCTTTGAGACCAGCCCGGTAGAGGCTCAAGGTGGCCCGATCGTCCTCCACCACCAACAGCGTCTTGGTGGGACCCTCGGTGGGGAGCAGGGAGCGGATATGGCTAGATATGTTCATGGACAAAGCTCATCGGCTTCGCCCAGGGTAACTCTTTAACGTTCGTCTCCCTTGGGAATTTTCCGGTCTGGTTTGGGCTCCTTGGCCAGGATGGCCAGGGCTTCGGCGGAATCCCCAGGGTTCTGGGCCTCCCAGGCCACCACCCAGGGGGGCAGCTCAGCGTCCTCGTAGTCCCGCAGCTTCCGGTGCCAGCTCACCAGGGACTGCACCATGGCCTCATGGATGTTCTCGGCCCTGGGCGGGAGGTGCCTGTCCCAGATGGGCTCGTGGAAGTACTTCAGCAGAGTGGCTTCCGCAGGCTTGCCCCAGACGGCATAGGTGCGGTCCAGGGGGCCACCTACGGGCTTCTGGTTCAGGTTCTCGCCATAGAGGTAGAAGAAGACTGCGTCGCCGTCGCTCCAGTGCCGCAGGACGCCGAAGGCCCCCTTCAGGAGATGGTTCTGCAGGGCCAGGTCCAGGGGCTTCTCGGTGCGGAAGTCCCAGGGGCCCACATGGGCGTGGGCCACCGAGGGGTAGCCCACCTCGGTGATCATCACCGGGCGTTGGAACCGGGCCGTCAGGGTGCGGGCCTTGTAGACGACCCACCACCAGGCGTCCCGCACCTGCTCGTCGCTGGGGTACTCGTCGTACTTGGCGATGGGGTCGTAGGTGTTGATGCCGATCACGTCCAGGCAGTCACCGAAGGTGAAGGTGTCGTGGCTGTCAAAGTTCACGCTGTAGACCAGCTTGCCCTTGTAGACTTGGCGGACCGCCGCCGCCAGGCGCCGCCACTGATCCGGGAAGGCCTGGGTGGAGGCCATCTCAGTGCCTAGGCTGAACCACTCGACGCCGCCCGCCTGGGCCAGGGTGGCCAGCCGCACGTTGAAGTCGGTGTAGTTCTGCCACCAGAGATCCCAGTTGTCCGGGCTGATGTTGCCCCGCCACCACTCGGCGTTCTCGGCCTCGTCCCTCATGTTGAGCGTCGGGAAGAACATCATCCGCAGGCCCCGGGCCTTTGCCTGCTGGAAGGTCAGGACCAGGGCGGCCTCCGACGGACTGGAAGTGGGGTGGCGGCGGATCTCGTTGCTCTGGCCCGTGTCCATGCGGTAGATGGCCTGCAGGCTGACGCAGGTGGCCCCGGTCTTGGCGATGCGGGCCAGCTCCTCGCCGTAGTCGTAGTCCGGCAGGCCCGCGTAGAGCCCCAGGACCATGCCCCGGGGCTGGGGCACCAGGGCCCGGTGCTGGGCCCGGCGCACGAAGGCCAGGGTGAGTGGGAGGGCCAGGATGGCGATTAGGGCGAGGAAGCGACGGATCATGCGAAAGAACTCCAATCATCAGCCTAGCGGCTGAAGATTGGAGATAGGAAACGCTTTACCATTCTCGTGAACCGCAGGTTCACGAGGGGGCCACGTCCTCGGTGCGTTCGACCCGGATCTGCACGACCCGTGTCCCCTCCATCCGCAGGACGGTGAGGCGTGCGCCTTCCACCTCGACGGACTCCTGGGCCTTGGGGATCCGTCCCAGGCGGGCCATGACCAGGCCGGCGACGGTGTCGAAGCCGTCCCGCTCCCACTCGACACCCAGGATCCCGGTCACGTCCTCCACGTGGGTCTGGCCCGAGACGAGCCAGACGCCGGGTGCCTGCTCCACCAAGCCTGCTGGGGCCTCGTGCTCGTCCTGGATCTCGCCGAAGACCTCCTCGAGCAGGTCCTCCAGGGTGACCAGGCCGGACACGCCGCCGAACTCGTCCACCACCAGGGCCAGCTGGGTGCGTGCCCGCTGGAGGTCCCGCAGGAGGTCGGCTACGGGCTTGCTCTCAGGCACGAAGTGGGGGGGCTTCATGAGGGAGCCCAGGGGCGGCCTGGCACCGTCCGGCAACTGCATCAGGTCCTTGACCAGCAGCACGCCGCGCACCTGGTCAATGCTGCCCTCGAAGACCGGCAGGCGGGAGTGGCGGCTGGTGGTGAAGGCGGCCCAGGCCTCCAGGACTGTGGCCTCCAGGGGCAGGGCGATGATCCGGGTGCGGGGCGTCATGACCTCGCGCACCACGGTGTCGCCAAAGCTGACCACGTTGCGGATGAGCTCCCGGTCCTCGGCCTCGAGGATGCCTTCGGCCTCACCCTCCTCTAGGAGCGCGGTGACGGCTTCGTCGGTGGGCTCCTCTTCCTCGACGTCGCGGGCCTTGTCCTCGGCCTGCTGCCGCACGATGCGCCGCGCCACCGGGTCCACCAGCGGGGCCAGGGCCGCCATGGCCGGGGCGAAGAGGGGGAACAATCGCTGCAGCCAGAGGCTCGGATCCCGCGCGGCCAGCATGGCCGGGAGCAGCAGGTCCAGCAGCCAGAGGGAGGCCAGCAGGAGGAGCGAGAAGGTCCAGCCCCCGCCCGGGAGCGACTTGGCCAGAGGCCAGGCCAGGGCGGCCAGGGCCAGCAGCAGGGCCTGGTTCCACAGCCGGAGGGCCATGCCCATGGACCGGGGATGCTCCAGCAGGGCCGCCAGCCGGGGGTCCAGGATCGCCTCTTCCTCCAGCAACCGGCGCCGTTGCAGCGAGGGCAGGGTGTGGAAGGCCGTCAGCAGGATGGCCATGGCACAGCGATAGAGCAGCACCGCCAGGACGGCGAAGAGGAGCCAGGTGGGGGCGGGACTACTTGCGGGATCGGTCATGATCCGATCCATCCTACCGCGAATCCCTCCGAGCCTGGATCAGACGTGTGACTTCGGCGCGGGCCTCGGGGCTGAGCTTCACCTTGCGGAGTTCCGCTTCTCGGAAGTATTCCTCCGGATCACGGCTCAGGCCGTCTGGCGTGGCGGGCAGGCCCTTGCGGGCGCGGGCGGCGTTCAGGAAGACGTAGGGCTCTTTGGCCAGCTCTGGGCTGCGCAGGAAGTGGCGGAAGGTCCACCAGCCTCCGATACAGAACCAAACGGCGAGGACACTCACGGCGTAGCGCTGGAGGCGGCGCATGAGGACGGGCGTCTCCCGCACGTTGCGCCAGGCGTGGCAGGCCCAGAGGTTGATCGCGATGAGGGCCGCCGCCAGCAGGAGGGTGCCGGTCCAGCCCAGGGTGCCCCAGTCCCAGCCCGTGAGGCCCACAAAGAACGGGGTCAGCATCAGGCCGAAGATCATGTTGAGGTGCAGCATGTAAAGCAGCAGGCTCTCGTGGCTGGCGGCCACCACCAGGTTCGGACCGGGCCACCGGGGCCGCACCTTCTCCAGCACGCCCAAGGCCGCGCCGCCCATGAGGATCCAGCCCAGGCGGTTGAGGACGCTGGGGAGGGTGGTGTTGTGCAGGGTTGCGAGCTCGTTGTAGGTCCAGGCTCCCATGGGCCCCTTCAGCAGCCAGGTGCCGGGGGTGGTCTGGATCCAGGTGCCCTGCCAGAGCCAGGCCTTCTGGTAGGTGGAGCCGAAGAGCCAGCAGACGAAGCCCAGGGCGGCCAGACCGGCCAGCCACTTGGCCTCGCTGAGGCGCGCCTGTCCGTCCTCGCCGGCCTCGGTGCGGCCCCAGCGGTAGAGGCCCCCCAGGAACGAGCCGAAGGCCGGGAAAGCCAGCCAGGGGAAGAGGGGGAAGAGGGCCTGGAGGCCCCGGTCGGAGTTGCCGTTGAGGAGGCCCCGGATGGGCAGCCACAGGCCGTCGCCGACGCCGGTGGCCCAGACGTAGGGGGCGACCAGGCAGACCACCACGGCCAGCAGCAGGGCCACCCAGGCATAGACCCGGGGGTGGCGGATGATGCGGGCCAGGGCCTGCAGGATCAGCAGGCTGAAGACGATGCACTGCAACACGTCGATCTTGTAGATCTCCTTCTGCTTCTGCACCGTGGCCAGGACCGTCCAGTCGGCGAAGGTGAAGCCCGGGGCGTGGAGCGCGTAGGCGCAGAGCAGGATGAAGCCAAGGCGCTTGGCCGTGTCGGGCCAGAAGGGGCGCAGGGTGCCGTCCGCCTTGAAGGTGCTGAGGGCCAGGCTGAACCCCGCCGCCATGGCGAAGCTGGGGGCCGGCAGGCCATTGAGGAAGTTGAGCCACTCCGGCCGGAGGCCGGGGGTGAGCCACACATTCACCGTGTGCGTCTGGATCATCACGATCACAGCCCAGCCACGGAGCTGGTCAATCCAGTCGCAGCGCTTTGAGGGGGTCAGGTCGGTCCACATCGACACGGCACGCTCCTACTGGGATTGGTTCCGCATGACGCTGTGCTGCTTGCCATACAGGAAGTAGATGGCAAAGCCGAGGGCCAGCCAGGTGATGAGCCGCCACCAGTTGGCAACGGGCAGGGAGAACATGAGCATGAGGCAGCTGAGCACCCCCATGATGGGCACAAAGGGCACCCAGGGGCAACGGAAGGGGCGCACCGCCTCCGGGTGCTTCTTGCGCATGATCAGTACGGCGGCGCAAACGATGACGAAGGCCAGGAGGGTGCCAATGTTGGCCAGGTGCAGCAGGGCGTCGATGGGCAGGAAGCCCGCCAAGGCGCCCACGAAGATGCCCACCAGGATGGTGGACTTCCAGGGCGTGCGGAACTTCGGGTGCACATCGCCGAAGGTGCCCTTGGGGAGCAGGCCGTCTCGGGCCATGGCCAGGAACACGCGGGGGCCGCTGAGCATCATGACCAGCAGCACCGAGGTGATGCCACTGACGCCCGCCGTAGCGATGAGGCCCTCGGCCCAGCCCATGCCCTTCTGCTTGAAGGCCGTGGACACGGGGGCGTTGATGTCCAGCTGATCGAACCTCACCATGCCTGTGAGGACCGCCACCACGGCGATGTAGAGCACGGTGCAGACCAGCAGGGAAACGATGATGCCGATGGGCACATCGCGCTGGGGGTTCTTGGCCTCCTCGGCGTGGGTGGAGACCGAGTCGAAGCCGATGTAGGCGAAGAAGATGATGGCTGCGCCGGCCATGGTGCCGATGGGGGCGCCACCGCCGTCCACCATGCCCGCCACCCGGTGCCCGAAGAAGCTGATGCCGGTCCAGCCGAAGGGCGCGAAGGGATGCCAGTTGGAGGTGTTGACGAAGAAGGCGCCCACGGCGATGACGAAGAGCACGGCCGCCACCTTGATGGCCACCATGACCCCGTTGAAGGTGGCGCTCTCCTGGATGCCCTTCACCAGGATGGCGGTGACGATGAGCACAATGATGAGGGCGGGCAGGTTCATGACGGCGCCCGTGGCGGCGAAGTGGCCGGTGGCTGGGTCGTACTTCCAGGGGGACTCGCTCAGCAGCTTGGGGATGTGGATCCCGATCTTGCTGACGGCGCTCTGGAAGTAGGCGGACCACCCGGTGGCCACGGCGGCGCTGGAGACACCGTATTCAAGGATCAGATCCCAGCCGATGATCCAGGCGAACAGCTCACCCAGGGTGGCGTAGGCATAGGTGTAGGCCGAGCCCGCCACCGGCACCATGGCGGCGAACTCCGCATAGCAGAGGGCAGCGAAGATGCAGGTGATGCCGGCGATGACGTAGGACAGCATGAGCGAGGGGCCGGCGATGTTGTGGGCCGCCGCGCCCGTGGCCACGAAGATGCCGGCCCCGATGATGGCGCCGATGCCCAGGGCCGTGAGCTGGACGGGACCCAGGACCCGGCGCAGGCGGTTCTCGCCCTTGGCCTCTTCCAGGAGCAGGGCGAGGGGCTTGCGGGCGAAGAGCTGGGAGACGGGGCGCGGGTCGTTCGACATGAACAAAACTCCAGACAATCCGGGGGAAAGGACCCGGAAAGGTGTTCCAGGGGCAGGACGGGGCGTTCGGCGATGGTACACCAGCTATGATTCCGCATGCTTCCGGCGGTCCTTCATGATGCCTTTTCTGGGGCGCGGGGTTCTCTGGTCCTGTGCCGGGGCTGCCTGGGGTCCGTAGGCGAGGGCGCGGAAGCGGGGCTGTGCGCCCGCTGCTGGCGCGGGCTGGTGTCCCTGGCTGAGGACCGCTGTCCGCGCTGCGCCCTGGTCCATGCGGATGGGGACTGCCCGGACGCCACCGCCTGGGAGCGCGGGGACGCGCTGTGGGACTACCACGGTGGGCGGCCTCCGCTGGGGGCACTCCTGGTGCCGGGCCTCAAGGCTGGGGAATGTGGCTGGCGTCGGGCCCTGCTGGCGCGTGCGGTTGCAGCGGCCCTGCCGGACTGGACCGCCACGGTGGACCGGGTGACCGCTGCGCCCAGCACCCTGCCCCACCGCCTGCTGCGGGGCTTCGACTTCGGGGCCGAGATCGGCACCCTCCTGGCCCGGCGGCTGGAGCGCCCCTTTCAGCCTCTGCTGACCAAGGCCTGGGCCAGCGGCCGCCAGGCCACCCGCACTGAGACCCAGCGCCGCCGCCTGCCCCGGAACGCCATCACCCTGCGCCGGGATGCGCAGCCTCGCGGCGTGGTGCTGTTGGTGGACGACGTCTGGACCACAGGCACCACCCTGCTGCGCTGCGCCCAGGCCCTGCAGGCCGGCGGGGCCGAAGAAGTGCGCGTGCTGACCCTGTTCCGGGCGCTGTAGGCGAGCGTCTGGCAATTCGCAGCGGGAAACGCTTTAACCACGAAGACCACGAAGGAAAGCAGTTGGCCTTCCTCCGTGGTTTTTCTTCGTGTCTTCTCGGTATCGGCAGTGCCGATACGCGAGGCAAACTGAAATATCGTGGTGATCCTTTGCTCTTCATGAATGGATTCAGCTCAGTGGCTGCCTCAAGCGGGCGGGGCCGCGGGCGGCGCGGATGTAGGAGGCGGGCCAGGGGGCTTCGACGCCGAGCTCCTGGGCGGCACGCAGGGGCCAGCGGGGATTCCGCAGCAATTCGCGGCCCAGCAGGATCAGGTCTGCTTGGCCCTCCGCCAGGATGGCCTCGGCCTGGGTCGGATCGGTGATGAGCCCCACGGCGCCCGTGGGCAGACCAGCCCCAGCGCGCACGGCGGCGGCGAAGGGCACCTGGTAGCCAGGCCCCGGCGCGATCTTCTGGGTGGGGACCAGGCCGCCGGAGGAGCAGTCCACCAGGTCCACGCCGAGGGCCTTGAGCGTCCGGGCCAATTCCACGGACTGGGCCAGATCCCAGCCGCCCTCCGCCCAGTCGGTGGCGGAGATGCGCACAAACAGCGGCAAGGTCTCGGGCCACACAGCACGGACGGCGGCCACCACCTCCCGGGCCAGCCGGGTGCGGTTCTCGAAGGTGCCGCCGTAGGCGTCGCTGCGGTGGTTGCTGAGGGGCGAGAGGAACTGGTGGAGGAGGTAGCCGTGGGCCGCGTGGACCTCAACGACCTGGAAGCCAGCGGCCAGCGCCCGGTGGGCTGCCACGGCGAAGGCTGCGACCACCCCGGCGATGCCGGCCTCGTCCAGGGCCACGGGCGGGGCGTCCGCTGGGTCGAAGGGCAGGGCGCTGGGGGCCACCTGCGCCCAGCCACCGGCGGCGGGGCCCAGGGTGCCGCTGCCCAGCCAGGGTGCTGCATTCGAGGCCTTCCGGCCGGCGTGGGCCAGCTGGATGCCAGGGACCGCACCCATGGCTTTCATGAACCGGACGAGGCCCGCCAGACCCTCCACCTGCCCATCGCACCACAGGCCCAGGTCGCCGGGGCTGATGCGGCCCTCAGGGACCACGGCGGTGGCCTCGGTGATCACCAGACCGGCCCCACCCTGCGCCAGCCCGCCGTAGTGCACCCGGTGCCACTCGCCCACCACCCCATCCACCGCCTGGTACTGGCACATGGGCGCCACCGCAATGCGGTTGGGCAGCGTGAGGCGGCGCAGCTTTAGGGGGGTGAATAGAAGTGGCATGGGGGCTCCTGTCGCTCAGAATGCGGCTAAAGCCACATTCTGAGATAGGGTAATGCCAACCGATTTGGGCACAGCAGGATCGTTGGGTGGGGTGGGACGTGCGGGGTGGTTCCGGCGGGGCAACAATTCGGATTGTTGTGGATGATCGGGAGAGCCGGATCGCCAGCGTGGGAGCGCTTCTGGCCCAGATGGAGGGCGTGACCGTCACGGTGAAAAGACTGCAGACCGGGGATTACTTCATTGAAGAAAAGGCTGTGCTGGAACGGAAGCGTGTCCCTGATTTCCTAGAGAGCCTCTTCCAGGGGAGGCTGTTCGCCCAGGCCCGGCGGCTTGCAGAGTCCCCAGTGCGGTCATTCCTGATTTTGGAGGGACCTTCTTCGGAATGGACCCATCGCCAGATCAGGCGCGAGGCGGTCCAGGGGGCGATGTTGACACTTTCGGTTGTCTTCGGGATTCCGGTGCTGCGGTCCCAGGATGAGGCGGAAACGGCAAGGCTGATCTGCTACACGGCGCGGCAGCTGCAGTCCGTTTCCAGTTCGACATGGCGCCACCCTGGGTGCAGTCCCAGAGGCAAGAGGGCCCTCCAGATCAGGGTGTTGTCGAGCCTCCCACGGGTTGGGACCAAACGGGCCCTGCGCCTCTTGGACCACTTCGGCACTTTGGAGAAGATCGTCGCAGCGCCACTGGAGGAACTCCTCCTGATCCCCGGCATCGGCCAACAAACGGCCCAGTCGATCCACTGGGCCGTCCATGAGGAATGCACTTCTTACCACATGTGAATCGTGGGGCAACGCCCCGCGATTCACATCTCACAGCCCCAAAATCCTTCGTACCTCCCCCTCCAGCTGCCCCTCCCGGATCTCGGCCAGCTCGTAGCGGACGCGGGTCATGGGCTTGGTGACTTTCAGGACCCGGGTGAGGTCGATGGGGGTGGCGCTCAGCACCACATCGCAGGGGGTGGCTTCGATGGTGGCTTCGAGGTCTTTCACCTGGTGCTCGCCGTAGCCCATGGCGGGCAGGATGCCCTTGGCGTTGGGGTATTTCCGG
>Ga0194052_1000972_pt1 | contig 17269 bp, 13 predicted proteins | sample SepL226m_MetaG_FD_160117 | JGI IMG/M metagenome (GOLD analysis project Ga0194052, IMG submission 160117) | Anoxic zone freshwater microbial communities from boreal shield lake in IISD Experimental Lakes Area, Ontario, Canada - Sep2016-L227-6m | ecosystem: Environmental > Aquatic > Freshwater >... | reverse complement strand
TAGTGAGGTTTCAATATTTAGAAGCTTTTCTTTCTCATCATTTCTCACGATACCCTGCGGAATTCCGGTCTTCTCTTCAAAGAGCGCAAGCACGTCTTCTTTGCTTACATTTTTTTTCCCCTGTCTCCGCACAAAAGGACCGATCTCTACCAAGATATTCTTGGCTTTTTCGTACAAAAATGAATCTGAAAAATACCTTTCTGAATTTTCAACAATTGCACATAAGGCAGCATATGTGATGAAAACTTTTTCTCTCGCCTCCACACTTAAAACTCTATCTTCCAATACATGCAAAACTGCGTCTCTATCCTTTTCTTGCATAGTGACTTTTTCAAAGAGTGAAGTGATGGCTTTGTGTGGTTCAAGTGAGTCGTGATAACGATGTTTATCTATGAGGGCTACAACATGCAATTCTGGAGATGATAGGAAAATTCCAAGCAGAGATACAATGTCTGTGCCGTAAGTATATGCAGCGTCAATGAGTGTTGAAAAATTCTCTATTGCTAAAATAATATTTCCAGAATCTCTTGCTTCTTTAAAAATTTCAATAAACAATTGCTCAAAATCTTGTTTAGTTGAAATACCATTGAGCAACACCGATGGTCTGAGCAAGAAAACGCGCTTGCCTTCAATCTGCGGGTAAGCATATCCTCTATCTATTGCCATACCAAGCATTACAACTAGATCCATAGCATTTTCTGGATCTTCACTCACCACTAAAGCATTTGCCCCGCTCGCACGGGTGAGTACAGCCTCAACTTCTTCAAATTCTTTACGGTAAAAAACAAATAGAGATTCGTCCAGACTTCTATATAAAGGTTCCTCTTGAACAAGATTTGCATACTTCATCAAAGTCCAAGCTTTACCAAATGCCCAATCTTTCCCCAAGCTCGGTATTCGTCCCAATATTTCTCTACTCCAAAAACGTCTCTCTCTTATTTGTCTATATCGAACTCGAGAAATCCAATCCACTGCTCCACCCCAAAGTTTTTCAGTTACGCCATACGAAAGAAGAAAAGCTGAAAATTCAGAGGAGGAGGAATACACTGCTCGTGAATAATCCGGAAAAGTAACGACTTCACTTTTTGAGATAACAGAGAAATTTATAGTGGATATTTTCTCTTTCCTCATAGACAAAAATCTTTTTATCTCGTCCTGAGGAATACCTAGCCGATCCATGACAACTGTTACAAGATAAGAAGAAAGAAAACCTAGCAACACATCGTCAGTAGGCGTTTTAAATATCACTCTTGATACATCGTATGTTATGGGATAAAAAGTCCCTCCTTTTTTCTTTATAGAGCTTGTGGAAACGTTTGAAATATGAGAAAGATAAAAAGCCTCAAGCATAAACATCTTAAGTGCACCAACTGAAGCTAAGAGAAACACTCCTAGGAATATAGAAATATGTTCAGATACAAAAGGTTGCGTTGAAAAAACATGCGGCCATGTTTTGGACACGAGATCCATCATCACAACAACTCCCAAAATTCCAGAAATTACAAAGAAAGTTTTTCTTAGGAAAATTCTATTACGTGGCTTTATGCTTTTATCAAGCATGTATGCCGGCATATATATTTTTGCGTATGTATAAAGTTCTGAAAATTTCATGGTTATTTAAAAAAATAAGTAAGCCCAAGAATTGTAAGACCAATAAGTGCAAAAGGGAGAATTATCCACACACAAAAACTTGCAATAACAACGACTAAAACCACAACAAAACCGCAGAAGGCTAAAAGAATGAGAAGTGACCGCATTATCATACCAACAATCCTCATCAAGGTATTTACAACAAAAGAAGAAGCTGCTGCCTCCAAATCAAATTTTTTGTGATTTGTTTCGTGAAGTCGGTGCCATGGAGAGAAAAAAGTTCTTAAGGTGTCAGGTATTGAAAAAAAGTGCCATAAAAACCAAAAGAGATTGCCAGCAATACGAAACATATCAACAAAGGCAGCAGTGTAATGCCACCATATATAAATCGGTACTAATCGCAAAGCGTACATACTACAGTATTATACTTCTAATTATAAAAACTGAGAAATTAATTTGATGTTTTATTTTTGAAAAAAATTTTATTACCAAATCTCATGTCTAAATATTCAAGTGAATCTATTGTTGATGATGCAAATTGACCACTTGTAAGCACTGAACTAAAGTTGTTATACATATCATCATATGAAAGAGTTTTGTTAAATAAAATTTTTGCTCCAGAAGCAAGACCTAGGTCAAAATCTCCAACATCTTTAAATGTCACACCTACAATATCTACACGTAGATTTTTTGTTATAAGTGAAATGAATTGTTCGAAAGAAGTAAAGTCTTGCTGTGACATTAGGCGAGCACCGAGCGGTGTATCTTTATCTAGTTTTCCTCGGAAAATAAAATATACATTACCTGAAAATGAAGGCGCCTCAGCAAACAAAAGACCTGTATCATCTATAAAATAACATTGTTGATCTACCTCATCTTTATTTGGACACCAGAGTACATGAGGTTTGCGTTCTTCTATATTTAATGAAATTTTATTAAAACCATCTCGAGCAAGTGTGATTGATTGAATACCTGGAAATTCTTTCAGTAAATAAGACTTTAGTGTTCCGAGATTATATATAAAGGTATTTGATTTTGGTATAAGCCAAACATATGAACCGGAAAGAGTATCCTCTACACTCTTTCGTAAATCACTTTCTTGAATTATTCGTACGCCTACAATATTTACATCGCGTATTTGGAAACGATCCATGCGAAGAAAAAATATAAGTCCTATGAAGATAGCAACAATACCTATGCCAAAAAAAATAGATACGCGCTTAAATGATCGGCGACGTTTTTGTAAAGCTTCTGCTGATCTATATTTTACTTTCGACATCTACTTTTCCAATTAACCAGAGCTTGATAAAAAAACCAATACCTAATAAAAACAAGCAAATTTTGAGCGAAAATCATGAAGTCCGACGAGGCATACCTTAGTCTGTTGAGGAGGAATGAGTGATTTGTAGCCGAAATTTGGTTGTTTTGATAGGTAAGCATTATCTGATTTCTAATTTGCGTTTGGTTTTTCTATCAAGCTCTTACCCATATATTTCTGGAGTACGTCTGGAATTTTGATTGAGCCATCTTCCTGCTGATAGTTTTCAATAAGTGAAACTAGAATTCGCGGTGTAGGAATTGCTGTACAGTTTAGAGAGTGAGCAAATTTCATTTTTTGCTCTTCATCACGATAACGAATATTTAGTCTTCGAGTTTGGAAATCATGGAAATATGAAGCAGAAGAAATCTCTCGATATTTACCTTCTCCAGGAACCCAAAGCTCCACATCATATTTTTTAACCTGTCCCAAACCTAAGTCTCCCCCGCAGTTTGCAACAACTCTATAAGGAATGTTGAGGGACTGAATAAACTCTTCGGTGTTTCTATTTATCTCCTCGTGTAGTTTTACAGATTCTTCATGACTAGCCTCACAAAGCACTACTTGTTCTAATTTATAGAATTCATGCACACGAATAAGTCCTTTTGTGTCTTTACCGTGACTTCCTGCTTCTCTTCTAAAACATGGAGAAAAAGAAAGTGTCTTGATGGGAAATTTTTCTTTTTCAATAATTTTATCACCAAAATAACTCATAGTTGCCACCTCTGCAGTACCAGCCAAATAATCTTCGTCTTGAGTTTTGTACAAATCCTCTTCACCTTGTGGTAAATATCCTGAACCAAGGAGTGTTTGTTTGCGAACCAAAGATGGAGCAATCATAAATTTAAACCCTCGTGCAAGCCAAAAATCTTTCGCATAATTCCACACAGCAAAAGAAAGTTCAGCGGCTTCATTTTTCAAAAAATATCCACGAAAACCAGAAACCTCTGCACCCTTTTCAAAATCAGCAAGATCAAGAGCTTCCATTATTTCAATATGACTTTTTGCAATGAATTCAAATGTTTTCTTTTCTCCCCATGTCCGCACTTCCAAGTTGTCTGCATCACTTTCACCTTCTGGCACGGTCATGTCTGGAATGTTTGGAACTTGAACCATAAGCTTCTGCCATTCGATCATTACTTCCTTAATAGATTCTTCTTCTTTTTGAAGGTCAGCTTTCAATGTCTGCATAGAAGCTAAAAGTTGCTGGCGCTCTTCTGGAGTGGCGTTTACAATCTTTTTACTTACTTCGTTTTGTTCGGCTTTTTTCTTTTCGATAGAAGAAAGAAGCTCTCGACGTTTGTCATCTATAGAAATAAGTGAGTCCACATTGAAATCCATGCGCTTTTTCTTTGCACCAAGAGTAATAAGGTCTTTGTTTTCTCGGATAAATTTGATATCTAACATATCAAAAGATAATAACAAAAAAAAATATATATATCCACCTGCAAAATTTTTCTGCTATAATTTACAAAATGAAACTTGATATGCGAAAACTTGCGGATTATGAAATCCCTCCACAATTTTTGGAAATCCCAGAACCACCTAAACAGCTTTATCTTGTCGGAGAAATGCCAAAAGAAGGAAATAAACTCCTAGCAATTGTCGGTTCGCGTAAATATTCTAGCTATGGAAAAGAAGTTTGTGAAAAACTCGTCACCGGACTCAAGGGTCAACCTGTCACAATAGTTTCTGGACTCGCTCTCGGCATCGACAGCATTGCTCATCGCGCAGCGCTTCAAAATAATTTGCAGACAATTGCTTTTCCTGGCTCAGGTTTAGATGAGTCTGTGCTCTATCCAACATCACACCTGAATCTCGCAAAGGAAATCGTGGAAAATGGCGGCGGACTTCTTTCTGAATTTGATCCGAAGTTTCGTGCCACTCCATACAGTTTTCCACAGAGAAATAGACTTATCGCAGGCATTGCCCATGCGACATTAATAATAGAAGCAGAGAAAAAATCTGGCACACTTATCACATCACGACTCGCCACCGACTATAATAAAGACGTTCTCGCAGTACCAGGTTCAATATTTTCCAAGACATCAGAAGGTCCACACATGCTCATTCGGCTCGGTGCTACACCTATCACTTGTGTTAATGATTTACTCGAAGCGCTCCACCTTGAGCCAGAACAACAAACTTTAGATTTTGTCGACTGTAACGAAGATGAATTGCAAATTTTAAAACTTCTGGATTCACCAATTTCCCGCGATGAACTTTTTGAGCAAGCAGAGCTCTCAATACAAACACTCAATTCAATTCTGATGATGTTGGAGATAAAAGGGTTTATACAGGAGAGTCAGGGGCTGATAAGTAGAAAGCAATAAAACTCCACAACAGCCCGAATTTTGCGGAGCAAAATTCGGGCTAAAACCTATATTTTAAGGCATTTTTACTTATTTTTGATACGTAAATGTTTGACGAAATTGATATAATATGCTATTATATACAAAATCTAAAGTTCTTTAAAAGGATATCACTGCAAGTTTGAGTTTGGGAGTGATTTCGCAAGTGCAGATAAATTGGCAATTAAGCCAAGACTTACTTGTGAAATTACACACCAAATTCAAATGAAAAAAGTTATCATCCTCCTTACCCTCCTTACAACAATCTGTGCCGGTTGTACTCAAAACCAACGCGCACGAACCTTTGGAGGTACAGCAAATGTGGATCTCCCCGAAGGTCAAAAACTGGTAACGGCAACATGGAAAGATGAACACCTGTGGTATCTCACTCGCCCAATGCACAAAGATGAGGTGCCTGAAAATTACGAGTTCAAGGAATCAAGCTCGTTCGGAATCATTCAAGGTACAGTAATTCTCCGGGAACGGCGCTAACAGTTTGATCCTCAATTCAAATGACCGCGTACATCTTTCAGGTGTACGCGGTTTAACTTTGTGTGATGGAGGTGTTTCGAGGCTGGCGAGCCGAGAACTTCAGGATTTTTTAAGCTTCAAAAAATCCGTACCAAAAAAAAAGCGCAACGAAAAGAATTTCTAAAATTTGCACTTTTATATAAGTTCATGTAATACTCTACCCACACGACAGCACTTCCACCATTTCCGGATGTTCATTTATTCTTCATTATATATATTGGATACTACATATTAAAACTATGAAACTACTTATCGTTGAGTCACCTGCAAAGGCAAAAACAATTTCAAAATATCTTGACGGCGCTTATGAAGTGAAAGCGTCTGTTGGTCATGTTCGTGACCTTCCAAAGAGCAACAAAAAAGCTATTGATGTTGAGTTAGGTTTTATTCCCCACTACGAAATTTCAAAGGGCAAAGAACACGTTGTCTCAGAAATCCAAGCACTTGCAAAAAATGCTGACGAGATAATCCTCGCAACCGACCCCGACCGAGAAGGTGAGGCTATTGCATGGCACCTTGCGGAACTCATAAAAGAAGCAAAAGTTAAAACCAAAAATATTAAAAGGGTTACATATCAAGAAATTACCAAAGAAGCAATTGAAGAAGCTTTGAAGCACCCACGTGAAATTGATATGAACCTAAAGCTTGCACAGGAGGCTCGCCGAGTACTCGACCGACTTTTCGGATACGACCTTTCCGGCCTTATTTGGAAAAAAGTTCGCTACGGACTTTCTGCGGGACGTGTTCAATCCCCCGCTCTTCGTATTATTGTAGAGCGTGAACGAGAGATCAAAGCTTTCATCCCTGAAGACTATTGGACAATTTCTGGAGAATTTAAAACAGAAAAAAAAGTAAATCTTTCACTTATATGTGAAGAAGAGCCTCGTCAGGAAAAAGAAGCCGAGAGAATCCTTTCTGAAGCAAAAAATAAAGAATGGAATATTGTCGACATTAAAGAAACAAAAGTTAAACGTGCACCCAAAGCACCATTTACAACTTCCACACTTCAACAAGCTGCAAGTTCACGTCTAGGCTTCACACCTTCTCGCACTATGGGAATTGCTCAAAAGCTTTATGAAGCTGGACACATTACATATATGCGCACAGACAGCGTGTCACTTGGCGCACAAGCTGTTTTAAGTATTTCAACTTTCATAGAAAAAGAATATGGAAAAGAAAATTTAACCGTACGAACATTTAAAACAAAAAGTAAAAACGCGCAAGAAGCGCACGAAGCAATCAGACCAACACATGTTGAAAAAGAAAATGCTGGATCAAATGATGATGAAAAGAAATTATATAGACTCATTTGGCAACGAACTGTAGCATCTCAAATGTCTGACGCGGACGTGTTGCGCACAAAAATTCTCGCAAATATTCATGGAGCCACAATTCCAGCGTTTTCTGCAAATGGTTCACGTACTCTTTTCCCAGGATGGCTCTTAGCCGACCCAGATGCTAAAGGTGATGATGTAGAACTTCCAAAAGTTTCTGTGGGCGAATCTGTGGATTTGATTTCAATAGAAGCTCAGGCCAAACAAACCCAACCACCATCAAGATACAGCGAAGCGGGCCTCGTGAAAGAACTCGAAAAGAGAGGTATTGGCCGACCTTCAACATATGCAAGCACCATTAAAACAATTATCGATCGTGAATACGTAGAAAAAATTGGAAGTGCACTAAAACCAACAGATACAGGCGAGGTAGTAAGTACATTCATCGAAAATAATTTTGCAAAATATATCAGCGATGAATTCACAGCTGAAATGGAAGACGAACTTGATGATATTGCTCTAGGTAAAGCGCAATATATTCGAACACTTAAAAACTTCTACACACCTTTCACTAAAGATATTAAAGAACAAGAAAAGTCTGAGAAAGCAACAAACTTAGGTGAAGCAGATCCGAAATTCAAATGTCCAAAATGTGGCGGCTCGATGATTATCAAACTTGGACGAGGTGGAAAATTCCTCTCATGTTCTAGATATCCAGAATGTGACGGAGCACTTATGATGGACGGTACAGAAATAAAGAAAGATGAACCTATCGGACTACATCCAGAAACAGGAGAGCCAATCTTTGTGAAAGTTGGAAAATACGGACCATATGTACAACTGGGCGACGGCTCTGCCACAGAAAAACCAGAAGAAATACCTGTAGAAGTTCAAGAAGGCAAGAAAAAGAAAAAAATCTCAAAACCGAAAAAAATCAAACCGAAAATGGCAAGCATCCCTAAGGAAAAACCTTTGAGTGAAGTGACCGTTGCAGACGCACTTGTATACCTTTCTCTTCCTCGAACACTTGGAACCCACCCTGAATCAGGAAAAATAATCACCGCAAATATAGGACGCTTTGGTCCCTATGTGGCACACGACGGAAACTTTCGTTCCATAAAAATACCAGAAAGCCCATATACCATTGAACTTTCTAAAGCTCTAGAGCTACTCGCACAAGAAAAGAAACCTAGAGGTTTTGCGAAAAAGAAAAAATAAAAAGAACTGGTATTTTATTGATTTTTCATATAAGCTTAAATTATAAACTTAAGCTTATATGACATACACAACCGACGTAAAAGAAATACTAAAGCTCCTAGATAACGCTTCCAGCGAAGATGAGTTACTTATTACGAAAGCGTATGAATTTTCAAAAAATGCCCATGAGGGTTACACTCGATATTCTGGGGAGCCATATTTCATCCACCCTTACGAAACTGCAAAGATTCTCGCTGAACTACAAATGGGAGCAAGTACTATAGCAGCAGGTTTACTACACGACGTCATCGAAGATACTTCGGTAACAGACAAACAAATTGAGGATGAATTTGGAAAAGAAATTTTGTTCCTAGTAGAAGGAGTAACCAAGCTTGGAAAGCTCCGTTATCATGGTAGCGATAGGTATATTGAATCTTTACGTAAATTGTTCGTGGCTATGTCACAAGATATTCGTGTGCTCATCATTAAACTCTGTGACCGACTTCACAACATGCGCACACTTGAGTTTGTACCAAAACACAAGCAATTAAGAATTGCGCATGAGACAATGAAAGTGTACGCGCAACTTGCATACAGACTTGGTATCCGAAGAATTTCCCGAGAACTCGAAGACTTGGCATTTCAATATATTGAACCAGAAAATTACAAAGAGGCAGTAAAAATAATCAAACAGAAAAGTAAAGAAGGTATTGAAAGACTTGATAAGTTCCGAAAATCAGTTCAGAAGGCTCTTGTTAAAGAAGGTTTAACAACAGCAAAAACAGACTATAGAATCAAGCACTTACACAGTTTCTATAGAAAACTCGAAAGCAAAGAATTCGATGCAGACAAAATTTATGATACATCAGCTTTACGTGTATATGTTCCAACACCTACTGATTGTTACAGAGCACTCGGAATCATTCATGGTATTTGGCGCCCTCTACCAGGACGTATAAAAGACTATATTGCTTTTCCCAAAACAAACGGATATAGAAGTTTACATACAACTATTTTCACAGGAGATGGGTCTATTGTTGAGATACAAATAAGAACTCCCGAGATGCATAGAGAAGCAGAGTACGGTATCGCTTCCCATGTTATATACAAAAACAACCTAAACGAAACAGAAAATAAAAATCTATTGTGGCTAAAAAATCTCTTACCCTCAATGCTCCAAACAAATCACACCACAACAAGTGAACCTATGACTGACGTACCAAACTGGATTAAAGACATGGCGGAACTCCAAGCATCTGCACATAAAGATGAATTTGCACACAACATGAATGCAGATTTTTTCCAAAAAAGATTATTCGTATTTACTCCAAAAGGCGATGTTGTAGATCTCCCAATTGGTTCTACACCAATTGATTTCGCATACGCAATCCACTCAGACATCGGTAACCACCTTCACTCAGCAAAAATTGCAGGGAAAATGGTCTCCCTAGACACAAAACTCCAAAATGGTGACATTGTTGATATTCAAACAAAGGATAAATCAAAACCTTCCGTAAAATGGCTCGATATGGCACGTACTTCAATGGCAAAAAAACGCATCAAGGATGCACTTGAAAAAAATCCAGCACCTAAAATAAATCCGAGAATAAAATAAAAAATAAAAAACTTCTCAATTAAAGTGAGAAGTTTTTTATTGAATATAAATCTTCATCTACATTTTCATCTGTTTTTACGCTGTCATCAATTGGTGTACTTTCCTCAGTTATTTCTGACGACTCTTGCGCCTTAGCATCACTATCCGCAATAAAGTTTTTTATTCCTTCAAATTTATTCTTCTCAATCAAATCAAGTATAGTTTGCAAATCCTGGGGTGAGAAAAAATCTATAACAACCTTTCCACCAACTTCCCTTTTTTCAATATGAACACGTGTCCCGAGAGATTCAGTAAATTTCTCTTCAAGTTCAACCAGTTCTGGATCATGCATTCTGTCTAACCTTCTTGCTTTGTCATACGCAATACGACGAGCTATACGCTCTGTCTCACGCACAGAAAGCTTCTTAAACATAATTTCCTTAAAAAGAGTATTCTGCTCTTCTGGACGATCTTTAAGCATGAGAAGTGGTCGTGTGTGACCCTCTGTAATTTTACCTTGAGCTACTGCCTCGAGAATGTCTTCCGGGAGTAAAAGCACGCGCATTGTGTTTGAAACATACTCACGACTCTTACCAACTTTTTCTGCAATCTGCTGATGTTTTAGACCAAACTGATTGGCAAGCTGATCAAAAGCTCTAGCGCGATCCACCACATTTAGATCTTCACGCTGAAGGTTTTCAATGATAGCAAGCTCAAGCTTGATACGAGCATCATCTGTATTGGTGCGAATAATTGCTGGAACTTCACGAAGACCTGCAAGTTTTGATGCTCGCAAACGGCGCTCTCCAGAAACTAGCTCGTACTCCACGCGCATACCTTCTCCTTCTTCAAATATTTCAGTACGAGTTACAACAAGAGGTTGCAACACTCCATACATGCGAATAGATTCTGAAAGATCACGAAGTGCTGCCTCGTCAAACTCTTTTCGGGGTTGATAAGGGTTCGGTTTTATTTTTTCAACCTCTACCCAAAAAATTGAATTTTCTAAAAATCCTGCCATATATGCTGGTATTATACGCAATAAGTAGACGAAACACAAAGATGAAATATTGTTGTACTTGTTTGATTTATTATGAATTTTTAGTAAACTGACTAAGTTGGTAAGTTGCCCGGGTGGTGGAATGGTAGACACACACGACTCAAAATCGTGTATCGAAAGGTGTGAGGGTTCGAGTCCCTCCCCGGGCACATAAAAAGCACACGTTGTGTGCTTTTTCTTTTGCCCAGGGAGGGACTCGAAAAGCGCAGGTATATTTTTCTGAGCACAGAAAAATACCGAGCCGGGGTCGCGGAAATTTATGAGTGACGACGAAAAAATTATCTGTGACCGAGTCCCACTTAATCTAAGAAAAATAAAATATCTCAATTGGGATACTGAACCTGTAAGGTTCGAGATTCCCTCGACTCCGAGCCGGGGTCGCGGAAATTTATGAGTGACGACGAAGAAATTATCTGTGACCAAGTCCCTCCCCAGAAAGGATCCTTTTCTTTTTTAACCATCTGTTGTAATTTAATAATGTGACATTACCCAAAATCCTCGTAATTCTCGGACCAACAGCCTCAGGCAAAAGCGATCTTGCAGTGGAACTTGCCAAAATATTTAATGGCGAGGTTATTTCTGCTGACTCGAGACAGATATACAAAGGACTAGATATTGGTTCTGGAAAAATTACAAAAAAAGAAATGTGTGGTGTTCCTCACTACCTACTCGACGCATGTTCACCCAAAAAAATTTTTAGTGTCGCTGAGTATAAAAAACTTGCCGATGAAAAAATTATAAACACTTTGAAAAGAAACAAGCTTCCAATTATCTGTGGTGGAACAGGCTTTTATATTGATGCAGTTGTCCAAAACATAACTCTCCCTGAAGTTTCACCAAATCCCGAATTAAGAAAAAAATTAGAGAATAAAAACTTAGAGGAATTACAAACCATACTCAAAGAGTTAGACTCGGAACGTTACGAAACAGTAGATACAAAAAACAAAATCAGACTTATCCGAGCAATTGAAATAGCCACAGAACTTGGTTCAGTGCCCCAAATAGGAAGTAACCCAAATTATGAGGTTTTATCTATCGGCATAGATTGGCCAGAAAATATTTTAAAAGAAAGAATACATAAACGCATTATCTCTAGAATAAAAAAAGGAATGATTAAGGAAGTAGAAAACTTGCACAAAGCAGGACTTTCGTGGAAAAGGATGTTTGCACTCGGACTTGAATATCGCTATATTTCTCTTTTCCTACAAAAGAAAATATCTAAAGAAGAAATGTTGGAAACACTGAATTTTCAGACTTGGCACTATGTTAAGCGCCAAATGACATGGTTTAAACGAAATAAAAAAATCTGCTGGCTTACCCCAGATAATATTTCAAAATCAGAAGATCTAGTTAGACTATTTCTTAAAAAATGATACTATAACTTTCGAAAGGGCCTGTAGTTTCAATGGTAAAACATTCCTCTCCAAAAGGAAGGTTCCGAGTTCGAGTCTCGGCGGGCCCGCAAAAAAACCAAATAAAGTTTGGTTTTGCCGAGACTCGAAAGACGGAGCATAATTTTTTCAGTAGAAAAAATTGCGAGTCGGGGCCGCGAGCAGATTTTTGTGACGACAAAAATATGACTTGTGACCGAGCTATCGGCGGGCCCACCAAAAACCATTTCTCCATTTTTGAATGAATTAAAAAACTGGAGAATTTCAACAGAAAAAATGCTAAACTAGAAACAATTATTAGAGTAAAGAACCAACACCGTCACCTCTACAGACACATGAAAGAAGAACAACTAGAAATTATAAATGAAAACGATGAAGTGATTGGTCTTGAATCAAGAAAAATCATTCACCAAAAAGGCCTACTTCATCGAGAAATTCACATTTGGTTTATGACAACAAATCAAGAGATTATCTTTCAACATAGAGCAAAAGACAAGGACACATATCCTGATAAGCTTGATGCAACTGTCGGTGGTCACGTTGAACCAGGAATGTCATACGATGAAACAGCTCTTAAGGAAGGTGGTGAAGAAACTGGTATAACTCTTGATCCTTCAAAACTAAAGGCGATTAGGAAAATGCACAAGCGTAGTTTTGATGAGGCTACTGGGCTTATAAATAATACTATACGCACTCAGTATGTATATTTATTTGATGGCAATGTAAATAATTTACAAGTTGAAGACGGTAAAGCTATTGGATTTGAGACTTGGAAAATTGATTTGTTGCATACTCTCCCCAAGAAAGATCAAGAGAAATTTATACCCATGATTCTCTCTAAAGAGTTCCTAGATCTATTCGAGGAGGGGCAAAAATTATTAAATTTAAAATAATTTTATGAAAATAACCCTATGTGGAAGCATCGCTTTTTTTGATGAGATGCTCAGTATACAAAAAGAACTTGAATCATTTGGCCACGAAGTCAAACTTCCACCACATGAAATAAAAGATGATAATGGAGATATGATCCCTGTTAAGCAGTATTATGCAATCAGAAAATCAACAGATAAAAATGATGGGTGGATATGGGACGCAAAAGAAAAAGCAATGCGGACCCACTTCAAAAAAGTAGAATGGTCAGACGTTGTTCTTATCCTAAATTATGACAAAAACAACATCATAAATTACATAGGAGCAAATACTCTACTTGAGATGGGTTTAGCTTTTCATATAAATAAACCTATTTACTTACTAAACCCAATCCCAGAAATATCTTACAAAGAAGAAATTTTAGGAATGAAACCTATGGTACTCAACGGAGACTTATCTACACTCAATAAAAACTAAATAAAAAAACCGGGAAGAACCCGGTTTTTTTATTATTTCTTTCCTTCTTTGAAAGTGATTCGCTTTTTGAGTTTCTTACTAAACTTCTTTAGCTCAATCTTGCGTGTTACCAATTTTTTATTCTTGCGAGTATAGCGAACTTCGCCAGTTTCTTTCGCAATTAGTTTTATGAGTTTATCCTGTGACATACTTTTATTTATTTAGATTGTGGAGATACTTTACTATATTTTTATAAAAAAAGCAATTATATCTTAATCTATAAAAAAACTCATAAAGGACCTAGTTTTTAAGGTATCCGTGATCAACTAACTCTTCACCTACTATCTTTCCATCATCGAAACGTATCAGCCTTTCTGCCAAGCGGCCATATTCAGGTTCATGAGTCACCATGATTATAGTCTGACCTTCTTTATGGAGCTCTTTAAACATATCCATAACAAGACCCGATGAATAGTTATCTAAGTTTGCAGTTGGTTCATCAGCAAATAGAATTTTCGGCTTATGAGCAATTGCACGAGAAATACTTACACGTTGTTGTTCACCTCCAGAAAGTTGGTTCGGTAAAAAGTCTACTCGGTGACCAAGTCCAGCTTTTGCAAGCGCAGTTTTAGCAATACTGTATGCTTCAGATTTTGATTTACCTTGCATCAAAAGTGGTAATGCAACATTTTCACACGCAGTTAGATCGGGTAATAGTGCATAGTCTTGAAATACATACCCCAGTTCAGTAAGACGAAAATTTGTTTTTTCATCAGCTGTCATATCATGAACATTCTGACCATCAATAATGATTTCTCCACCAGTAGGTTCATCGAGTAAACTTAACTGATACAAAAAAGTGCTTTTACCTGCTCCAGAACGCCCCATAATTGCAATAAATTCTCCACTTTCCGCCTTGAAGTCAACCTCCTTTAATACGGGAGTAATAGTATTTCCGTCTACATATGTTTTTATAAGTTTTTTTGTTTCTATCATGTTCTTATATTATCGTCCCAAAATTGCATCTAGCGTATTTCTTCGAACAATCATTCGAGCGGGAATGTAACCAGCAATCATTGTTGCTACCACAAGCAAACTAATCCTCCAAAACGTACCCGCGGGAGTTGCCACAAGAATTCCATCGCTGAACGGAAAATCAATAGGATGAGTATTTATGTAAGGTATAAGTAAACCATATAAAATCGCAAGACCTGTAGCAGAACCGCACAAAGCATAGAAAACTGACTGAAAAAGATACGACATTTCTATTGCTCTGCCACTTATACCGATACCCTTCAAAATGCCAATGAATTTTCGGCGAGTAATTGCATTGATGAAAATCACGATAAATATTGTAATGGAGGCAACCACCAACCCAATTGAACTAATCATATTTCCCAAAAGGGCAAAAGTATTTTTTATATCCTTCAAAAATTTTGGTTCACCATCCTCAAAGGTTTGAACTTTGGCGTAGTTACTTATTCCACTCCGTATGAGTGCGTCACGAACAGTAACAGCATCACTACCAGGTTTAAGTAAAATAGAAATATTATCTACACTATAATCCTGACGATTAGCTATGGATTGTAATTCTTTATCATTCATAAACACTTTTGCACTCACCTCATCAACTTTTGATTTTAAGACCCCCTTTACAATCACTTCTCGTGTACTACTACCAATTCGTATACGCACTTTTGAACCAACAGCAACGTCATTTAACTGACTGAATCCTGGAGAATCTATAGGCATGTATTTTTTAATAAGCATTGAACCTATAAGAATTTTATCATAATCACTTGGTACCAAATATTCACCTTCAATTATTCTTCTTGAAAGGTGTGTTACAGCATCTTCCTTTTCAGGGTCAATACCTGTAAATGTTGCGTTGGCACTATCAGTTTCGCTTTGTTTTACTCGGCTTTGATAATTAGCCTCCACCTTACCGGCTTGAGCGTACCTTGCTGTATATTTTGAGACTTCGGGAGTTCTATCTAAAATACTTAGAATCATTGGAGTATTTTCTATATAATCTTTTTTGTTGAGTTTTGAAATTGTTATATCACCAAAATATTGAGACTTATAAGCAACTACGGATCCTTCAATAAGTCCCACCAGAAGTCCAGACACAACAACAAGATTAAGGAACGTTAGGATCATCACAAAAATTATGAGACCTGTTGTCCACTTGCTTGCACGCCTCACTTGGCGAAGTGCGAGATAAAAACCTATACGAATAAATTGAGGCATAATAAATTTAAGGATTTAATAAGATATCATCATTTGTAGAAACACCTGAAATAATTTCTACATTGCCACGAGAATCTCTATCGCCAACCACAACTTCTTTTTGAATGTTATTTTTTCCAATATGCACTGTTACATAATTCTTACCGTTTTGATTTATGATAGTTCGCAAAGGAAGGTATGTAATATTATCCTTTCTACTTGTTTCAATTTTGATGTTTGCGGTCATACCAGACTTTACACGATTATCAACAGTATCAAATGCAAATCTTACTTTATATGTAGCAACTCCATCTTTAACTGTTTCTGCTGGGTCAATTTTAATTACATTCACACCCCACTCAACAGAAGGCCCAAACGCATCCAATGTGACACGGGCTTTATTTTTAACGGCAACTCCAGAAATATTAAGCTCTGGAATATATGCTTCTATTTCATATCCATCACTTATTAATGAAGCAAGATTTGTATGCGCAGATACTGCCTGACCAACCTTTGCATCTTGAACTGAAACTACACCAGCAAACGGTGCACGAATGTAAGTTTTCTCAATTTGTACGCCGAGTGCAGCAACTGCAGCCTGAGCTGATTTAACATTTGCTTCTTGGACAGATTTTCCAGATGAGGTTGAGCGAACACCTTCTTGTACAGACGTAAGCGCACTGAGTGAATTATTTATATTCGTACGCGCTAAAGCTACATCGCTCTTATATTTATCGATAGTTGTTTGAGAAAGAGTGTTGTTTGGTTCAAAATTATTTACAGCTCGAGATACATCATTAAGAAAAGTTTTGATTGTTGACAAATACCCACGAGCCTCATCTGCACTCGCATTTGAAACGGTGTTACCAGAAAGTCCAGCATTCAACTTTTCCCACTTCTTGAGAGTTTCCTCTACAACAATTCTTTGCGCATTTATCTTTTCTTTCAAATCATAATCATTAAACGCAAATAGAATTTTTGGATTCATAGTATCGGGATCAGTGAAAAATTGATCCACCTTGTTACGAATTGCATCATCAGCAGAGGTGAACCCGTTCACAATTGCATCCTGGAGATTCTGTTTTGCTGTAGTCACTTCGGTTGTGGATGTTTGATTGCTTTGTAGCTGATCTAGTTTTGCCTGCTCTGCCGAAAGGCCAGCTTCTGCTTTTGCCAGATTTGCACGAAGTTCACTGGAGTCCAAAGCCACGATCATATCCCCTTTATTTACTTTATCGCCAACTTCTTTATACACTGAATCCACAGTTCCGCCCGTTTCAAAAGAAAGATCCACATTTTTTGAGGAGACTACTTTTCCAGCGATATTTACTTCATTAACCAAAGAACCTTGGACAAGATGAATGTATTGTCCATCACCACTGGTATTTTTTGAATAGAAGTAATAACC
>Ga0194052_1000966_pt1 | contig 17329 bp, 16 predicted proteins | sample SepL226m_MetaG_FD_160117 | JGI IMG/M metagenome (GOLD analysis project Ga0194052, IMG submission 160117) | Anoxic zone freshwater microbial communities from boreal shield lake in IISD Experimental Lakes Area, Ontario, Canada - Sep2016-L227-6m | ecosystem: Environmental > Aquatic > Freshwater >... | reverse complement strand
CATCCAGCACCTGATGCCATCGGACGCCTTGCGCATCCGCGGACGCCACAACGCCCTGAATGCACTGGCGGCACTGGCGCTGAGTCAGTCAGCCGGTTGTGCGCTGGGACCGCTTTTGTATGGCTTGCGCGAATACCGGGGTGAGCCGCATCGTCTGGAGTCGGTGGCCATCGTCAATGAAGTCGAATACTTTGACGACAGCAAAGGCACCAACGTGGGTGCCACGGTCGCTGCCTTGTCCGGCCTGGGGCTGGAGCGACGACTGCTTGTCATCCTGGGTGGCGAGGGCAAGGGCCAGGACTTTACCCCTCTGGCGCAGCCGGTAGCGCGCCATGTGCGCGCCGTGCTGCTGATCGGTCGCGCCGCAGCCCAGATTCGCGAGGTGCTGGCGGCGACCGGTGTCACGCTGGTTGATGCCGACTCGATGGAAGACGCGGTGGCACAGGCCAGCGCGCTGGCGCAACGGGGTGATGCGGTACTGCTGTCACCGGCCTGCTCCAGCTTTGACATGTTTGACAACTATGAGCATCGCTCGCGCGTCTTCGTGGCGGCGGTCCGGGAAACGGCCAATGCGGCTGGCGCCGTGCTGGAGGGAGTGCAGTGAGCACCGTTGCCACACGTCTGAACAGCAGCGCACCAACGCGTGTGGTGAGCTTTGACCAGCCACTGCTGTGGGTGACACTGGTGCTGCTGATCTGGGGCATGGTAATGGTCTACTCGGCCTCGATTGCGATGCCCGAGAATCCACGCTTTGCCAAGTACACCCACACTTATTTCCTGACGCGCCATGTGCTGTGGCTGCTGATGTCTTTTGTGGCGGCCTTGCTGGCGTTCCAGGTGCCGGTCGCCAGCTGGGAAAAGGCTGCGCCCTGGCTCTTCATTGTTTCCCTGGTGTTCCTGATTGCCGTACTGATTCCCCACATCGGCAAGGTCGTCTATGGCGCCCGGCGCTGGATCTCGATCGGCCCCTTTGGCTTTCAACCATCGGAGTTGGCCAAGTTCGCCGTGCTGCTGTATGCCGCCGATTACATGGTGCGCAAGATGGATGTCAAGGAGCACTTCTTCCGCGCCGTGGCACCAATGGGCGTGGCAGTGGCGGTGGTCGGCATGCTGCTGTTGGCCGAACCCGACATGGGCGCCTTCATGGTGATCGCGGTGATCGCCATGGGCATCCTGTTCCTGGGGGGTGTCAACGCCCGCATGTTCTTCCTGATCGCCGCCGTTCTGCTGGTGGCTTTTGGACTGATGATTGCGATGAGTGAGTGGCGCCGCGAACGCATCTTTGCCTACCTCGACCCCTGGAGCGAAAAGAACGCGCTGGCCAAAGGCTATCAACTCACGCACTCCCTGATCGCCATCGGACGTGGTGAGATCTTTGGTGTTGGCCTGGGTGGCAGTGTGGAGAAACTGCACTGGTTGCCCGAGGCCCATACCGACTTCCTGCTGGCGGTGATCGGTGAAGAGTTCGGCCTGGTCGGTGTGGTCTGCGTGATTGGCCTGTTCCTGTGGCTGACACGCCGCATGATGCACATCGGACGCCAGGCGATTGCGCTGGATCGGGTCTTTGCCGGTCTGGTGGCGCAGGGCGTGGGCATCTGGATGGGCTTTCAGGCCTTTATCAACATGGGTGTGAATCTGGGCGCCCTGCCGACCAAGGGTCTGACCCTGCCGCTGATGAGTTACGGTGGATCGGCCATTCTGGTCAATCTTGTCGCCGTCGCTGTCGTGCTGCGCATTGACTTCGAAAACCGCCTGATGATGCGCGGAGGCCGCGTATGAGCGCCAAGGTAGCACTCGTTATGGCTGGGGGGACCGGAGGGCATATCTTCCCGGGGCTGGCGGTGGCGCAGGTCTTGCGGGAGCGTGGCTGGCGTGTGCACTGGCTCGGTGGCACAGGCAGTGCGGCGCAGCCGAGCATGGAGAGCCGACTCGTGCCGCCGCAGGGCTTTGCCTTTGAGGCGGTTGACTTCGCCGGCGTGCGCGGCAAGGGCTGGGCCACCTTGTTGGCACTGCCCTGGCGCCTGCTGCGCGCCTGCTGGCAAAGCGTGGCGGTGTTGCGCCGCGTGCGGCCCGACGTCGTGCTGGGGCTGGGCGGCTACATCACTTTTCCGGCCGGACTGATGAGTGTGCTGCTGGGCAAGCCCTTGGTGTTGCATGAGCAGAACTCGGTGGCGGGCATGGCCAACAAGCTGCTGGCCAAAGTCGCAAGCCGCGTCTTTTGCGCCTTTCCGGATGTGTTGGCCAAGGCTCGCTGGGTCGGCAATCCGCTGCGTGCGGCCTTCATCGGCGTGGCGCCGCCGGCTGCACGTTTTGCCCGTCGCAGCGGACCCCTGCGCTTGCTGGTGCTGGGCGGCAGTCTGGGTGCGCGCGCCCTGAACGAGGTGGTACCGCAGGCGCTGGCGCTAATCCCGCCGGCAGCACGGCCCGTCGTGCTGCATCAAAGCGGCGCAGCGCAGATCGATGCGCTGCGTGCCAACTACGCCAAGGCCGGGGTGCAGGCGCAGCTGACGCCCTTCATTGACGACACGGCGCAGGCCTTTGCCGACGCCGATCTGGTGCTCTGCCGTGCGGGTGCCAGCACCGTGACCGAGCTTGCCGCGGTCGGTGCAGCGGCACTGCTGGTGCCTTTTCCGTTTGCGGTGGACGACCATCAAACCCGCAACGCGCGCTTTCTGGTGGACCAGGGCGCTGGCTGGCTGTTGCCGCAGACAGAAATGAGTCCGCAGCGCCTGGCCGAGTTGCTGCAGCAAACCGATCGAACTGCGCTGCTGGCCTGCGCCGTGGCCGCCAGAAAGCTCGAAAAGCTTGACGCCAGTCGTCAGATCGCCGACGCCTGTCAGGAGTTGGCAGCATGAAGCACGCCGTGCGTCATATCCATTTTGTCGGCGTCGGCGGCGTTGGCATGTCAGGCATTGCCGAGATCCTGTTCAATCTGGGCTACCAGGTGAGCGGCTCCGACCAAAGCGACAGCGCGACGCTCAGACGTCTGGCCGGCTTGGGAATCCAGACCCATGTCGGGCATGCCACCGGCAACCTGGACAGCCCGGATGTGGTGGTCACTTCCAGCGCCGTCTCAGCCGATAACGTGGAAGTGCGCAGCGCCCGCGAACAGGGCATTGCCGTGGTACCGCGCGCCCTGATGCTGGCCGAGCTGATGCGGCTCAAACAGGGCATTGCGGTGGCCGGCACCCACGGCAAGACCACCACCACCAGTTTGCTGGCCAGTGTGCTGGGAGAGGCCGGACTGGATCCGACCTTTGTGATCGGTGGGCGCCTCAACAGTGCTGCGGCCAATGCGCGGCTCGGTCAGGGCGACTACATCGTGGTCGAGGCCGATGAGTCGGACGCCTCCTTCCTGAACCTGCTGCCGGTGCTGGCGGTGGTGACCAATATCGACGCCGATCACATGGACACCTACGGTCAGGACTTCGGTCGCCTGAAGCAGGCCTTTCTTGACTTTCTGCACCGTCTGCCCTTTTACGGCAATGCCATCCTGTGCAGCGACGATCCGGCGGTTTGCGAAATTGCACCGCAGGTCAGTTGCAAGGTGACGCGTTACGGCTTCAATGAAGCGGCGCAGATCCGGGCCGTGGACGTGCGTGCGGTGGCCGGTCAGATGCATTTCACGGTGCAGCGGCGCGTTGGCGCGGCGCTGGCGGATCTGCAGGTGGTGCTCAATTTGCCGGGTCGACACAACGTACTCAATGCGCTGGCGGCGATCGCGGTGGCGCATGAACTCAAGCTGGCGGATCAGGCGGTGATACGTGCGCTCGCCGAGTTCAAGGGGGTCGGGCGGCGCTTTCAGCGCTATGGCGAGGTCAGAGCGCGTGACGGCGGCACCTTCACGCTGGTGGACGACTACGGCCATCACCCGGCAGAGATGGCAGCCACGCTGGCGGCAGCCCGTGGCGCTTTTCCGGGGCGTCGCTTGCTGTTGGCGTTTCAGCCGCACCGTTACAGCCGCACGCGCGATTGCTTCGATGATTTTGTCAAGGTGCTGGCGCAGGCCGATGCGGTCTTGTTGGCCGAGGTGTACAGCGCCGGCGAGGCACCTATCGCCGCTGCCGATGGCCGCTCGCTGGCGCGTGCTGTGCGTCTGGCGGGGCAGGTCGAGCTCAGCTTTGTGGAGGACATCGCCGCCATGGCGCAGGCCATTGTTGACCAGGCGCGTGATGCGGATGTGGTGCTGTGCATGGGCGCCGGATCGATTGGCGCTGTGCCGGCAAAAGTGTTGACCATGCAAACCGGCGCAGCGAATTTGGTGCAGGAGGAGATACGGGTATGAAGCCGCTTAGTGCAGATCCAGGAAAAGTCGCGGTGCTGATGGGTGGCGCGTCCGCCGAGCGCGAAATTTCCCTGATGTCGGGGTTGGGTGTGTTGCAGGCCTTGCGCTCGCAGGGCGTGGATGCGCATGCCTTCGACCCGGCCGAACGTGATCTTTCGGAGCTCAAGCGCGATGGCTTTGCGCGCTGCTTCATCGCCTTGCATGGCCGCTTTGGCGAAGACGGCACGGTGCAGGGCGCGCTCGAACTGCAGGGTATTCCCTATACCGGCTCCGGCGTCATGGCTTCCAGCATGGCGATTGACAAGGTCATGACCAAACGGCTCTGGCGTGCCGACGGCTTGCCGACACCGGGTTGGCACCAGGTGGACAGCGCCGCCGCCACCGAGCAGGCGTTCATTGAGCTTGGCAGTCCGATGATTGTGAAACCGGCGCGCGAAGGCTCGACCATCGGCTTGACCAAGGTGAGTGCGCTGGCGCAGTGCCAGACCGCCTACGCATTGGCAGCACAAAATGACAGCGAGGTCCTGTGCGAGCAGTTCATCAGCGGTGATGAAGTCACGATCGCCGTGCTGGGCTCCGGTGCCACGGCGCGTGCGCTGCCGCTGATCCGGATCATCGCGGCCGACGGCAACTACGACTACCAGAACAAGTACTTCACCGACACCACACAGTATCTGGTGCCCGCGGGCTTGCCCGCCGGCGAAGAAGAGCAGATTCAGGAACTGGTGCTCCAAGCCTACCGCAGTCTGGGTTGCCGCGGCTGGGCGCGCGCTGACGTGATGATTGACCAGCAAACGCGTCAACCCTATCTGCTGGAGATCAACACCTCACCCGGTATGACCGGGCACTCGCTGGTACCCATGTCGGCCAAGGCGGCAGGCATCAGTTATCCGGCCCTGTGCCTGCAGGTGCTGCAGCTGGCGGCGCTCGACTACGCCGACATCCAGCAGGTCAAGGGGGCGCCATGAGCAATGAGCTGAGCCTGCCGGTGGACGTCAGATTGATGAATCTGATGGCTTCCGTCATGTTCCTCGCGTTTGCTGCCTTGCTGGTGAGCGCGTTAGTGCTCTGGGTGGCGCGCCAGCAGGTCTTCTTCCTGCATGGCATTGGCGTGACAGGTGAGCTGACGCACAACAATGCCGTGACGCTGCGCGCCAATGTCACACCGCGTCTGAGTGGCACCTTCTTCAGCATCGATCTGGAGCGCACACGGCTCGTTTTTGAGTCCTTGCCCTGGGTCCGCAAAGCGGTGGTACGGCGTGAGTTCCCCGATCGCCTGCGGGTCGCCTTGCAGGAACACAAGGCAGTTGCTTACTGGGGCGTGGAAGGTGAGCCCAAGCTGCTCAACAATTTTGGTGAAGTATTTGAAGCCAATCTCGGTGAGGTCGAGCAGGACGCCTTGCCTCGCATGCATGGCCCCGACGGTCAGTCGCCCCAGGTGCTGCTGATGTTTCAGGCCTTGCAGCCGCTGTTTGAAGAAATGGACATGACGCTCGATCAGCTTGAACTGACCGGCCATGGCGGCTGGCGCGCCCACTTTGAAGAAGGGGCGACCGTGGAACTTGGCAGCGGCACGATGCCTGAAGTGCTGGCCCGCACGCAACGATTTCTCAGGACCTTGACACAGGTGACTTCGCGTTTTGGCCGAAAAAGCGATGCACTGGAGACGGCGGATTTGCGGCATGAAGACGGTTATGCCTTGCGTTTGCGCGGCGTCAGCACGCTGGCAGCCAATGGGCTGAAGAAGTAACAGTAATAACGGCAACACAAGCAACAGGTGAACATATGGCGAAAGAATACAAAGATCTGGTCGTAGGGCTGGACATTGGCACCGCCAAAGTGATGGTGGTGGTAGCCGAGGTGATGCCCGGCGGTGAACTCAAGCTCGCCGGCCTGGGGCTGGCGCCAAGCAACGGACTCAAGCGCGGTGTCGTGGTCAACATCGACGCCACCGTGCAGAGCATCCAGCAGGCACTGAAAGAGGCTGAACTGATGGCTGACTGCAAGATCACCAAGGTCTACACCGGCATCACCGGCGCCCACATCCGGGGCATCAATTCCAGCGGCATGGTCGCCATCAAGGACCGCGAGGTCAGCGCCGCTGACGTGGCCCGGGTGCTGGAAACGGCGCGGGCCATCAACATTTCGACCGATCAGCGCCTGTTGCTGGTGGAGCCGCAGGAATTTGTGATTGACGGGCAGGACGTGAAAGAGCCGATCGGCATGAGCGGCATCCGGCTCGAGGCCAAGGTGCATATCGTGACCGGCGCGCAGAGTGCGGCCGAAAACATCATCAAGTGTGTGCGTCGTTGCGGCCTGGAGGTGGAGCAGTTGATGCTCAATCCGCTGGCGTCAAGCCTGTCGGTGCTGACCGAAGACGAGCGTGAACTGGGTGTGGCGCTGGTCGATATTGGCGCTGGCACCACCGATGTGGCGATCTTCACCAACGGTGCGATTCGCCACACGTCGGTGATACCGATTGCCGGAGACCTGATTACCAGCGATATTGCGATGGCGCTCCGCACACCGACCAAGGACGCCGAAGACATCAAGGTCGAGAGCGGCTACGCCAAGCAGTTGCTGGCCGATCCCGATGCCCAGGTCGAGGTGCCGGGGCTGGGCGACCGGGGTCCGCGCATGCTGAGCCGCCAAGCGCTGGCGGGTGTGATTGAACCGCGGGTCGAGGAGATCTTCTCGCTGGTGCATCAGGTCATGCGCGAGTCCGGCTTCGAGGAAATGCTCTCCAGCGGCATTGTGCTCACCGGTGGCAGCTGCATCATGCCCGGCATGGTCGAGCTCGGTGAAGACATCTTTCTTAAACCGGTACGCCGGGGTATTCCCAAATACTCCAGCGCCCTGTCCGACATGGTGGCGCAACCGCGCGCAGCAACCGTCATGGGCCTGCTCGAAGAAGCGCGGCTGGCACGGCTGCGCGGCTTCAAGGTGGCGCAAAAGAATGGCTCCATGAAAACCGCGTTCGGCCAGGTCAAGGACTGGTTTATAGGAAACTTTTGATGAACACTTTATTCAAACTGTCATTGCGAGGAGCCGGTTTCGTCATTGCGAGCGAAGCGCGGCAATCCATGACTTCTGACTGCATGGATTGCCACGCTGCGCTCGCAATGACCACACGGCACATCAAGAACTATCAGCCGCCCTACTGGCGATGGCGAGGGACGGACCCACCTTCATGAAACCGAACAAAAAATTTGAACCCCATTCGGCAACTGTAAACAATTTTGAAACTTCAGGAGAAAAAAATGCCCATCGAAATGATTGAAGAAGTAGCGTTCAACCAAGGCACCCAGATCAAGGTCATCGGTGTCGGTGGCGGCGGCGGCAATGCCGTCGCGCACATGATTGGTTGTGCGGTACAGGGCGTGGAATTTATTTGCGCCAATACCGATGCCCAGGCGCTGGGTCGCAGCGCGGCGCACAAGGCCATTCAGCTCGGTAGCAGTGGCCTGGGTGCTGGCAGCATGCCCGACAAGGGGCGCGAGGCGGCCGAACTGGCAGTCGACGACATCCGCTCGGCCATTGCCGGTGCGCACATGCTGTTCATCACCGCTGGTATGGGCGGTGGCACCGGCACCGGCGCGGCTCCCGTGATCGCCCGCGTAGCACGTGAGATGGGTATTCTGACCGTCGGTGTTGTCACCAAGCCCTTTGATTTTGAAGGTGGCAGGCGCATGAGCAATGCCGACGGCGGTCTGGCCGAACTCGAAGCGAATGTGGATTCGCTGATCGTGGTGCTGAACGAGAAACTGCTCGAAGTGCTGGGTGACGACATCACTCAGGATGAGGCGTTTGCGCACGCCAATGATGTTCTCAAAAATGCCGTTGGCGGCATTGCTGAAATCATCAATGTGCCGGGCCATGTGAACGTCGACTTCGAAGATGTGCGCACCGTCATGGGCGAGCCCGGCAAGGCCATGATGGGAACCGCCATTGCCGCCGGACCGGATCGCGCCCGCATTGCGGCCGAGCAGGCGGTTGCCTGCCCGCTGCTTGAAGGCATTGACCTGTCAGGCGCCAAAGGCGTGCTGGTGCTGATCACGGCGGCCAAGGGTTCACTCAAACTCAGTGAATCCAAACTGGCGATGAACACCATCCGCGCTTATGCCTCGCCGGACGCGCATGTGATCTACGGCACCGCTTACGACGACGAACTGGGCGAGCAGATTCGCGTGACCGTGGTGGCCACCGGGCTGTCGCGCCAAGGCCAGGGCCGCAAGCCAGCCATGTCGGTTGTGCCAACGACGGTACTGCGCACCGGCACCGACAACATCGGCTTCTCGGTACCCAGCCTGAACACGAGCACCGGCGGGCAACAACCGGCGGCGCAGACGATCGGAACGCAGCCTGATTACCAGTCGATGGCGACACCGAGTGTCTGGCGCACGCGCGACCGCAGCCAGGCGGCAGCCAAGGTGGACGCACTGGCTTCCGGCGGCATGGATGATTTCGAGATCCCGGCGTTCCTGCGCAAACAGGCGGATTGATTCCGTCCACTCATCGCGAGGCCCTGATAAAGATGTCACTGCGAAGAGCGTAGCGACGCGGCAGTCCATGTCTTCAGACTGCATGGATTGCCGCGCTTCGCTCGCAATGACAATCAAAAAGTAAAATCAAAAAGTGCTCAAGCAACGTACTCTCAAATCCCTGACCCGCGCGGTGGGTGTCGGTCTGCACAGTGGCCAGCGTGTGGAACTCACGCTGCGCCCGGCGCAGCCAGATACCGGCATCGTGTTCCGCAGGGTGGACCTGCCGGAGCCGGTGGATATTGTTGCCACCGCCACGGCGGTGTCGGACACCCGGCTGGCATCCACGCTGGCTAACGGCAACGCCAAGGTGCATACCGTTGAGCATTTGATGTCCGCCTGCGCCGGCCTGGGCGTGGACAATATGTACATTGACATCAACGCTGAAGAAGTGCCGATACTCGATGGCTCGGCGGCTTCTTTTGTGTTCTTGCTGCAAAGTGCCGGCATCGAACTGCAAAACGCACCCAGGCGCTTTATTCGACTGCTCAAGACGGTGGAGGTCAAGGAGGGGCAGGGCGCGGCGCAGAAATGGGCAAGGCTCGAGCCCTACCACGGCTACAAGCTAAGTTTCGAGATTGACTTTGACCACCCGGCAGTGGATGCCACTGGCCAGCGCGTCGTGTTTGACATGAGCAGCGGCTCCTACTCGAAAGACATTGCGCGGGCCCGCACCTTTGGTTTCACCAAGGATGTGGAGATGATGCGTGCCAATGGTCTGGCGCTGGGCGGCGGACTCGACAACGCGATCGTGATGGATGACTACAAGGTGCTCAACGCCGAGGGCCTGCGCTATGACGATGAGTTTGTGAAGCACAAGATCCTGGACGCCATGGGCGACCTCTATCTGATCGGCAAGCCGCTGCTGGCCAGTTACAGCGCCTTTCGCTCAGGCCATGCGCTGAACAACCTGTTGCTGCGCGAGTTGCTCACGCGCACCGACGCCTGGGAAGTGGTGAGCTTTGAGGATGAAAAGCTGGCTCCCAGTGGTTTTTCGCAACTGGCCCGAGCCTGGTAACAGAAGCAAGAAACGGATTTCACCATGCTGCTCTTTCGCTGGCTCATTCTCCTGCTGCTGCTGGGTTCTGGTGTTTCTTTTCTTTTTTACACGACCACCGGCCAGGCCCGCTACAAGCGCTGGGGCCTGCTGATCCTGAAATGGGTGATCTTTGCCGGCCTGGGCTTCTTTGGTGTGCTCGTCTTGGAGCGCGTCGCCTGAAGCGAACCGTCATCCCGGGCTCGACCCGGGATCCAGTGCTGCGCATTCACTGGATTGCGGATCAGGTCCGCAATGACAGCGAGGGAGCAATGACAACCATGACTGCTCTCAGCGGGTAATCACGACTTTCTGGTAGAGGCCGCCGAAGTAGGTCTGCTTCTCGACCTTGGCTATCTGGCAGTCGGCCGGTAGCCAGGTGCTTATGTCATTGCGCCACAGGTCCATGGCAAACGGCTCCAGCGTTTTGAGAATCGGCACCATCAGGTAGCGAAACGGGCTCCACGCCTTGGGGCGGTGGTAGTCCACAAAAATCAGTTTGCCACCGGGCCGAGTGATGCGCAGCGCTTCGGCGACGGTCTTGCGTCGCACTTCCAGCGGCTGTTCATGCAGCAGAAAGAAGACCACCACCGCATCGCGACTGGCGTCATCAAACTGCATGTTGGTCGAGTCCTGCCGCAGCACGGACCACTGACGTCGCCCCTGCAACTTGTCGTGCAGGTTCTTGATCTGAACCGGGGCCACATCGATCACGTCCAGATGGCCCTGCGGCCCCAGGCGGTTCAGCACATGCTCGGTGAAGTCGCCATAAACGCAGGCCACCTGCAGGATCTTGCCGTCAGAGGCGTCCTTGAGCTCGTCCAGCGCGGCATTGCGCAGTCGCGCAAAGTTGCCCCACAGGATCAGGTTGACCAGCCATTGGCGCTCAAAAACGCGCACCGCGTTCGGGTGCACATAGGCCCACCAATAGGTTTCCTGCAGATACTTGGGAACCGGCACCAGTGACAGGCTCGACTCGGCGCTGGTGGCGCCTGCGGATTCTTTTGAGCTCAAAAAAAACCTTAAAAAAAAGCCCCCAAAGGGGGCTCCCGGGCCACGGCAGCCCGGGTTCATGCGCCTATCTTAAACCAGATCGGTCAGATGCGCAGCAGCGACAGGGCCGTGACGATGGTGCCGATGCCAGCCACCAGGTAAACGACGATGGCCACCACCGAATCCTTGCGCAGCCCGAAGTCAAAGCAGGTGACGCGCAGACGGTGCGCGGCATGCCACAGAAAGAGCGTGATCACGCCGATCAGGAACAGCTTGCCAAACCAGTGGGCGGCAAAGGCGTGCAGTTTGGCGTAGCTCAGCAGATCGGGCGCGTGGCCCAGCGAGAGCATCAGGAACAGCAGCGCCAGCACCGGTGCCAGAAAGGCGGCCAGCGTACCGCCGGCAGCAAACAGGCTCCAGAAAATGGGTTTATTCGACTTGGCCATGGTTACAGCACTCCTGCGAAAAACAAGACCACCAGCGTGGCAATGGCCCACACCGCGTAGTGAGCGCCAACAATGTACTTGCCGTCCAGGAAATCCTCGCCGGTTTGCACCGGCATCGCCTTGGGCGTCACGTTAAACCAGTTGGTTGCGTTGTAGGTCGAGAAAGCCAGGATCACCGCCATGCCCAGAAAACTCCAGGGGCCGGTGAGGGCTGCGACGAACGAGTCCCAGGCTTGCTGCCCTTGGGCCAGACGCTCGACGGCACAGACCAGCAGCAGCGCAAAAGCGCCGATCGGGATGCAGGTGACTTCACGCGACATGTAGCGCATATAGCGCGGATGCTTCAAGTACCAGCCGGTCTTGGAGACCTCGCGAACAAAAGGTTTGCGGCTCATTTTGCGCCTCCGGGTAACAGATGTTCCTTGAACCAGTCGATGGTGCTGGCAACCTTGACCTGCTGCAGTGCGCTGGCCGGATCGACCGCCTTCGGACACACTTCGGAGCAGGCGCCGACAAACGAGCATTCCCAGACGCCCTCGTTGGTCGCAATGACTTCCTGGCGCTCATCGCGTCCACCGTCGCGCGAGTCCTGGTTGTAGCGGTGCGCCAGGGTGATCGCTGCCGGACCGATGAACTTGGGCTGCAAGCCGTATTCAGGGCAGGCGGCGTAGCACAGCATGCAGTTGATGCACATCGAGAACTGCCGGTATTTCATCAGTTGCGCCGGCGTCTGCTTGTACTCGCCCTCGGCGATGCTCTTCTTTTCCTTGGGGATCAGATAGGGCTTGACGCGCTTGAGCTTGTCAATGAAGTCGTCTGCCACCGTGACCAGATCGCGCTCGATCGGGAAGTTGGCGAGCGGCTCGACCCGGATCACGCCCTCGTACGAGCGCAGGAAGGCGTGGCAGGAGAGTTTTGGCTCACCGTTGACCATCATGCCGCAGCTGCCGCAGACCGCCATGTGGCAGGACCAGCGGAAGTTCAGCGTCGGGTCTATGGTTTCCTTGACGGCCGTGAGCGCGTCCAGCACCACCCACTCTTCGTTGCACTCCACCGTGTATTTCTGGAAACGCGGTTCTTTGTCTTTTTCGGGGTCGTAGCGCAGCACTTCGAGCTGAACCATCCGCTTTTTTAGCTGTGTCATTTGTGGTCTCCCGAGTAGTCACGCACGCCCGGTGGCGATTTGGTAATCACGACGTCCAGATAGTCCAGACGCGGCGGGTTCAGGCCCTGGTAGAAAGCCATGCTGTGACGCAGGAAGGTCTGGTCGTCGCGCTCGACGTAGTCCAGACGCTGGTGTGCGCCGCGTGATTCCTTGCGTGCCAGCGCGCTGACGGCCAGTGCTTCGGCGCAGTCGAGCATGGAGCCAAGTTCCAGCACCTGGAACAGGTCGGTGTTGAAAACGTTGCTCTTGTCGTGCAGCACGATCTTGTTGTAACGCTGGCGCAGCTCGGCGAGCTTGGCAACCGCTTCCTTCAGACCGATTTCTTCGCGGTACAGGCCGGCGTTCTTCTCCATCGTGTCCATCATCTCCTTGCGCAGACCGGACATCGATTCGGTGCCGTCAGTGCGCGAGAACAGTTCACGAACGCGCGCTTGCGACTCGTTGGCGCGCGCCTGCAGCGCTGCCGTGTTGGGCTTGGGCAGACCTTGCATGTGGGCAATGGCCGACAGCGCAGCGCTCTTGCCGAAGACCAGCAGCTCGACCAGCGAATTGGAGCCCAGGCGGTTTGCACCGTTCAGGCTGACGCAGGCGCATTCGCCAGCGGCAAACAGACCCGGCAGTTGTGTGGCGGCCTTGGTGTTGGTGGAGATGCCACCCATCATGTAGTGCACCACGGGACGGATCGGGATCGCTTCCTTGGCGATGTCCACACCGAGGTAGGCGATACCGAGTTCGCGCACCAGTGGCAGACGCTCGTCGATGTATTTTTCACCGAGGTGGCGCATGTCGAGCATCACGCACTCGCCCCACGGCGTGGTCACGGTATTGCCCTTTTGCAGTTCGTGCCAGTAAGCCTGGCTGACGCGGTCGCGCGGGCCGAGTTCCATGGTCTTGAGTTGCGGTTTGCCCAGCGGCGTTTCCGGGCCCATGCCATAGTCCTGCAGGTAGCGCCGGCCATTCTTGTTGAGCAGCACGCCGCCCTCGCCACGGCAGGCTTCGGTCAGCAGACTGCCGGTATTGGGCAGACCGGTCGGGTGGTACTGCACAAACTCCATGTCTTTCAGTGGCACACCGGCTCGGTAAGCCAGTGCCATGCCGTCGCCGGTCTTGATGGCGCCGTTGGTGCTGAAGGGGAACATGCGTCCGGCACCGCCACCGCAAATAATCACCGACTTGGCGTGGAACTGCTTGATCATGCCACTGCGCATTTCCATCGCCGTGACACCCTGGCAGCGACCGTCATCGACCAGCAGATCGAGCGCAAAGTACTCGTCAAAACGTTGAATCGAGGGGAACTGCAGCGTCGTCTGGAACAGCGTATGCAGAATGTGAAAGCCCGACTTGTCAGCGGCAAACCAGGTGCGCTGCTTCTTCATGCCGCCAAAGGGGCGCACGGCAACCGAACCGTCAGCCTCGCGGTTCCAGGGGCAACCCCAGTGTTCGAGTTGCGTCAGTTCCTTCGGTGCTTCGTGCACGAAGTACTCGACACAGTCCTGATCCGAGAGCCAGTCGCCACCGCCTACGGTGTCGTCAAAGTGCAGGTCAAAACTGTCGTCCTTCTTGATGACGCCAGCGGCGCCGCCCTCGGCCGCGCAGGTGTGGCTGCGCATCGGGTAGACCTTGGAGATCAGAGCCACGCTCAGCTTCGGGTCGGTCTCGGCCAGCGCGATGGCGGCGCGCAGTCCCGCGCCCCCCGCGCCAATGATGACGACATCGGTTGTGACTATTTCCATTTCTTCCTTTCCATCACCGAAGTGATTCCAACTAACAAGACTTTGTCATTGCGAGCGTAGCGCGGCAATCCAGGCAGTTGGCGCCATGGATCGCCGCGGCCTGAGGCCTCGCGATCACGTGAACCGGTACTGCGAACCATTGCGCTATTCCTAGTGACTCGTGAAGAAGCCCACCGCCACCAGCGTCAGCAGGGTCAGGCCGAACGTGATCAGGGTGAAGCCCAACACTTTCGAGGCTGCCAGCTTGCCAGGCGACGGAGCGTCAACCAGGTACTTTTCCAACTCGCCGCTGTCCACCAGGCGCTGGTATTCCACGCCATGGTCGTGCTTGAACTCTTCGAGCGAGAAGGTGCCGGTGAACATCACCACTTCGAGCGGGAACTTGTCCGGACGGAAGTGGTTGTTGAAGAAGTGCACCGTGAACAGGAACACCACCGCCAGGAACGCCTCTTCACCGTGGAAGATGGCAGCCACGTTGAAGATCCAGCCCGGCAGGAAGGCGCCGAAGAAGCCTGGCAGCCACATGATCAGGCCGCTCACACCAATGATGGTGACCCCCCAGAATGGTGCCCAGTAGTCAAACTTCTCCCAGTAAGTCCAGCGGTCGAACTTGGGACGCGGGCCCTGGCCAAAGAACCACTGGAACATGGCCAGCATGTCCTTGCCGTCCTGTAGATTGGGCACCATGGAATTCGGACCCAGAATCTTGAAGGTCTTGCGGTTGCGGATGATGCCCCAGGTCATGTAGATCAGGTGCCAGAAGAAGACGCCGGCAAACAGCACCGCTGCGACGCGGTGAATGAGACCTGCGGTATGCGGGCCACCCAGCGCACGCATGATGGTCGGCGCCCAGCCCACGTCGGCATAGAACAGTGGCATGCCGGTCAGGGTCAGCACCATCAAACTCAGTGCGAAAGTCAGGTGGGCGATGCGCCAGACCGGCGTGAAGCGCTGCACGTGCTTGCCCTTGAATTGCGCGGGCACCGAGTCAGGCTTGATGTGCGGCTTGCCAGCGCGCTCTTTGCGCTCCTGGTATTCGCGATAGAACCAGAGTGCGGTGTGCAGCCAGAAGAAGCCAAAGGTGCCGACCAGCAGTTGCACCATGATTTGCCAGGCTACCCAGATCTGCGGGTATTTGTTGAAATCATGCGCGTTGCCGTGCGGCTGATAGCTGGCAAACGCTGCTGGCACATCAGGCAAACCCTTCTTGACGTTGTGGCAGGTCTGGCAGGTCTTCATCCGGTTGTTCGGATGGACCAGCGATTTCGGATCGTTGACCTTGCGGATTTCGTGGCTGCCATGGCAGTTGTAGCACTTGGCAGTGTAGGCATAGCCCAGCGTACTGACCTGACCGTGGAAGGTGTCCTTGTACGTATCGAGCTTGTCCACATGGCAGTTGCCGCAATTGGTCGAAACCGTTAGCTTGAAAGCGTCACCCGAAGTGTTGGTGATGGCGTGCGCGGTATGGCAGTCCGAGCAGACGGCCGCTTGCGCCAACAGTTTCTTGCTGTTTTCCTGGCCGTGCACGGAAGTCAGATAGGCTTCGAGCTGCTCGGTATGGCAGCTTGCGCCGCAGACCGTCGGAATCTGCAGACGCCACTGCGTGCGTTGCGGACTGTCCTTGGGAGGCACGCTGAAGCTGTGCGTGTCGTGGCAGCTGTCGCAAGCCGCATTGGGCTTGGTCTTGTCGTCTGAATTGGGCCGTGCATGGAAGGACTTCTTGTAGGCCTCAATGTTCTTGGCGACAACGCCCAGACGGGGTCGCTCCTTGCCCTTGCCGAATTTTTCGGTCTGCTCCCACAATTCAGTGTGGCAGCCGGCGCAATCGACCTTCTTCAGTGCCAGGGCCGGATCCTTGACGTGAGCATTGGCCTTGTCGGCGTTGTCTGCAATGTCAGAATGGCAGGCCACGCATTGCATGTTGGCGTGCACGCTCTGGGCAAACTTGTCTCCGGCGACGCTGCGCAGGGCGCGCGCCTTGCCGTCAGTTCCGGGAACTTCGAGCTTGCCCTTCTTGCCATCATGGCAGGTCAGACAGGTGGCGTTATCAAGTGAGGGGGGGGCTGCTGGCGTTGGCGCGGCGCTGGCCGGCAGGGCCAGAAAAACACTCGCAAGACAAGCAAGAATGGTCGACAGGACCGAGCGCTCAAGTCGCATGTAAAGAACCTCCGGAGATAAGTAAAGCGAGTGTAACTTCAGCCTTGCGCACACTGAGGAAGAGTGACAGAGCTATGACATAGATCAAAAGACTGGCCGGACGAAAGGCGACGCGCATATCGTCACTGCGGGCCGAGCGTGGCAGTCTATGCATGGATTGCCACGCTTCGCTCGCAATGACTGGAAGCCGACTCAGCGGTTGAGTAGGGGCGTAATGATGCCGCCGATCACGGTCGACGCCGTGTAGAGAACCACCACGGCAGGCACGGCCGCCACGGAAGCCTTGATCAGAAACCAGAAAATCGACATGAACTTCATGTCCAGGTCGGCGACCGAGACCGAGAGCGATTTGTCCGAATCCAGCGGCAGGGCGCCACAATGCGGGCAACTCGCTGCCGTGTCGCTGACCTTGGCTTTGCATTCGTAGCAATCGATAAGCATGATGACTTCCTCTTATTTCTTTTCCGGACCAGCAGCAAACAGTTCCTTCGGGCCCGGGCCGCTTGGCTCCGCGTGGGCAATGGCAAAGTGGCAATCGATGCAGGTCAGGCCTTCGGTACGCAGCTTTTCATGCCGTGCCTTGGCCTTTTCGGTCTGCTTCTCGGCATCCATCTTGGCTGTGGTGTGGCAATGCCGGCACTCGCGGGAGTCGTTCTGCTTCATGTAGACCCAGACCTTGACCGCCAGTTCGGCGCGCTTGGCTTCGAACTTTTCCTTGCTGTCGATCGAATGCGTGACAAAGTGACCCCAGTAGTCATTGAAAAGATTGAGCTTCGCCAGGTAATTGGTGATGTAGCCGTGCGGCACGTGGCAATCGTTGCAGGTGGCACGCACCCCGGTGCGGTTTTTGTCGTGAATCGTGCCCTTGTGCTCCACCGCCAGGTAGCTCATCTCGTGGCAGGAAGTGGCGCAGAATTTCTCGGAGTTGGCATAGACCATGAAGGACCCGGCCGAGAAGAATGCGGCCAAGCCC
>Ga0194052_1000965_pt1 | contig 17333 bp, 11 predicted proteins | sample SepL226m_MetaG_FD_160117 | JGI IMG/M metagenome (GOLD analysis project Ga0194052, IMG submission 160117) | Anoxic zone freshwater microbial communities from boreal shield lake in IISD Experimental Lakes Area, Ontario, Canada - Sep2016-L227-6m | ecosystem: Environmental > Aquatic > Freshwater >... | reverse complement strand
GGTGGTGCCGCAGCTGGTGGCGGAGCAGCTCCTGCAGGTCCCGCAGTTCAGAATTAATTAAATAAATTTTCATTTAATTAAAGATAAAAAATGGCATTCATCAATTGGTAAATCACCGGGATGAATGCCTTTTTTGTGTCTGTTTTCATATATATCACGGAGCGCCTGCTTCCAGTCGGCAAGTGATATATGAAATATAGATTTACACTTTATAAGTCCCCCTCTCCGGTTGGACTCACTCGTATACACATCTTCAATTATTATTTCACTTGAAATGTTGTTAAATGGAAGGGAAGCTGCATAGTATTCTAAATATCTCTCGTTAATTTTATTAGTAACATAATTTCATAGTCCACAGCATCGCTCTCACTCTTATACACATTTTGTAAATAGACATTAAAAAAATAAGAAATGGTGCATATTTGCATCTCTTTAATTCAGAAATATCCGGTAAAGGTAGGGGAGCTGTCCCCAGCTCCCGCGACAGCGTTTTTTGAATAAAGACAAATCGGATGTAACGACAAAATAAGGTTAAATAACACAACACCACCTGAGAAATCTGTCGCTATTTCGCTGTTTTACATCATTATTCCGGTTCATCGCGGGAACTGAGGACAGTTCCCCTACCATCTACCATCTACCATCTACATGATATACTTTACACAACAAATGCAAAATATGTATAACAACTTTTTACGGTGCAACTGGTGTCGGCAAGGTTATAATTCCCTGTGGTTCGTTTTTATCGTTCATTCCCATAATATGAATGAAGGCAGGGGTTTTGCTTGACGGTACGGTAATCGTCCCGGTTGCAGGTTTGGTTCCTGCCGATAACAGGTTGCCATCGATTGTCGTTAATACTTTTGTTATTCCCTCGGGCAGCGTCCAGCTTATTGCTGCGGTATTGCTCATGTCGGGCAGGAAGCATAAATTATCAAACCGCATAACTCTTCCACCCGGGTTATTGGCGAAGCCATAAGGCCTGATTTCCGGCGTAGTTGCCCAATCCGCGAAGGTTAATTCGTTGATGGTACCATCCACTGGTTTATTTCCTGTTACCTTGGTTATCGCATCTGTTAATATTGTTTTGATATCAATCTGCGTGTGGTGCCATGTTCCATCCGCCATTATTTTTGCTGTACCGGCGGGGATGATAGTTTTATCCAGACCGGGGTTGCCGGACAGAATAATTTCATACCATGTTGTTCCCTTGCGCGCATACAGATTAATTAAAGTTCCCGGGTCAAAACAGTAATCGAAAGATAATGTCGGCGTATTGTTAAAGTCTATTCCGGCAACCGGTGCGTCAACGCTGAAATCACCGGCGGGGTAACTGTTAACAACCTTCAGGTAACTGTTATTAGAAGTTGCGCTTTTCTCGCGCAGAATGCGTGACGTGATGCCGGTTCTTTCTTTCCAGCCATCATTATCTTTTTCAAAAGTGCTTACAGTTACAGGAATTTTGTTTACGATTACTGCAGGGGTTGGCAGCGGTTTAATATCTTCCATAATGGCCAGCGGGGCGGCAGCCCGTGGTGAGCCTGGGATTATCTTGTCCGCTGAATAGTTTGCCCTGCCCAGCATAACGCCATTATCCAGGGTCCAAATAGCGGCGTAACCACCCATGATGGGGTCGTTATCAAGATATGTCATTGCCAATCTGTTATCGATAAAGACGTTAATTTCTGCTTTGATAGATTTTTTGCCATTTTCAGTTGACTCGATAGTTCTTTTTTCAATGCGGGTGGCAAACCATTGACGATGGCCGATATTTCCCAAAGGCAATTGATATTCTACCGCATCGGTAGATTTTACAACAACGCCTTTTCTCACCAGCATGGTAATTGCGGTACCCAGCGGTTTGCCGCCGCGAATGACAGAATAACCGGTATTCAGATGCGAACCGTCGGTACAGATAGCGACATTTAAATCGCGGAATCGCAGTTTTTCTTCTGCCGGCGCATTGTCATATTGCATTTTCACACCCATATATGCTTCAAAGTTCTGGTCGCCTTCAAGACGGTTCTTTGTCCATATTGTCGGGGTGTCCTTGCCGAACCCGCCAAACCAGTTCCATTTTGGCTGGCAGGAATAACGTGCCATAACCAGCCATATTCCACTTCCCACTACCCAGTCATTTGGCGCGGCTTCAAACGCATCCATCACCCGGTTGGACTGAACAGAAATTACCGCTGCCGGCAACTCTTTTTTGGTAACTTTAAATCCAAACTTTTCAGTCTTCATCGGACTGGCATCTTTCCAGCAGAATACGGTAGCTTCTTCTTTAACATCCTGCTCTTTGCTGGTATCTTCCTTGTCCAACTTTTGCGCCAGCAATATCAGATAGCCGCCGTGGCGGTATAATACCAGTTGCGATAAATCGCCATAGGTAAATTTACCTTCGTATACTTTGACACCCATTTTATTCAGGGTTGCTGTTCCGCCGGTTTCAGTTTTGGCAAGGTCAATTGAATATCCGCTCTTCTCGTTCTGTCCGGATGACAGGTAGATCGTCTGTCCATCAACAGATGCTGCGGAAACAGGAATTTTCACCTTGAAATCATGGTAAATAGAGCCTTTGTACCAGTATAATCCCGGCACATCTGTCGGCAGCGGCGCGGCAGAACCGGCGCGGAAGTGGTCAAAACCAGCAGGGGTTAACAGCACCGCGGGAATATCCACCGGATACCAGTCTGCCTCCGGGCTTGACCATGTTGCCATCCATTTATCAGTTTCAAAACCAGCATGAATATCAACGGTATTATACTGGGGTGGGGGCAGCTTGCTGATAGACAGCGACTTTACTTCAACGCCAGATGACATTGCCATAATTCCGCATCTGCCGGCGGTGTTGTTTTTATTATAATATTCGATATATTTTACACCGTTTACGGACAGCACTATATATTCGCCGCTGACAGCTACTTTCAATGCCTGCCATTCACCCGGGGTGATGCCGTCGGTTGAGGTGGCGACATCAGCGGTAATTTTGCCATTGCTGTATGTGCTTAATCGCTGACCTTTTGCGGATAGCGTCCAGGCATAACCGGTGATGGCGTCTGGATTTGTGATATTGAAAAGCACTGTCATCGAGGCTTTGCTGCCATTCGACGTTTTTGCGGTGATATTCTGTTCATAGTCAGACATGTTTTCGGCGCCGGTCAGTAATTTACCCGCGTTGGCTAATTTAATGATACCTGTCTTTGCGTTCTTTTTACCGTCGGTATCAATTTTGTATGGCGAGTCGTTTAACGCGTCAGGAATATCTTCCCATTCGCCGACCTTAACATCGTCAAAATATATTACGCTGCTTTTGCGCAATGCGTCTGCGGCGTCATTGATAATTTTGCCGGTGGTATCATCCTTTATCTTGTACATATCGGCGGTGACGTCATCAACCTGTATCTTATGAGGGTTTTCCGATCCGTTGCCGTATAATCCGATGCCGCCTTCTGCCGGCGCGGTGTTTTGCGCTTCCAATACTACCTGACCGTCAATCACTGCCTGTACTATTTTCAATCCGAAATTAATGCGTATTTTGTACCATTGGTTCGGGTCAAATCCCTTGTTGCTGCTCGCGATAACTTTCTCTACACCATCGCTAACCGCGATTAGTTCGCATAATCCCGCAACATTGGCATCGGTATAGTTGCGCTGTTTCATGCGGAAAAGCAGGTAATTTTTATTATCCTGGTATCCAGCGATAATGCCCACCACACTGTCGAACTCCGGCCGTACCGATGTCTCGACATAATAGCTGTCCCAGGTTGGGTATGCCAGGTTATCGCGGACTGTTGCCCATGATGGGCCTACGCCGCGGTAAACAAACCAGAAAGCGTTGGTAGTAGTGTCAACAACGGGGTACAGGCTTAGCATCCATGGGTTTGCCATCGGTTTAGTAGTTGCCGGGTCGGTTGGCGCAGTGCCGGGATTTTCTTTTTTATAAAAATCTACTTTCCACAGGTCATCTTCAATCCAGGCGCCGGTGTTTGTCATACGGGTTAATACATCCGGCCGCATGAAATCGTCGCCAAATACCGGGGCAGCAATATCGTAATAGCGCGCATTGGCAATGGTCACACCGGCAGGGACAGAAGTGATTGCCACTTTTCCTGCTGATTTTTCCGGCATGGGCGAGTAAAACGCGAGACGATGGTTAACTAACAATGCAATAGTGCCGGGTCGGCGCTTGATGCTGAATGAATTGTCGCCGGTTTTAAGATTGATAACCGCGCTATTGACTGATACGCCGTCATGCTGCATTTCAGCCTTAACTGCTGAAATGTATAATGCATAACCTTTTTCAGCAGTCATTATTACCGGCGCTTTTGGCTGCGCGGCAACATTAATTTTGCACGAAATGTCATAGCTGGCAGCCAACTCTTCCGGCAGGTCAATTATCTCTACCGCCCACGCACTCAGCGACAGCTGTAAAAATACAAGTGTAGATATTATTCGCATCTATTTTCCTTTTACCATAAAAAACACGCAAGATGTATATATAGACACCATGCGTGTAAAATGTTTACATGGATTTATCTTCTTCGACTTTCTATTTTAAGATACAGCCTTTAAAAAAGGTCGATTTTATTTACAATTATTTATACGTAAATGAAAGAGATGAGTTGCGGATCTTCCCCTGCAACAAAATTTCGCATATTCGCGTAATATATGGTATAATTCATCATTACTTTTCAGGGGTTAAATATGTCTGAATCATCATTAACTAAGGTATCAAAACGTTTAATGGCTTTTTTTTTACCAGTATTCATTTTATGCTGTGTATCATTAAGCATCGTACCGTTACAGGCTGCCATGCCAATTGATTATGTGGTAGAGGTTAGCGCAGAGGTGCAGAGCACGACGAAGATTCGGCTTGTTTGGCCTACTACGGGAATTACCGGGGCTATCACCGTTTTTCGACGCAATTTTGGCTCAAAGCCATGGGGTACCGCGGTTGCAACGCTGACAAAAACTGATGCTGAATATATTGATTCTACCATCATAACCGGCACACTGTATGAATACCAAGTACAGGCTACCAAGGGAACCACTATTGCGTACGGCTACATAACTTCTGGAACCAACTTGCCGTTGGAAGATGCACGCGGTTCGCTGCTGCTGCTGGTTGATGATACCATGGCAACCCCGCTGGTTACCGAACTTGACCGGCTGGAATTGGACCTGATTGGCGATGGCTGGACAGTTGTCCGCAAAGATGTCAACCGCACCGCAAAACCTTCGGAAATAAAAGTTATAATTCAGGCAGCAATTACTGCTGACCCCAATATAAAATCCCTGTTCTTATTCGGTCATATCCCGGTATTACGCTCTGGCTGGTTTGCACCTGATGGCCATGCTTCCCGCGCCTGGCCAGCCGATGTTTACTACGGTGATTTCACTGGAACCTGGACGGATACATTAAGCGATACCAACAACAAGCCGGGCGATGGCGTATTCGACCAGACCCAGATGCCTGCCGATGTGACATTACAGATAGGCCGTGTTGACCTGTGGAACCTGTCGCAGATAACAAAAACAGAGACAGAACTGTTGCGCCAATACCTTGATAAAGACCACAATTTCCGCCATGGCCAGATTGCCACCCAGAACAAGGGTCTTTGCGACGATAACTTTGGCAGCTACGGCGAAGGTTTTGCACAGAACGCGTTCCGCAATTTTTCAACATTTTTCGGTGCCGGCAATACCGACACAACAGTGGACTGGAAAGCAGCGCAAACTACGCCATACTTATGGGCTTATGGTACCGGCGCCGGCAGTTATACCAGTTGCAATGGCGTGGCAAATACTGCTGATATGAATACCGCCGACCCTGGCGTATTTACCATGCTCTTCGGCAGCTATTTTGGCGAATGGGACAGTGCAAACAATATACTCCGCGCCGCCCTGGCAACACCAACTAACGGCTTAACCTGTACCTGGGCCGGTCGTCCACATTGGGCAATGCACCCGATGGCAATGGGCAAAACGATTGGTCTCAGTGCCATGTTGTCTCAAAATAACAACTACGGCGGATATTCGCCGGCGAACTTTGGAACCCGCCAGGTACATATCGCGTTGATGGGCGATCCATCCCTGCGTATGCACCCGGTGGCACCGCCAACTAATGTTAAAATTACTGTAAACGGAAATTCCGCAAAAATAGATTGGACAGCATCAACTGATACCGTCCTCGGATACAATGTATATCGCACCAATGTAAAGAAAGGCACGTATACTAAAGTAAACACAAACCTCATTACCGGGGTGACATATACCGATAACGCAAAACCAGCCAATGCCGTCGCATATATGGTTCGCGCTATTAAATTGCAAACCAGTAGCAGCGGTACATATAATAATATCAGCCAGGGTGCGTATGTTGATGTTAATGGCACTGCTACTCCAACCGTTAGCATTACACCTGCTGCCGGAACATACACCACGGCACAAACCGTTACCATGACTATTGCAAATGGCGCTAATGGCGATGTGATTCGATATACTACAGACGGATCGGCACCATTGGCCAGTTCAAATCTGTATAGTGTTCCTATATCAGTAGCGACAACAACTACTGTCCGTGCCCAAGTGTTCCGCTCTGGCGCTGCTCAGGGAACCGCGGTTTCTGAGGTATACACCATCACCCAGGCGCAGTCGGCAGTAACAACAACACCTGCTGCAGGATCATATTCCAATTCCGTAACTGTCACATTAACCGGCGGTACTACCGGCGATGAAATCAGATATACAACAAATAACAGCAATCCAACCGCAACATCAACACTATACAGCACGCCGATTGTTATAACCACTACCACCACCATACGCGCGCAGATATTCAATGCTGGTGTGGCTAAAGGTCAGGTAATGACAGCACTGTATACCATCACACTGCCTTCATCGCTGACATTAACGCCGGCATCCGGCACGTATGCGAATTTCGTCGCGGTTACCATTTCCGGTGCTCCAAATGGCGCTACCATCAGATACACCCTTGATGGTACTAACCCGACAACGACATCAACCATATCTGCTGGTCAGGTAACTATTTTATCCAGCAAAAAATTAATAGCACAGGCATTTGTTAATGGTGTTGCCAGTGGCCAGCCGGTAATCGGTGATTATGTTATCACTGTTGGGGTACCGACATTCTCGCCCGCACCAGGAACCTACACCACCGCAAAACTGGTTACCATCAGCAAAGGCGCAAATAATGGCGTAATTCATTACACCCTGGACGGCAGCGACCCTACCGTTACATCGCCAGCATATTCGACTGCCATTAATGTGACCGCTACCACCACCATCACCGCGCGGTTATTTAACGGCAATACCATCAGCGCACCCGCAACCGGATTGTATACCATAAACAATAATACCCCTGCAAATGGCGTTGATCTGGTTATTAAGACCAGCACCGGCAGGTCAGTTGGCGAGGGGATAGTCAGTACCACCGGCAATCAAATTGCCACCGTTTCTGTACCGACAAAACGTAATGCCAACTACTCGATAGTTATTAAAAACACCGGCTCAACGGCTGATTCATATTACGTAAACTCAAACCTGGGACAGGTGAACTGGAAGATTAGTTATTATACAATCGAAGGCACATCAATTACCAAAGCAATTACCGGTGCACATTGGCAAACACCAACTATCCAACCCGGAAAATCCTACGAAATACGCCTTGACGTAACACCTGCGTCCGGTTTGTTAACCGGCCAAAGTTCGCTGAGCCTGAACATAACCGCAACCGCAGTATCGAATGCAACAATCACTGATATGGTGACCGCTGAAACTCTGGTATCAAAGATTAAACAATAGTAATGAGTTAAATAAATATCGTAAGGGCGGACCGGTGTGTCCGCCCTTTTTTTGTTTAAATCTGTATAATATGCTTATGTCAGACAAATATCTCAGCGGAATATTCTGGAATCACCTGGTTTATCCTGAGTTCGCCACCGGTGAGGTGGAGAATACAGATGCGATAAAACAATGGCTGTCCGGGCAGATAAAAGATGAAGAATGGCCTGAATACGCTGTGGCACTGGCAATTGACAACCTGTTCGATAAAAATGAAAAAGAGCGCAGTGATATTATTAACCGGGTGCGTGATAAGATATCTGTTTTGCTGAAACCGCACGAATGTCGGTTGCTGGGGTTTGCCCATCGCAATAGTATATATTTTTGCGGAAGCAGGATAGCTGATAAAGATTTAACATATTATTTCGAGAAGATACGACGAAAAATTGCAGCAGAGACCAGCGCTGATATCACCATTGGCATAGCAAAACTGCCATCAATGACCCTGACCGGGCTGCAATGGGCGGCACAAAGGGCGGTGGTGTCGCAGCGGCAAAAAATGAAAAGCGGCTGTAACAAAGTATATCTGCATGATAATGAAGATTTGCCAGTGCCGAACCTGGCGAATTATTGGCGGTTGGCACTGAACTTGCAGGATAAACTCCGTGCGGGACACACCCAGGAATCTATTGCCATAACCGAAGATATCTGCTGTGAAATATTTCGCGGTACTTACATGTCGCTGGGGAAAATCCGTCCGGTATTGCAAAGCCTGGTTATCCTCACCGCACAGGCGACTACAGACGCTGGTGTTGATGCCGGTAATATCACCATTATCTCTGAAAAGATGCTTACATATATCGCAACAGAATACGATTATATGACGCTGGAATATATTATAAAATCCACCATCAACGAGTTTTCTGCCGCCATAAACAGCTATTTTAATTCCGGCCTGCAGCGAATGGCGGCAGAAATAGACGAGATAATCGACAAGAATCTCGATAACCCCGACTTGTCCCTGCATTTTGTTTCAGAGCAACTCAACATCAGCGCGCCATACGTCAGTCGAAAATACAAAGAAATTCGCGGTATATGCCTGACGAAAGCCATTAATATAAAACGCATCCATTCAGCCGAAAAACTTCTCCACCAGAATAAATCTGTAATAGAAACCGCTTATGCAGTTGGATATGGCACCCCCCAGCATTTCAGTCGGGTATTCAAAGAGATAGTAGGAGTTTCGCCGGTTAGGTATCGTGGTACAAAAAATGTTCAATTTTAATCAAAATATGCGCTGTATATATCTTTTTTGTTGTTATTATCAAGTCATCTACTGCGATTAACGGTGTTAGTTGCAAAAGGAGGCTTTACGTGACTGCAGATTTTACTGCCGCATTTCGTGAACATGCAAAAAAGGTCGGTGCCGATTTAATTGGCATTGCGCCTGTTTCCCGCTTTGAAGGAATGCCGGCGGAGAAACATCCGGCTTCTATTTTCCCCGAGGTTAAATCGATAATTATTGTGGGGAAACGAATTACCCGTGGAACTTTGCGCGGGGTAGAGGAAGGTACCCAATTTGACCTGTATAATCTATACGGTCGCGATTGGTTGAATAACCGCGTATTGGCGACTGCTACCTTCCGCACCGCGGAGTTTTTGGAAGATAACGGCTGGGAAGCGGTGCCAATCCCGAACCTGCCGCCAGAAATTCAACCGATGGGCATTTCTGTGCGTCCGGGTCAGCCTGCCCCCAATGTAATGCTTGATTTTAACGATGCGGCAGTTCGCGCCGGATTGGGAGAAATTGGCCATTGCGGCATGTTTCTCACCTCGCAATTCGGCCACCGCCAGCGTTTTCAGATGATTCTTACTGATGCTGAATTATCAGCAAATGATATTCCCACTGATAGTATCTGCATGAAATGCAGCGATTTAACGGCTATTTGCCCGTTGAAAGCAATCACTGACAATGGGAAAATAATCAGCATCTGCGGTAAATCGATGCCGGTTGCTGATGTCGATGATAATGTATGCAAGCGCTGTAAAAACGGCGCCACCGCTAATAATCTGCATCCATCTGGCAAGGTAGACCGGTTTGCCGCGCTGTGCAGCCGCAACTGTATGACTATGCTGGAAGATGCTGGACGGCTGGATACCGCATTTGAACATAAGTTCCGCGATCGCAAACCATGGGGTGTGGTGGAAGAGCTGAAAAAGCTGTAGGAGATTAAAATGGCAATAACAAAAGAAGAATTGCGGCAATTTGCTTATGATCAGGGTCTTGATCTGTTTGGGGTGGCAAATATTGAAAGATTCGACAATGCGCCGGTAAATATGAACCCGAAATCGATATTTCCCCGCGCCAAGTCAGTCATCGTCGTCGGCAAACGAATTATTCGCGGTGGCTGGCGCGGTATTGAGGAAGGAACTAACTGGGTATCCTATTCATATTTCAATTACCACGGCCTGTTGAATACCCATTTCATTCAGTTGCCAATGTACGAATTGGCGTGCAAGATTGAGGATTATGGCTTTGAAGCGGTGCCATATTACTCGGGTGTCCCGGAAAGGCAGGAGCCATGCGAGCCAACAAGGGAAGGCGACCCGTCGCCAAATGTTCACCTTGCTATCCGCATCGCCGCTACCGCCGCCGGACTGGGCGAATGCGGATGGTCAAAAGTTTTCCTGACAAAGAAATTTGGCCCGCGCCAGCGTCTCCACGCCATCATCACCGATATGGAAATAGAACCAGACCCGCTGGTGGAACCAAACTCTATCTGTACCCGCTGTATGCATTGCGTCAGTGGTTGTCCGGGAGCGATACCGCACATCCGCGAAAATAAATACGTGGAGATACAAATCGAAGATAATAAATATCGCTGGGGTGATGTGGATATGGGTAAATGCACCTTGATGTATCATGGCGGCGACCCGCGCACATCTCCATTCATCCACAAAGATTTTCCGGGGATGAAGTTTGAGGTGACTGAACAAACCATGACAGAAGCAGAAGCCTACAAATTTGCCTGGACATTATCATTGGGCAACTGGGCAAAATCCGATGAGTTCCCCCACGGCAGAATTATTGAAGGTCATGCCATGCTCCGCGACTGGTCAGAAGCCGGCAGCTTTGGCGTAGAAGGCTCACGTGGATGCATGCGGAGCTGTTTCAATTACCTGGAAAAACAAAAGTTGATTGAACAAACATTCCATGGAGGAGATTTTATAAAACGTCCAAGATGGCTGCTGTCGAGTGGCGGTGATAGGACACACGAAAACAGTTGATAGTGGACAGTGGATCGTGAACAGTTATGTAGAGACGCAATATTTTGCGTCTCTACCTTTTATTATTTTAATTTATAAGTGGTTGTGCCGTCTGGCAAATCTACTAAGACTATGCCTATTTTATCGAGATAAGATACTACATAATCTGCCCATGCAGTATTCTTTTGCTGTAATGCATTCTTTCTCATTAAGATAATAAAATCCATTAATTTTGCTGATATTTCAGGTGAAATAACTGGTTTGGTATTTGTATCAGTTTCCGTTGTATTTTTTGTATCAACATCTGCGGTTACAAATCGCGGGTTAATTAATACTATTTTTTGTGGAGTATTTGCATAATAAACTTTTTGATAAAAAAATGATATTCTCATCATATTCTTAACAGATATCTTTATTGGTTTTGGATTCTCAAATAATTTCAACTGTGCTAAACTGGTATCATTTCCATCAGGTAACACTTTATACTGGAGAGGATTATCATATCCTTCTTTACCTTCCGGTGCATCATCTCGAATTGCCGCATCACAAATAAACCAGTCATATTTTTTATTTAAACTATATGAAGTTTTATCATTTGTAGTTATCAAATAATAGACATTCTTTTGTGGAACAGCGTTGACAGTTACATCACTTACTGGTTTTAAGTAATTGCCTTCAATACACGGTACCTTTTCTAAAGGAACTTCTGTTGACTGTACTTGTGAAACTGTAAATGTTAGTAAAATACTAATAAGTAAGATTTGAAATATTAACCTCATGACACCTCCATCGGATTTTTATCCGAGAATATTTATGATTTACTTTTAGATAGTACTTTTATCCAGTTATTTTTGTCAATATCATATTTGTGATGCCCTCTTTCACATCCCCTCAATTAGCGGTAAAATACTACCATGAATGATGCCTTGTCGCGGTTTCACCCGTTAATAGCAAAATGGTTCATGGCTAAGGTCGGCACGCCTACGGATGTGCAGGCGCTGGCGTGGCCGTTGATTGCTGAAGGTGAGCATGTGCTGGTATCCGCACCTACCGGCAGTGGCAAGACGCTTACGGCGTTTCTGTGGGCCATCAACTGTTTTGTCACTGGCAAGTACCCGATGGGGAAGAACTCGGTTTTATATATTTCACCGCTGAAGGCATTGAATAACGATATCCGCTGCAACCTGTTGAAACCATTGGAAGAATTGCGCCAGTTGTTTGCGAATGAAGGCGTGGAGTTCCCGGCGATTCGCGTGATGTGGCGACACCAGCGGGGGAAAGTCCAATTAATTTCCACGGCAGAGATACTTCGGCGCAATAACCGGTAGGTATGGGACGCAATACCGCGCGAGCGCCGTTTGCTGGTGCAACATAATCCAGTGTAACTGTACTTACCGGTGATGCGAAACGATACGGCTGTTTTATATCAGAAACTGTCCGATAAAGTTCAACAACCGGTTTGCCTTCCAGCATTGCAACCATAAAACGCTGATTAGTGCCTTGTCCATTTAAATACTGATAGCGTCGCCGCCTTTTAATAGCATCGGGGCATCACTAAGGCCGGTGCTGTTCTTCAATGGTGAATCATCCTTCACCTGAACATAAAAATAAAGATTCTCATCGTCATAAACGGCTTTAAAAACAGCAGCATCTTTAATCATGCCTGTCAGTGGATAACTAACCGCAACCTTATCCCAATCACCAAAATTGCCATCAATACGCACCGGCGCAGCAGACCGCAAAACCACCGCCGTATCACCCGCTAACGCCAGCAGAAATAAAATGCCCGACACACTTAATGTGCGGAATAAAGGGAAATACAAATAATCACGATATTCGAGCCAGTTCCCTTTTTAGACAAATACTGTTTAATGTGCCGGATACTAAAATTAAATCGCAATAAGAAAGATCGGCTGTGTAAGAGTACTGGCTTTTTTCGGTAAATATAGTCCTGTTTTAAATATATAATGTCATACCGAATAATTGTCTTATACTCGATAGATAGATTAAAATTATAAAACGGACAACTCTCTAAATACCATCTCCACAATATCCTCAACGGTTCCATTTGCTATTTTTAATGACAGGCGGGACAGGCATTTTCCTGTGGGGGAATATCGGGCGGCGAGGATGGTGTATCCTTCTGGCGACGCGGTTGCGTGAACGCCTATTGGGGCACTGCATCCACCGCCGATACTGGTCAGCACCTGGCGTTCTATTTGGGTGGCGATATGTGTTGCCGGGTCGCCTATTTCAGCGAGGATTTTTATGATATCGCGGCTTTCTTGTCGGGTTTGCAGTGCCAGTGCTCCCTGACCGGGGGCGGGGATTAGTTCGGTGGGGTCAAAATATTGGGTAATTCTTTCCTGTAATCCTAACCGGTGCAGTCCGGCGGCGGCAAGGCAGATGGCGTCGAATTGCCCTTCATCGAGTTTTCGTATCCGGGTATCAACATTTCCCCGCATATCCACTATTAATAAATCCGGACGCATTTGCAGCAATTCGGCGCGGCGGCGCATGCTGGATGTGCCGACTACTGCGCCGGGTGACAGCGATGCAATCGTTGGCGCGGTTCGTCCTACCAGTACATCCCGCGGGTCTTCGCGGATGGGGATAGCCGCAATCACTAATCCCGGGGTATCGCCCGCCGGCAGGTCTTTCAGACTGTGGACTGCCAGGTCTATTTTGCCGGATAATAAAGCCTGTTCAATAGCCGTGACAAAGATGCCGCGTTCCGGGATTTTATCGACCGGCACATCTGCCAGGCGGTCGCCTGTCGTTGAAATAATTATTATCTCAATGTCATAGCCGCGTTTTCGCAGAAATTCGCTGACAATTTCTGCCTGGGTGAGTGCAAGCCGACTTCCCCGCGTACCGATTCGGATATGCTTCATTATTTGTCATCCTTTTCGGTGCTGGATAGTCCGAATAGCTCGCGTAAAATTTCTGCCGCGGTATCATCGCCGCATTGGGCATAATGTTCTTTACAGTTAATAGTTGGGGTATGCAGCAGTTTTTTTATGATGGACTGCGTGAGCGTTTCGACAATTTCGCGCTGCTGCGGGGTGAATTTTTCAAGCTGTTTTTGTATCGCGTTTATTTCCTGGTCGCGCACCTCTTCAAAATGTGTGTGCAATGCGGCAATAACAGCAGCCATTTCTGTTTTCGTTTGGCGTGTGCACCATTGTGTTATTTCATCAGCCAACATGTCTTCCGCTCTTTGAATTTCCTGCGTCTGCTGTTCCCTGTATATCTGCGCAGTTGTCTGCAAATCGTCAAGATTATGCAGGAAAACGCCGGGTAATCCGCTGGCTTGCGGTTCAATATCACGCGGAAGCGCCAGGTCTACCAGGTGCAATGACCGGTTATTCCGCAGTTGCATAGCCTTTTCAACGCTGGCAGCCGTAATGACCGGGTGAGGAGCGGCGGTGGAACTAATGACAACATCACATTCAGCCAGCAGTTTTTCTATATCGTGAAAACTCACCGCTTCACCGCCGAATCGTTCAGCAAGTTCAATGGCATGGGCGTGGGTTCGATTTGCCACGAATACGATATGCGCGTGGCGTTCGGATAGATGTTTTGCGGTTGCTTCCGCGATATCGCCGGCACCAATCAGCAAAACCGACAGCGCGGGGTTGCCGGGAAATGTTTCGGTGACCAGTTTGAACGCGATTTTGCTTAACGCTGTTTCACCATTGCTGATGGATGTTTCTGTGCGAAGGCGTTTGCCGACACGCAAGGCATTTTGAAAAAGAATATTTAGATTTTTCCCGATGGTTTTGTTTTGCTGTGCAAAATCCAGTGCCGCCGCCACCTGTCCCTGAATCTGGTCTTCGCCAATCGCCAGCGATTCCAGACCGGCGGTTACGCTGAAAAGATGAGATACCGCATCAGTTCCACGTTTTATGTAAAGATACGGCTGCAAATCGGGTGTTTCTTTATCCCTTAATGAATTTATACAATCAATCAGATATTGTTCACCTTCGCAAACGGCATAAATTTCCGTTCTATTGCATGTGGACAAAATTACCGTTTCATTAATTCCCGGCATTGCTTTTAATCTTCGCAGCATTTCGCCAGTTTTTTTCGGACTGATGTAGAGTTGCTCGCGAATCTCAATTGGCGCGGTATGGTGGCTTAATCCAATTAGACTGATACTCATAACACGGTTCCACCCATAGCATTTTCAAGGCATGTCATGATGGCTTTTTCAGCTTCGTCCAGTTTTTCATTGCGCACAAGGTCGAGTATCGGCAGGTCTAAGACATCTTCCCAGACTTGTTTTCTTTGTCCGGGTGTCAGTCGTTTAGCGCGTTCTTTCCAATTTTGCCGTGCCTGCCATAACAGTTCCAGCATTTCGCCATATTCCACGCCGAATTGATCTGCCAGTTTATCCCGCAATCGCCGCGCCCAAACGGGACAGGCTCCACTGGTTGAGATTGCCAGTGACAACATTCCCCGGCGGATGACTGCCGGCATGATGGCGGTACAAATCTGCGGTTCATCCACCACGTTCACCCAAACACGGCGTTCTGCTGCTGCTTCGGCTACTTGCGAATTTACCTGCGGACTGTCCGTTGCCGCAATCACCAGCCAGGCATCGTTAAGGTCTTGCGGTTCAAATTTCCGATTTATAATTTCAACGCCAGTCGGCATTTCTATATATTTTGGCGCAATGACAGTAACCTTCGCGCCGGCTTCGATTAAGCCGTCAATTTTTCGGCGGGCTATCTTGCCGCCGCCGATAACGACACATTTTCGTTCACGCAAATCAAGCATTATCGGGAAATATATCGGGTTGTTATCTGTCATTTTGCCACCTCAAACAGCGCTTCCCGCATGATTGAAATAGTGCTGTTAATATCGTCATCGCTATGCGCGGTGGATACAAATAATGCCTCAAACTGGCTGGGCGGCAGCAGCAAACCGCGGGTAAGGACAGCGTTGAAAAACGCGGCAAATTTCCTGGTATCAGATGTTAATGCCGACTGATAATCAGTCACCGGCACATCGGTAAAAAATATGGTGAATAATGAGCCAGCCTGATTGATAGTCACCGGTACCTTCGCTTCCATGGCAGCTTTTTTTATACCGCTAGCAAGTTTGCTGGTTTTTCTTTCTAATTCATGGTATGGATTTAATATCTGCAACTGTTTCAGCATTTCCAGACCTGCCGCAACGGCTAATGGATTCCCGGACAGCGTCCCTGCCTGGTAAACCGACCCGCAAGGCGCTATAAGTTCCATCAAATCTTTGCGCCCGCCATAGGCACCTACCGGCAAGCCGCCGCCGATGATTTTACCCAGGGTGCATAAGTCGGGAGTCACACATGACCATTCCTGTCCGCCACCGGGTGAAAGGCGGAAACCGGTAATTACTTCGTCGAAAATTAATAATGCGCCAACCGCGTGAAGAGAATCACGCACGTTTTGCCAGTAATTTTCGTCGGGGATGATAACCCCCATGTTCGCCGGCACCGGTTCTCCTATCAAGCAAGCGACTTCGCTGCCGCGTTCGTCAAGGAGTTTTTTTAGTGCAGGCAAATCGTTAAACGGAATCGATATCGTGCATGCGGCGATTTCATCCGGCACGCCGGGGCTGTTGAGGATTCCCTGGGTGACCAGTCCGGAGCCAGCCTTTACCATTAATCCATCGCTGTGGCCGTGATACCCGCCGTCAAACTTAATCACCAGTTTGCGTCCAGTTGCCGCCCGTGCCAGTCGAATCGCGCTCATCACTGCTTCAGTTCCAGAATTCACCAGACGCACCATCTCCAGGCATGGTACTGCCGCGCACAACTGGTCGGCAAATATAACTTCACGTTCGGTGAGCGCGCCAAAACTGGTACCCATTTGCGCGGTGGCACAAATAGCCTGAACAATCTGCGGGTGCGCATGACCGAGAATCAACGGACCCCAGGAGCCGATATAATCAATATATTCATTGCCATCAACATCCCACACACGACAACCCGCGCCGCGAGAGATAACCACCGGCGTGCCGCCCACCGCAGAAAAAGCGCGCACCGGACTGTTTACCCCACCCGGGATAACCTGTTTAGCGCGAGAAAATATCTCTTTTGATTTTGTTGTGTTCATTTATATTTGTTAATTTTACCTTTATATTGTTATTACAGGACTTACGCTAACCATCTTATAAGCCCCTCCCCAACCCCTCCCCAGCGGGAGAGGGGCTATCATTTTAATTTTAAAACCATCATATATAAGCCCCTTCTCCTTCGGGGAAGGGGTTTGGGG
>Ga0194052_1000964_pt1 | contig 17346 bp, 9 predicted proteins | sample SepL226m_MetaG_FD_160117 | JGI IMG/M metagenome (GOLD analysis project Ga0194052, IMG submission 160117) | Anoxic zone freshwater microbial communities from boreal shield lake in IISD Experimental Lakes Area, Ontario, Canada - Sep2016-L227-6m | ecosystem: Environmental > Aquatic > Freshwater >... | reverse complement strand
CCGTTAGCACGGACTTCCGCACCTGGAAGCGCTACCGCGGGGGCATGGCCTCGGAGATCTGGCTCTACGACCTGGAGCAGAAGACCGCCACCCGCCTGCCCAGCCTGGGCGGCTCCAACGACTCCCTGCCCATGTGGCATGGCGGCAAGCTCTACTTCCTCTCGGACCGCGATGAGGTGAAGCGCAGCAACATCTGGTCCTACGACCCCGCCACCAAGGCCTTCCAGCAGCTCACCTTCTTCAAAGACTACGACGTCCACTTCCCCTCCATCGGCCCCTCCGACATCGTGCTCGAAGCCGGCGGTCGACTGCACCGCCTGGAGCTGCCCTCGGAGAGGCTCCAGGAGGTGAAGGTCGAGGTCATCACCGACCGGGCCACCCTGAAGCCCCGGGAGGAGAACGCCAGCAAGCTCCTCAAGCACCCCGACCTCTCCCCCCAGGCCAAGCGCGCTGTGTTCGAAGCCCGGGGTGAGATCTTCTCCGTGCCGGCGGAGAAGGGCTACGTGGTCAACCTCACCCGCAGCCCTGGGGTTGCGGAGCGCTTCCCGGCCCTGTCGGCCGACGGCAAGCAGGTGGCCTACTTCAGCGACCGCTCCGGGGAGTACGAGCTGCACGTGCGGCCTGCGGATGGGTCCGGCGAGGAGCGCCAGATCACCCACCTGGGCCCCGGCTTCCGGTATCACATCTCCTGGTCTCCGGATGCCAAGCGGGTCCTCTTCATCGATCAGGCCATGCGCATCAACCTCTGCGACCTGGACAGCGGCAAGGTTCAGGTCGTGGACAAGGGGCTCGGCCTGTATGAGAACGCCCTAGAGGCCTTCCGGGCCAACTGGTCTGCCGACAGCCGCTGGGTCACCTACGCCCGGGACAATGCCAACCAGAACAGCGTGGTGGTCCTCTACGACACCAAGACCAGCCAGCGCCACGAGGTGACCTCGCCCTTCTACAACGCCAGCGACCCGGTCTTCGATCCCGAGGGCAGCCACCTCTTCCTCACCACGGGCCAGCAGTTCAACCCCACCTACAGCGACCTGGACAACACCTGGGTCTATGCCGCCACCACGCGCCTGGCGGCCCTGCCCCTGCGCAGGGACGTGGCCTCGCCCCTGGCCCCGCGCAATGACGCGGACGCCCCCAAGGACGACAAGCCGAAGGAGGACAAGCCCAAGGACGAGAAGGACGCCGGCGCCGACAAGAAGGAGGCCCCCAAGGCCGTGGAGATTGACCTGGAGGGCATCGAGTCCCGCATGGTCCTCCTGCCGCCCCCGGCGGGCTACTACGACAACCTGGCCGCCACCAAGGGCAAGCTGGTCTACCGGCGCACCGCCCACCGGAACGCAGAAGGTGAGGACAAGGCCACGCTGTACACCTTCGACTTCGAGGAGCGCGAAGAGAAGGCGGTGCTGGCGGATGTGGATGGCGCCCTGCTGAGCTCAGATGGCAAGAAGGTCCTGGTGAACCGCAAGCAGGACTTCGCCCTGGTGGACCTCAAGCCCGACCAGAAGTTCGAGAAGAAGCTGCCCACGGGTGAGCTGCCCATGACCGTAGACCCCCCGGCCGAGTGGCAGCAGATCTTCAACGACACCTGGCGCCTCCAGCGGGACATGTTCTATGACCCCGCCATGCATGGCGTGGACTGGGCGGCCATGCGGGTCCGCTACGGCAGGCTCCTGCAGGACTGCGTCACCCGCGAGGACGTGAACTTCGTCATTGGCGAGCTCATCTCTGAGCTGAACGCCTCCCACACCTACCGGGGCGGTGGCGACCTTGAGGTCTCCCGCCGTCAGGGGACCGGCCTGCTGGGCGCAGACTTCAGCCTGGAGAACGGTGCCTTCCGCATCAAGACCATCCTCCGGGGCGCCTCCTGGGATGCCGTGCACCGGGGACCGCTGGCCCAGCCGGGCCTGAAGGTGAAAGAAGGCGACTACCTGCTGGCCGTAAACCGCAGGGTCCTCGACACCAAGAAGGATCCCTGGGCGGCCTTCCAGGGCCTGGCCGACAAGACCGTGCTGCTGACGGTCAACGACAAGCCCACCCTGGCGGGTTCTCACGATGTCCTGGTGGAGACCGTGGCCAATGACTACTCGCTGCGCTACTGGGCCTGGATCGAAGGCAAGCGGAGCTACGTGGAGAAGGCCACCAACGGCCGCCTCGGCTACGTCTACGTGCCGGACACCGGCATCGGCGGCCAGAATGACCTGGTGCGCCAGTTCCGCGGCCAGTGGGACAAGGCCGGCCTGGTCATCGATGAGCGCTTCAACAGCGGCGGGCAGATCCCGGACCGCTTTGTGGAGATGCTGGGCCGGAAGACCCTGAACTACTGGGGCGTGCGCGACGGCCAGGACTGGCAGTGGCCCCAGGTCGCCCACGAAGGCCCCATGGCCATGCTCATCAACGGCTGGAGCGGCTCCGGGGGCGATGCCTTCCCCCGCTACTTCAAGCAGGCTGGGCTCGGGCCCCTCATCGGCCGCCGCACCTGGGGTGGGCTCATCGGCATCACGGGTGCCCCTGCCCTCATCGATGGCGGCTACCTGACCGTCCCCACCTTCGGCCTCTACTCCCGCGAGGGTCAGTGGGTGGTCGAAGGCTACGGTGTGGACCCTGACATCGAGGTGATGGACGATCCGGCGCTGCTGGCCCAGGGCAAGGATCCCCAGCTGGACCGGGCCATTCAGGAGGTCGAGGCGGCCCTGAAGAAGAACCCGCCCCTGGCCACCCCCAAGCCGGCCTACCCGAAGCGCTCGGGCTACTGATAAAGCTGCACCTGACCCCCTGACTTGGAGATCTGCCTGCTGCGGGTCTTCAGGTCAGGGGAAGTGCTGGGCTGCGTAGCCAATCCACTGGATGACCGGGCTCGCGTAGTCCCAGTTGTTGAGAGTCTCGTCGGCGCCGAAGCGGCTCCGCCAGGTGGCCGAGTCCATGAGCAGCAGCAGGCTGGGCGAGCTGGAGGCCAGCACCACGCCGTTGTAGGGATCGTCCGCGTGGTCCAGGTAGAGGTCCTCGCTCATGAAGTAGAGCAGCTCATGGCCGCAGACCCAGATGGGCTGGACCGGGATGTTGAGGATTCGCAGGGCTGCGTTAATGAACCCTGTGCTGCCATGGCACCCTTCGGTGAAGTGCTGGTTCCCCAGCTCCGGATACCGGCTGTCCACAGTGCCGAGGACGATGCGGGACACAGGAGAATAGCCTCGGTACTGCCAGATGGCGTAGTCGGAGCCGAAAGTGTCCGCCCCGCCCACTGCGTGGTAGAGGTTGTGGCGCATGTAGTCCAGGAAGCCGCCGATGGTGCTTCGGCGGGAGGCGCCGATGATCCCGGCCTGCTGGAGCCAGGGGAAGGTCCAGCGCGGATCCGCAAACTGGGTCCGGGGCCGGTTGTTGTCCCGGAGGGCGGGCTGGTTCGCGCCCGGATAGGTGCCCATGCCATAGGTCCCATTGGGCTGCAGCCAGGCCATGGTGGAGCTGTCGAAGAGCCAGCGCAGGGAACCCGAGGCGTAGCCAGTGAGGGTCCAGGGCACCTGCTGGGAGAGCTCCAGCATCAGGGAGAAGGCCACGTGGCTGGTGTAGAGCCGCCACATGTCGGCGGGGCTGACCTGCACCATGGTGGCGTTGGCATCCAGGCCGATCTGGGAGTAGAGGTTGGTGGGCTGATCCGAGAGGGTGGTGGCGGTTCCGCCGGGCACCATGGTCACCTGGGGCGCTCCCGCATTGAACCAGTCCACGTGGCTGCGGTAGGCCGCATCCAGGTCGGCCTGCTGCGTCGGGGACCAGCTGGCCCAGGCCACCTTCTGGGCCTCGCCGGGGGCGATGTAGTAGTTGAACGGATCACCACTCTGGACCTGCCACTTGATGGCCGCAGCGATGGCGGGGTGGGCCATGAGCCAGGTGCCCAGGTCCAGGAAGAGGGAGATGCGGGCGGGGGCGCTGGTGGTGCTGCCCCCAAACCCATCGGAGACCACCACGGCGAACGCGGCACCATCGTCTGCTGCCTGGAAAGCCGGAGCGGTGTAGGTGCTGAGTGTTGCTCCAACGATGGGGTTGTTCCCCAGGTACCACTGGTAGGTGAGCAATCCAGCGCCCGTGGCCGTCACGCCGAATGTGGGCACCAGTCCAGGCGCCAGGATCTTCCCGCTGGGCTGGACCGTAATGACCGGCGGCTGGATGCCGACCACAAGCACCAGGGAAGTGACGCCGCTGCCACCGGCATTGACGGCAGTGACGGTGTAGGTCTGAGTGGCAGCCGCTGCGGTGGGCGTCCCCGTAATCCTCCCGGTGGCCGCATCGAAGCTGAGGCCTGCCGATAGCGGGGGGTCGATGCTCCAGGAGGTGGCGGCTCCCCCTGAGTTCACTGGCATCAGGGCACTGATGGCCTGGTTCAGGTACAGGCTGTAGGTGCCGCTGGGGTAGGCGATATGGGGTACAGCCTGGACAACGGAAACGGCCAGGGCTGGGGTGCTGGTGCCACCGGAGTTGGTGGCGGTGATGGTGTAGGTCTGGGCGCTGGCCACCACCGTGGGCGTGCCGGTGATGGCGCCTGTTGAGGTACTGAAGGCGAGGCCCGTGGGTAGCGTGGGCGTGATGCTCCAGGTGACCACCTGCCCCCCGGTGTTGATGGGGAAGAGGGAGACCGGCACGCCCAGAGGCAGGGGGTAGCTGCTGCTGGTGTAGGTGATGACGGGTGGCGGCTCAGTGACTGTGAGGACCACGGACGCCGTGGTGGTTCCGTAAGTGTTGCTCCCCCGGATCACGTAGGTTGTGGTCGGCACCACCGCCGTGGGTGTCCCCGAGATCACGCCCGAAGTTGGATCCAGGGATAGCCCCGGAGGCAGGGTCGTCCCAAGCACCGCGTAGGCCGTGATGGGCCCGGCGGCATGGCTCGGGACATTGGGCGTGATGGCCACCGTGCGCAGGTAGGTGGCTGGGTTCTGGCTGTAGGTGAGCGAGGCGGGCGGGCCCGAGGTCACGGTGGCGTAGGCATACCGGGTCCCATAGGAGCTGCTGGCCGTGAGCTTGTAAGTCGTGGCCGTAGCAGTGGCGCCCATGGGCGGAATCACATCGATGGAGGTTCCCGTAACGACGCCAACACCGTTGTCGATGGTCAGCGTGGTGGCCCCTGTCACGGACCAGGCCAGGGTCGTGGGAGCGCCTGCCGCCACAGTCGCTGGGGTGGCAGTGAAGGTGTTGATGGTGGGCGGCGGCACCACCGTGATGGCCACGGACAGGGTGATGGAGCCGGCTGCGTTGGTGGCCGTCAGGGTGTAGGTGGTGTCGGCGGTGGGGTAGGCGCTGAGCATGCCGTTGGGGGTAACCACGGCCCCCACCCCATTGTCGATGCTCGCACTGGTGTAGTTGCTCAGACCCGACCAGCTCAGGTAGGCCGCCATGCCTCTCCCGACGGTGCTGGATAGCGCCGTGAAGCTGCCAATCACCGGAAGGCGGGCGAAGGTGGCCGTGAGGGTCAGGTCGGCGGTCACATTGGTAACGGTCAGCGGGTTGCTGCTGGTGGTGGGGAACCCCGGCCCTGTCCAGCTCACCAGGGCATAGCCTGGATTGGGAACGGCGGTCACTGCTGTGGCATTCCCGCCGTCGGCAACGGACTGGGTGGTGGCCCCCGTGAGGGTGCCGTTGGCCCCCGCCAGGAAGGTCACCGTGCGGAGAACTGCAAAGGTGGCCGTGACCGTGAGGTTGGCGGTCACGTTGGCCACGGTCAGTGGGTTGGTGCTGGTCGAAGTGAACCCCGTCCCACTCCAGCCCGAGAAGGTGTACCCCGTGGCCGGTACTGCCGTCACTGCTGTGGCCGAGCCGCCATAGGCCACCGTCTGCGTGGCGCTGCCGGTGAGGTTGCCCCCCATCCCCGCCAGGAACGACACGGTGAAGGTCTGCTGCGTGAACGTGGCCGTGAGCGTGAGGTTCGCAGTCACGTTGGAAACCATCAGCGGGTTGGTGCTGGTCGAAGGGAACCCCGGCCCGCTCCAGCCCGTGAAGGTGTAGCCCATGGCCGGTACTGCTGTCACTGCTGTGGCCGAGCCGCCATAGGCCACGGTCTGCGTGGCGCTGCCGGTGAGGTTGCCCCCCATCCCCGCCAGGAACGACACGGTAAAGGTCTGCTGCGTGAACGTGGCCGTGACCGTGAGGTTGGCGGTCACGTTGGAAACCGTCAGCGGGTTGGAGCTGGTGGCGGTGAACCCGGTCCCGCTCCAGCCTGTGAAGGTGTAGCCCGTGGCGGGCACGGCCGTGACGGCACTGGCGGACCCGCCGTAGGCCACCGTCTGCGTGGCGCTGCCCGTGAGGCTGCCCCCGGTCCCCGGCAGGAAGCTCACGGTAAAGGTCTGCTGCGTGAAGGTGGCCGTGAGCGTGAGGTTGGCAGTCACGTTGGTCACGGTCAGCGGGTTGGTGCTGGTGGCTGTGAAGCCGGGCCCGCTCCAGCCGGAGAAGGTGTAGCCCGTGGCTGGTACGGCGATCACTGCTGTGGCCGACCCGCCATAGGCCACGGTCTGGGTGGTGCTGCCAGTGAGGCTACCCCCGGTCCCCGGCAGGAACGACACAGTGAAGGTCTGCTGCGTGAACGTGGCCGTGAGCGTGAGGTTGGTGGTCACATTGGTCACCGTCAGCGGGTTACCGCCGGTGCTGGCGAAGCCGGTCCCATTCCAGCCTGTGAACACATATCCCGGTGCGGGCACTGCGGTCACCGCCGTGGCGGAACCCCCACTGGTCACCGTCTGGGTCGTGCTGCCGGTGAGGGTGCCCCCTGTCCCTGCCAGGAAGGTCACGGTGTAGGTCTGAGGGGGTGGCGCACTTCCGCCCCCGCTACCGCCTCCGCAGGCCGTCCAGAGGCTCAGGAGCACACAACAGAGCAGCGGCCCAAGGCCTAGGCGAAGTTCCCCGGTCCCCCTCTGCCTAGGCATACGGTCCCCCCTGGGGGCATGACCTTGCCCCAGGACCTACTCTTCGGCAGAGAATTAAATTTTCTTGCCCCCTTTGGGTCGGGTTTAGAAAATTTCGGCAAAGAAGGCCTTCATATGGTCCCAGCTGCGGCGGTGGGCGGCCTCGTTGTAGGCGGCACCCTTGCTGTTGTCGCTGCCGGCTTCCTTCTGGGTGAACGCATGGACGGCGCCGGCATAGGCCACGAAGACATAGTCGGCCTTGCTCTTGCGCATCTCGTCCTGGAAGGCGGCCACTTCCTTGGCGGGCACGTAGGGGTCATCGGCTCCGTGGCACACCAGCACCTTGGCACTGAGGGGACCCGGTGCGTAGTCCGCCGGGACATCCAGACCCCCATGGAAGGACACCACGCCCTTCACCGGCAGGCGCGCCCGGGCGGCCTCCAGGGCCCCGGTGCCACCAAAGCAGAACCCGATGACCGCCAAGCGGGAGGAGTCTACGCCCTTCTGGGCCTTGAGGGCCTCCAACCCTGCAGCGAGGCGGCGGCGGTAGAGGGCCCGATCGCCCTTGAACTGCCCGGCCAGCTTGCCGGCCTCGCCGCCAGTCTTGGGCTGGGCGCCCTCGCCGTAGAGGTCCACGGCCAGGGCCACGTAACCCAGCTTGGCCAGGTCATCCGAGACCCGGCGCTCATGATCGGAGAGGCCCATCCACTGGTGGATCACCAGCACGCCGGGCACCTTACCCTTGGCAGCGGTGGGCTGGGCCAGGTAGCCCGCCAGCTTGGTGGGGCCTTCCTGGTAGGCGAGGGGCTCACCGGCAAAGGCCGGAAGGACCGCAAGGGAAAGGGCAAATACCGTTCGGCGCATGGGATCTCCGGTGTTACGACACCCATCCTAGTCTCGACAGGACCAGAATGCCAGGGGGGGCCTTGGATCACTCGGGGAAAACCTCACCGCCAAGACGCCAAGATGCCAAGAAAAAATCAGGTCTAATGCTTCAGCTTTCCTTGGCGCACTTGGCGTCTTGGCGGTAAATTTTTATCTTTTTCTAGCTGCCGAAAGAGCCCTACCGCCCCGTGCTGCCGTAGCCGCCGCTGCCGCGGTCGGTGTCGCCCAGGGCTTCCACGCTGGGCTCAAGGATCCAGGTCCAGTGGGCGGCGGGGGCCACCAGCAGTTGGGCGATGCGCTCGCCGCGCCGCAGGTCAAAGGGGGCCTCCCCGTGGTTGATGAGCAGCACCTGCACCTCACCCCGGTAGTCGGCATCGATGGTGCCCGGCGCATTGAGCACCGTGAGGCCGTGCTTCAGGGCCAGCCCGGAGCGGGGCCGCACCTGGCCCTCGAAGCCAGGCGGAATGGCCAAGACCAGCCCCGTGGGGACCAGGCGCCGCTGGCCTGGAGCCAAGGTCCAGGTCTCACCCTCGGGCGTGGCCGCCCGCAGGTCCATCCCCGCCGAGTGCGCCGTGGCGGCCGAAGGCAGGTCGAGGCCGAGGCCGTGGGGAAGCTGATGAACCGGGATGCGCATAGGGAAAGAGTCCCTGGAACGAGGTGAAAACGCAAAGGGGTCAGCTGCTCAGGCCTTCGGCGCTGCCGCCTTGACCAGCTGCCCGCAGGCACCCTGGATGTCGCGGCCTCGGCTGCGGCGGACGGTGACGAAGCAGCCGCGGGCTTTGAGGCGCTGGGCGAAGGCCTGGACGCAGTCTTCGCCGGGGGTGCGGTGGGCACTGGCGGCATGCTCGTTGAGGGGAATGAGGTTGAGGTTGTGGGCGCCACGCAGGTCCCCCAGCCAGTCCGCCAGGCGCTCGGCATCGGCCTCGGTGTCGTTCTCGCCGGCGATGAGCACGTACTCGAAGGTGAACTTCTCGCCCCGGCGCAGGCCCCAGCGGTCCAGGGCCTCCCGCAGACGGGCCAGGTTCCACACGCGGTTCACGGGCATGGTGCGGCTGCGGGCCGCGTCCGTGGTGGCGTTGAGGCTGAGGGCCAGTAGGGGCCTTGGCTCCATCAGCGCCAGCTTCTCCAGGCCGCTCACCAGGCCCGCGGTGCTCACAGTGATGCGGCCCTTGCCCAGCCCCAGTCCCGCCTCGTGGCAGAGCAGGCGGATGGCCCGGTGCAGGTTCTCCAGGTTGTGCAGGGGCTCGCCCATGCCCATGAACACCAGGGTCAGCTCGTGGCCCCGGTCGGGGCCCAGCGCCGCCATGAGGGCCAGCACCTGGCCCAGGATCTCGCCAGCCTGCAGGTTGCGCAGGATGCCCATGCTGCCCGTCGCGCAGAAGGTACAGCCCATGGCGCAGCCCACCTGGCTGGACACGCAGTAGGTCACCCGGGGGTTGCGCACCCGCCGGGGCATGTGGACGGCCTCAATGCGCTTCCCGTCGCCCAGTTCGAGGGCCAGCTTGGTGGACCCGTCCTCCGAAGGCTGCTGCTCCACGATGCGCGGCAGACTCAGATCAGCCACGCCCTCCAGCCAGCGGCGGATGCCTGGGCCCAGTGCCGGGGCGCCATCCTGCCAGGTCCAGGGGCGGTGCAGACGGCGAAAGGTCTCCAGGGCACTGCCGGGACAGCCCAGGGCCGCCAGGTCCTCCGGGAACAGGGACCAGGCCGAGGGCAGGCCCCCCCGCTCGGGGGCGGGGCGATCCCAGGGCATGTTCGGAGAGAGGGTCACAGGGAAAGTCTATCCAGGAGCAACCCTCCACTCGGGTGGCAGTAATCAGGTGCCGATACTCAACCCGGACCAGGAATCGGCCGATTCGGATGGGTCATTCCTGATTACCGGGGACTGCCTGGGGTCTGGTGGCGTTTGGGGGTCTGGATGGATCACCGAGGGATCCGTGGGGAGGCTGCGTTGAGGCTGCCGGTCGGGCTGCGTCTGGCCCTCTGGATCCGGTGTTTGTTCATGGCCTGGGGGACCTGCCTCCTGGGAGCTACCCAAGCCCCTAACCCAGTTCCCGTGCGCATCGGCGTCTTGGCCCATCGTCCAGTCCCGCTGGTCCAGGCCCAGTGGGAGCCCATGGCCGCCGCCCTCCACAAGGCCATGCCCCACCGCACGTTCGTGGTGGAGGCCCTGTCTTATCCGGACCTGACCCGGGCCCTGGCGGAAGGTCAACTGGACTTCGCCGTGACCAACCCCGGCCACTTTGTGCAGCTGAACCGCCAGGGCATCCTGTCCTCCCCCCTGGCCACCCTGGCCGTCTTCGAGGCCGGGCACCCCACGTCGGTCTTCGGGGGGGTGATCTTTTGCCGGTCGGGGGATCCCCGTCCCGATGCCCTTGAAAACCTGAAGGGGCAGAAGATCGCCATCCCCAGCCTGGACTCCCTGGGGGGGTACCAAATGCAGGCCCACGAGCTGCTGCACGCAGGGATCCGGCTGCCCGAAGATGCCAACCTGATCATCACCGGCATGCCCCACGACAATGTGGTGGAGGCGGTGCTGGCGGGCGCCGCCGACACAGGGTTCGTGCGGACTGGGGTGCTGGAGAGCATGGCCCAGGAAGGGAAGCTCGACCGGAGCCGCATCCGCATCCTGAACGAGCGCATCGAGACGGGCTTCACCACCCGTTCCTCCACCCCCCGCTACCCGGAGTGGCCCTTTGCGGCAGCGTCCCAGACCGATGAGGTCCTCGCCCGCCACGTGGCTTCCGCCCTGTTTGTCTTCGAGCGCGACCCCGCCCTCACCAAGGCCATGGGCATCCATGGATTCCTGGTTCCAGCGGACTACAGCGCCGTGGAAGGCGTGCTGAGAGATCTGCGCATTCCTCCCTTCGATGCGACCCCGAATTTCACCCTGCGGGATGTTGGGAAGCGCTTCGTCTGGCCCTTAGCGGGGGCCGCACTGGCGATCTGCCTGATTCTGGTCCTGAGCATCAGCCTGCAGGTGGCCAACCGCCGCTTGGCCCAAGAGAAGGAGCGGGTGCTTTTGCAGCAGGAACGACTCGACCTGGCGCTGAATGCCACGGGCCTGGGCCTCTACGACTGGAACCCACTCACGGGCGTGGTGGTCTACGACGAGCGCTGGGCGGCCATGTTCGGCCATCGACTGGACGAGCTGACCCCCGATTTCACCACCTGGTCCGGCCGAGTCCATCCCGATGACCTGGCCCACTCCCGGGCGGCCTTCGAGCACGCCAGCCAGGGCCATGTGCCCTATACCTGCGAGTACCGGATGCGGCACCAGGATGGCTCCTGGCGCTGGATCCTGGACCAGGGCCGCATCGTCTCCAGGGATGCCGAAGGCCACCCCCTGCGGGTGGTGGGAGCCAACCTCGACATCACCGAGCGCAAGTACCTGGAGTCCCAACTTAGCCACTCCCAGAAGATGGAGGGTCTGGGCATCCTGGCCGGCGGTGTGGCCCACGACATGAACAATGTCCTGGGGGCCATCCTGGGCTTGGCCTCCATCCACCTGGAGCTCCAGCCCCCAGGGACGCCCATCTACAAGTCTCTCCAGACCATCACCAAGGCCTGCAACCGTGGCAAGGAGCTGATCCAGCGCCTGCTTGGCTTTGCTCGCCAGCGGCTGGCAGAGGGGCGAGAGCTGGACCTGAACACCCTCATCAGCGATGAGGTCCGCCTGCTGGAGCGCACCACCCTGGCTCGGGTCCGGCTCCAGGTGGAGCTGGCCGATGGGCTCAGGCCCATCCGGGGGGACGCCGGAGCCCTCTCCCAGCTGCTCATGAACCTCTGCGTCAACGGCGTGGACGCCATGCCAGAGGGCGGCGTCCTGATCCTGCGGACCCGCAACCTGGAAGGCGCCTGGGTCGAGGTCCAGGTGGAGGACACGGGCATCGGCATGTCCTCTGAGGTGCTGGCCAAGGCCACGGCTCCCTTCTTCACCACCAAGGAGCAGGGCAAGGGCACGGGCCTGGGCCTCTCCATCGCCCACAGCACCATGACGGCCCACCAGGGCTCCATGAAGCTCCACAGCGAGCCGGGCCTGGGCACCTGCGTGAGCTTGCGGTTTCCCACCTGCGAGAGCGCCAGCCCCGAGTCAGAGTCAGAGGCCACCCCTGCCCTGACGGCCGCGCTTCCCGCTGGCGCTCCCCTGCACATCCTGCTGGTGGACGACGACGAGCTCATCCGCCAGTCCATGCAGTCCAGCCTGGAGCTGATGGGGCATCACCTCACCACCGCCTCCTCCGGGGAGGCCGCCCTGCAGCAGGTGGAGTCAGGCCTGCAGCCGGATGTGGTCATCCTCGACATGAACATGCCCGGCCTGGGAGGAAGTGGCACCCTCCCGCCCCTCCGAGCGCTCTGCCCGGGGCTGCCCATCATTCTGGCCACCGGTCGGGTGGACCAGCGAGCCCTGGACCTGGTGGAGGCTCACGCTCCCGTGGCCCTGCTGCCCAAGCCCTTCGACATGGCCACCCTGAGAGAGCACCTCGATCCCCTCGTCCCGGCCTAGGAGCAAGCCAAGCGAAAGGCTCGGCTCAGGCCACGAGGTCCTGGGGGCGGATGTCGCAGCCGCGGCGGGTGCCGAGGGCGCTGAGGCCCACCTGGGCGGGGTCCAGGAGGTCCTGTGCCACGCGCAGCAGGTCATCCGGGGTGACCGCCTCGATCTCGGCCATCTGCTGGTCCAGGCTGCGCAGCTCACCGTGGTGGATGGCCTGGTGGGCCAGGCTGAACATGCGGCTGCTGCTGCTCTCCTGGCTGAAGACCAGGCCGGTGCGGGCCTGGAGCTTGGCTCTATCCAGCTCGGCGACCTCCACCCCGGAGCTGCGCAGCCGGGCGCACTCCGCCAGGGCCCGCTTCACCAGCTCCCGGAGCTGGGGCGGGGCGCAGGAGGCGCTGATCTGGAGGGCACCGGAGTCGGCGTAGGGGCTGATGTAGCTGCCCACCTGGTAGCAGAGACCCCGCCGCTCCCGCAGCTCCATGAACAGCCGCGAGGCCATGCCCCCACCCAGCACGTGGCTGAGGAGGTGGACGGCGGCGCGGTCCGGGGAGCGGTGCCCGGGGGCCGGGAAGCCCAGCACCAGGCTGGCCTGCTGGAGGTCCTTGCGAGGGGTGTTGAGGAGGAAGGGGCGGGTACCCATCGGAGCCGCAGAGGCAGGGGCTGCGGTCCCCGGCAGCTTGGCCAGGAGGGGGGCCAGCAGGTCCAGGAAGGGCCCCGGCTCCAGGGCCCCGGCAGCGGCCACCACCAGGTTGGGGGCCCGGTAGGTGTGGTCGAAGAAGGCCCGGGCCTCGGGGGCCCCATAGAGCGACACCTGATCCCGGCGGCCCAGGATGGGGTGGGCCAGGGGCGAGCCCTCCCAGAAGCGGCCGTAGAACAGCTCGCTCACCCAGTCATCCGGTTGATCCTCGCTCTGGGCGATCTCCTCCAGGATGACGTTGCGCTCCCGCACCAGCTCCTCGGGGTCGAAGATCGGGGCCGTCAGCAGGTCGCCCAGCAGGTGCACCAGCTCCGGCAGCTGATCATCCAGCACCTTGCCGTAGAAGCAGGCCACCTCCTTGCCTGTGAAGGCGTCCACGTGGCCCCCCAGGCGGTCCGTGGCTTCGGCCAGGGCGTCCGGCGTGGGGTAGGACTCGGTGCCCTTGAAGACCGTGTGCTCCAGGAAGTGGGCCAGGCCCTCCTCCGCCGGCCCCTCGTGGCGGGAGCCGCGCCGCACCCAGAAGCCCAGGGCGCAGCTCCGCACATGGGGCAGGGTCTCCACCAGGATCTCGGTGCCACCGGGGGTGAGGGTGCGAAAGGGTTCGGTCATCCCGCCAGTCTATCGCCCCCCGCTGGACCTGGATCTGGCAGATTCCCATAGGACCCGACCCCGCAAGGACGATGGCTCCCAGGCCGGATTTGCCGCAGACTGCAGGCCTGGGAGGCATCCATGAACCATCGCATCCAATACGCCATGACCGGAGGACCCGAGGTCCTGCAGTGGGTGGAAGCGCCCCTCTCCGACCCCGGTCCCGGCGAGGCCCGGGTCCGCCACACCGCCATCGGGGTGAACTACATCGACGTCTACCAGCGCAGCGGCGCCTACCCTGTGCCCCTGCCGGGGGCGCCGGGCTTTGAGGCTGCCGGGGTGGTGGAGGCCCTGGGTGAGGGCGTCACCGGCCTCTCCGTGGGCCAGCGGGTGGCCTACGTGGACGGCCCCACGGGAGCCTATGCGGAGGCTCGGAACTATGCGGCCCACCGTCTGGTGTCCCTGCCGAATGGGGTCACGAACGAGGCGGCGGCGGCCCTGCTCTTCAAGGGGCTCACCACCCACATGCTGATCCGCCGGGTCTGGCGGCGGGACAACGGCCCCTGGGTCCTCGTCCACGCGGCGGCCGGCGGGGTGGGCCTGCTGCTCACCCGCTGGCTCGCCCACGAAGGGGGCAAGGTCATCGGCGTGGTGAGCACCCCGGAGAAGGCCAAGGCCGTGGCGGCCGAAGGCGCCGAGGCCGTGCTGGTGGTGCCCCGGGGCGGTTCCTACGCAGGCCTCCCTGCCGAGGTCAAGCGCATCACCGGCGGCCCCGGCGTGGGCACGTCCTTCGACTCCACAGGGAAGGACACCTGGGAGGCCTCTCTGGACAGCCTGGCGCCCTTCGGCCTGCTGGCCGCCTTTGGTCGGGCCAGCGGTCCTCAGCCGCCTGTGGAGCTGGCGGAGCTGGCCAAGCGCGGCTCCCTGGCGGTGCAGCGCCCCACCTTCTTCAACCACGTGGCCACCCCCGAGGCCCTGCGGGCTGCCGCCAAAGACGTCTGGGACGCCCACCTCCAGGGCATCCTCACCGCCCGCATCCACACCCAGATCCCCCTGCGGGAAGCAGCAGCCGCCCACACCCTCATCGAGTCCAGAGCCACTACCGGAGCGCTCGTCCTCGTGCCGTAGGCAGTGCGCCCAAAGAAAAAGACTCACCGCCAAGCCGCCAGGAACGCCAAGAAAAACAGGAAGCAGTAAAGGCCTGCAGTTCTTGGCGCCCTTGGCGTCTTGGCGGTGATCAGTTTGTTTCCCTCGCCAGGCTCAGCCTTCGGATTCGCTGCCGGCGAGGCCGATGGGGGTGCGGTGGAGCTGCCAGCCGGCCAGGGCCCAGCACAGGGCCCCGAAGGCGATGAGCACGAGGAAGGCCAGGGCCGGGTGGCTGCTCACCTGCTCCTGGGCCAGCATCTGGTGGGCCTTCACATCCGTGGCGCGGCTGCCGGCCAGGCTCTCGATGTGGTGGGTGAAGGTGAGCCGCTGCAGGAAGGGCGGGAAGACCCGCACCAGGGGCTCCCAGATGAAGAAGTACAGAGCGCCCCAGAGAGTGCCACGCTTGAAGACCAGGCCCACCAGGGTCAGCAGGGCCAGCTCGCCCCACCAGGCCCCAACCAGGGCCAGGACTCGGCCCAGCAGCTGGCTGGGGTCGCCCCCCAGGGACTGCAGGCTCAGGACACCCAGCACCAGCCAGAGGGTGCCCCAGAGGAACCAGGGCAGACCCTTGCCCAGGGGCAGGGCCCAGGCGGGCGCCGGGCGCACCAGCAGGAGGGGGAGGGTGCGCTGCTCCAGGTCCTCGCGGATGCCCGCCGGAGCGGCCACCAGGGCCATGATGGGCAGCATCACCTTGGCCAAGCCGTCGTGGAAGACCCGCAGGGCCTCGCCGGGGTGGGTATCCAGGCCCTTCAAGCGGGCGATGGCAGCGATGACCAGGCTGAGCCCAACGGGCACGGCCACCAGGGCCGCCAGGGACCAGCCGCGGCCCTGCAGGAGGCGGGGCGCATAGCCCAGTGCCGTGGCTCGGATGGTGGCGAGAGGAGAAGGTGCGGCGCTCATGCATTATCCCGTGTCAGGTACTGGAACACCGCATCCAGGTTGAGGTCCAGGGGATCCAGGGACCGCACGGGGATCGTGCCTGCGGCCACCGCCGCCTGCAGGCGGGGCAGGATCTCCCGGGGGGAGCGCACAGAGATCACCACGCCCTCCTCCTCGACCCGCAGCACCGCCAGCTCCGGCTGCTCCACAGCCCAGCGGGCCAGGGCCAGGGGCTCGCCCACCAGCCGCAGTTCCACCGGATGGCGATCCAGCAGCTGCCGGATTTCGGGCACCGAGCCCTCCGCCAGCAGGCGGCCCCGGAACAAGAGCAGGATGCGGTCCGTGAGCTGGGCAATCTCTCCGAGGATGTGGCTGGAGACCAGCACCCGGACGCCACCGTCCGCCAGGGTCCGCAGCAGGTCCATGAGGATCAGGCGGGCCTCGGGGTCCAGGCCGTTGAAGGGCTCATCGAGGATCAGCAGATCCGGCCCATGCAGGAGGGCCTGGGCCAGACGGATGCGCTGGCGCATGCCCTTGGACATGCTGGCGAAGGGGAGGTGGGCGCGGTCGGCCATGCCCACGATGGCCAGGGCCCGGGCCTGGGCCGCGGGCAGGTCGGCAGCAGGAATGCCGGCCAGCTGGCCCATCATCCGCAGCCAGCGGTCGGCGCGCAGGCCTGAGGGCATGCGGTCCCCTTCGGGCACCAGGCCCAGGCGGGCCAGCACGGCGGGGTTGCGGAAGGGTGCCTGGCCGAAGACCCGCACCTCGCCGCCCGAGGGGGGCAGCAGGCCGGAGAGGAGCTGGATCAGGGAGGACTTCCCTGCTCCATTGGGGCCCAGGAGGCCCGTGATGCCGCCGGCTTCCGGCAGCTCGAAGGAGGTGGGGCTGAGGCCGAGGATGGGGCCGTAGCGGAGGGAGGCGCGGTCGAGGCTGATCATCAGAGAATCGCCTCAGAGGGCCGTGTCCGGCGGACCGCCAGGGTGGTCCACAGGGCAAGGTGGAGGGCGGTGCCCAGCAGGGCCGGCAGCCAGGCCACGAGGGGATGCTCCACCCCCACCAGCAGCTGAGGCCAAGCCTCCGCCAGCAGGACGGGGTTGAGCGCATCCACGGCGGCGATCCCGGTCATGCCCCGCAGCAGGCCCGCCAGGGCTCCAGCGCCCAGCACGCTGCCCAGCACCCAGCTAACGCCAGCGCGCGGCGTGGCCGCCAGGCTGGAGGCACCCACCGCCAGGGACCCCATGAGAGCTGAGCTGATGGCCATGGCCGGCAGCAGCCGCAGGGGGGCCGTGGCCCACACCGGCCCATCCAGCCCCGCCAGGAGCAGGGACATGAGCCAGGGGAGGAGGACGAAGGGCAGCAGGATCAGGAAGGGCAAGGCTGTGGCAAAGCCCAGCTTGGCCAGCAGGTAGTCCCGGGGGGACACCGGGTGGGCATAGATGAGGGGGCGCACCCGGTAGAGGGTGTCCCGGGCCACCAGGCCGCCACCCACCAGGGCCACCAGGAACCACAGCAGGAAGCTGGCGGGGCTCAGCAGGTCCGCCTGGAAGGAGGCCCCCTGGGTGAGGATGCTCTGGGCAAAGTCCTTCATGGGGCGCAGGGCAACGTTGGTCTGCAGCAGGTGACCGACGTAGATGCGGGCCACCTTGAAGAGCAGGAGGGCCAGGAAGCCGAAGCCGAAGAAGCGACCGATCTTCTGGCGCCAGAGGCGGGCCAGGTCGAAGCGCATGAGCACCAGCACCGGGGGCTGACCCAGCGAGAGGTCCGGGGCGGGGGGC
>Ga0194052_1000963_pt1 | contig 17350 bp, 16 predicted proteins | sample SepL226m_MetaG_FD_160117 | JGI IMG/M metagenome (GOLD analysis project Ga0194052, IMG submission 160117) | Anoxic zone freshwater microbial communities from boreal shield lake in IISD Experimental Lakes Area, Ontario, Canada - Sep2016-L227-6m | ecosystem: Environmental > Aquatic > Freshwater >... | reverse complement strand
ATCGCCATCGGCGGCCTGACCGCCGCTGATGCGCTCGACTGCTTCGCGGCCGGTGCCGAGGCCCTGGCCATGGTGGGCGAGGTGCATCGCGCCGCGAACCCAGCGGAGCTGGGCTGGGAGGTCCAGCGGCAGCGCTGGCAGGTGCGCCCCATCTTCCAGCCCGGGCAGGGCGTGGTCATCCTGGGCGGCAGCGGCGCCGGAAAGACCACCCTGGCCAAGGAACTGGCCCAGCGGGCGGACCTGCCCTTCCACGACCTGGACGCGGTCATCGAGCAGCGGCAGGGCCAGCCCATCAGCGCCATCTTCGCCGCAGCCGGGGAGCGGGCCTTCCGAGCACTCGAGGCGGAGCACCTGGCCTCCCTGCTGGGGACGCCGGCCATCGTGGCCCTGGGCGGTGGCGCCTGGGAGGCCCCGGCCAATCGAACCACCGTGGCGACCAGCGGCTTCGCGGCCCTGTGGCTGGCCCAGTCGCCCCTCCTAGCCTGGGCGCGGGTGGGCCAGGATCCGAAGCGTCCCCTCGCCCAGGACCGCGCGGCCTTCATGGCCCGCTGGGCGGCGCGGGTGCCCGCCTGGTCGCTGGCCTCCATGGCCATCCCATTTGGTCACAGTTCCCGGGAGCTGGCCTCGGCCTTGCTAAACTGTTAGCCAACCCCCAGGCACCCCGTGGACCTGATCCTTTCCGATCTGCATTCGAACCTGCACGCCCTTCGCGCGGTGCTCCGGTTCACCCGCAGGCGGGCGATCCACCGGTTCGTGCTGCTGGGCGATCTGGTCGGCTACGGCGCCCACCCCAACCAGCTGCTCGACAAGATCCGGGAGCTGCGCCCCCGGTTCCTGGTGCGAGGCAACCACGACAAGGTCTGCGCGGGCCTCGAGCCAGACAACACCTTCAGCCTTCCGGCCCGACAGGCTGCGGACTGGACCCGGGAGCGGCTGCGCCAGGACAATTGGCGGCTGCTGGCCGAGGCACCCACCGGACCGGTCTGGGTGGGGGACGACTACCTCATCGCCCACGGGGCGCCCATGGACGAGGACGCCTACCTGCTCCACATCCGCGAGGTCAGCCAGGCCTTCGACGCCTTCCAGGGCCCGCTCTGCTTTTTCGGCCACACCCATGTGCCCGGCTGCTTTGAGCTGGACGAGAGCCGGAACCAGCTGAACTGGATCTCCCTGGAACCCGGCGAGTGGTTCCAGTTGCAGCCCCACTGCCGCTATCTGGTGAACCCCGGCTCCGTGGGGCAGCCCCGGGACCGCGATCCCCGCGCCTCCTTCATGACCTACGACCCCAAGCACCACCGGCTGAGGCTCCACCGCCTCGACTACGACGTGAAGGGCGCAGCCAAAGCCATCCTGGCCGCTGGGCTGCATCCCAACCTGGCTAACCGTCTGAGCCAGGGCATCTGAAAGGCAGTCCCATGGTCAACGTTTCCTTCCTCTCCGCCCACGTGCTCGAGCAGTTCTTGATCCAGGCCCGGCTCACCCGGGCGGTGGCCAGCCTCCGGCTCCAGAAAGCCAACTCCCGGCTGCTGGGCGACCTGCGGATCCACAGCTTCCGCGCGGGCGCGACGCTCGAGCTGTCCGGCCTCCACGCCCGGGACCTGGTGCCCGTGGAAGGCACGCCGGTGACCCTCACTGTCCTCCTGGGCGACGAGGTGCTGAGCCTGGAGTCCGAGCTGCTGGCGCCCATCCAGGACGAAGGGGGACACACCCTGCTCCACCTCCGCTGGCCCCACGAGCCGGCCCACCTGCACCGCCGCCGCGACATGCGGGTGGCCGGTCCCGACCAGTCGCCCCTGAAGGTCCGCGTGACCCTGGGGGACCGCACGCTGGAGGCCCTCCTGGTGAACCTCACGGAGACCGGTGTGGGCCTCGCCTTCGAGGAGACCCTGATGGTGGACCTCCACGCCGCCGTGGAGATCGACGCGGAGCTGCCGGATGGCGCCATCCTGCACTGCCCCGGCGAGGTGCGGCACCTCAACTTCCTCGAGGGCCAGGACTATCCCACCCGCCTGGGCATCGTGCTCCATCCGCTGCCGGGCACCGACCTCGAGCCCATCCACCGCTTCATCCAGGCCCGCCGCACGGACCGTTCGCACACGACCACACGCTAGTTGGTGCCGGGGATCACCTCCGCCGCGGCCGCGACCGTGCGCTTGACGGGCAGGAAGCAGACGCCATCCGGACCCTCGGTGCAGGGCTGGTAGGTCACGAGCAGCCGGACCGGGTCCTCCAGCTTGTGGCCCGTCAGCGCGAGGCGCACGGTGCCGCGCAGGATCGGGTCACCGGCGTCGTCGATCTCGCTGGTGGCAGGCAGGGGGGCGCAGGTGAGGGAACCCCTGGAGACCAGGGCCACCTTGAAGCTGCGCGCCTTGAGGTGCACGTTCTCCGGCAGCGTCAGGGACAGCGCGCCCCCGGCCAGGCTGAGCGAGACATCCTTCGCGGGGTCGAAGCCCGCAGCGGAGAGGGCCTGCGCGGCCACCATCAGGAAGGGGATCAGGACACGTCGCATGGCCTCAGGCTCCAGCAGGAAGATCGGAAATCCGGGCCATGCCCGAGGTGGCCAGGAGCTCCCCGGCCTCAGTGATCAGGGCGCCTTCCACCGAAGGCGTCGTTTCCAGCAGCTGCAGGCCGCGCTCCGGCCCCAGCAGGAAGGACGCGGTGGCGAGCCGCCCGGCCTCGGCGGCCGTGGGCGCCACCACCGTGGTGGAGGCGAGGCCCCGGGCGGGCCAGCCCGTGGTGGCGTCGAGCAGGTGGTGGTAGCGCACGCCGTCCACCTCGAAGCCGCGCTCGTAGTCCCCGGAGGTGGCCACCCCGCAGTCGGCCTGGGCACGGATCGCGAAGCGGCAGCGGGCGCGGTCCCGGGGATCCTGCACACCGATGAGCCAGGGCGCGCCATCGCCCCGCCGCCCCACGGTGCGCACATCCCCCAGCAGGTTCACCATGGCCGATTCCACGCCCCGGGCCTTGAGCAGCTCGGCCACGCGGTCCGCGGCGTATTCCTTGCCGACACCGCCCAGATCCAGCGCCATGCCCGCCCGGGCCAGGCGGACGGTGCCGTGGCTCAGCTCGACGGCCCGATAGTCCACCCGGGTCAGCAGGGCCTGGAGGACCTGCTCAGAAGGCACCTCGGCCCGGCGGAAGTCCCAGGTCTGGCGCAGCACGCCCACGGTGGGGTCGAAGCGGCCCCCGGTCAGGCGCGCCAGCTCCAGGGCGCCCCGCACCAGGGCCTCGGTCTCGTCATCCACCGCCAGCGGTGCGCCGCCGGCCTCGTCGTTGAGCTGGCCCACCACACTGGTGGCGCGGTAGCGGCTGAACTTCTGCTCGATGCGCCGGGCCTCGGCCACCGCCTCGCGGCCCAGGCGGATGGCGGCCGCTTCGCCCCGGCCATCCACGAACTTCAGCAGTGCGTCGCCCCCCATGAGCGGAAAGCGCACGGTGTAGAGGGTCCGCTCCAGGGCGGGGGTCAGTACTTCCACTTCAGGCCCAGGGTGACGGAGGTGGCGCTGACATCCGCCGCGGAGGTGGTTGGGCCCGCATAGACCGCCGGGAGGCCGCCGCTGGCCGCGGTCTTGAGCGGCGTCACCTGATCGCGCCCGGACTGGAACTGGTAGGAGGCGCCCAGGCTCAGGGTGAGCCCCGGCTTGAGGTCCACGGCGACGGCACAGCCCAGGAGGAGGCTGCTGAAGGCGGACAGCCGGTAGTCCGCGGACATGAAGGGCTGCGCCGCGTCGAAGCGGGCGCCGTAGAAGGAGGCGGCGCGCTGGCTGTAGGCCCGCAGGCGCGGCGTCAGGATCCAGCTTTCGTCCAGGTGCTGGTCGTAGGTGAAGTCCAGGGTGTGCGCCTTGATGCCCCAGTCGTCCGTGTAGTAGCGGTAGGAGGTCTTGAGGGCCCCGTCCCACTCGAAGTAGTGGGCGTGCTTGACCAGGAAGGCATCCCGGACGCGAGTGTCCGGCCGGTGCTCGCCCTGGGTGAGGTTGCCCACGGTCACGATGAGGTAGGGCTCATCCAGGTAGCCGCTCAGGTTCATGCGGGAGGCGCTGAAGTCGATCAGGTCCTCGGCGCCCAGGATCCAGGTCCAGCCCAGGGCGTAGCCCCGGGTCTTCTTGGGCAGGCGCAGGGTGCTGGTCACCGGGGCCACGGTGTCGTTGGCCAGGGACAGTCCGTAGTGGAGGGTGCCGCGCCCCTGGGCCATGGTCCAGGCATCCGAGAGCCCGAAGCCCTGGGAGGTGTAGTCCTTCTCCACGGAGTGCGAGATGTCCACCGTGGGGAGGTGGGCCCCGATGCGGCGGCCCCAGGTGAAGCCCTGGGCGTTGCGCTCGTCCATGTACTGGACCATCGGGATCTTGCCCGCGGCGTTGGTGGTCCGGTTGCCCGAGGCCGAGGTGGTGGTCGTGACGCTGAGGGTGGGATAGCCGCCCGTGGGCGAGGCCCCGGAGACACTGTCGTGGGCCAGCAGGAGATCGATCTGCCCGAGGGCCTCGCTCAGCTCGTGGTGCAGCAGCAGCGTGGGGCTCTTCACCTGGGTGCGGCCGTCGGTCTCGTTGTAGAAGAGGTAGCGCAGCTCCACCGCGGACTGGGCCAGGGCCACCCGGCCCGTGAGGATGCCCATGCCGGCCACCATCCAGGGCAGGCCCTGGAGTGCCAGCCGACCCCTCCGCCGGACCCTGCGTGCGCGCTCAGTTGCAGCCACAGCCACCTCCCGCCGCGCCGCCATTGCCCGCAGCCCCTTCCTTGCTGGCGTGGATGTGCTCGCGGAAGAAGCCCGTGAGGGTGTCCCCGTCCAGGCTCATGATGGGATCGGCCAGGTGCCCCCGGCGCCACGCCTTCAGGCTGCCCGTGGCCTGCAGCCCTGGTGCGACGCGGACTTCCTTCGGCGCCGGGCTGCCGGCCAGCAGGGCCGCCACGGCGGCGGCCTCCTCCTGGACATGCGCCCCGCCCTCAAAGCGGGCTGCGATGCGGCCCTCACGGTCGATGAGGAAAGTGGTGGGCATGGCCACCACCGAGAAAGCCTCCCCGGTGCGGCCCGTGGGGTCCTGCAGGATCGTGAACTGCACCGGAACCTGCTCCAGGAAGCTGCCAACCGAGGCCGCCTCCTCGTCCAGCGAGATGCCCACCACCTTCACGCCCTGGCCCGAGAACCGGCTCTGGAGCTTATCCAGCTCGGGCATGCTCTTGCGGCAGGGGCCGCACCAGGAGGCCCAGAAGTCCACGACCACCACCTGGCCCTTGAGCGCCGCGAGGGAGAAGACCTTGCCCTTCGAGTCCTTCAGCTGCACCTCAGGCGCCGGGTCACCCTTGCCCGCGGCAGCCAGGCTGGACCCCGCCATGAAGAGGGCCGCGCCCAGTGCCAGCCAGGCTATCCGGCCTGGGAATCGAGGGGATGGGTTCAGTCCCAGCATGGGTCTCCTATGAGCCCAGGCCCCGGCGCTGAAAGCCTCCGGACCCTGAGCTGATAATGCGTGTTCCTACATCTATGCTGCCACCGAACAGAAGGATCCCGGGAAATTAATCTCCAGAGAACTCAATCATTTCGGGCAAGCGTTTCCTGAATCACCCTAGCCGCCGCCCCGCTGGAAGCCGCGGTGGAAGCGGGCCATGAAGGCCGCGACCTCGGCCTCGGAGTGGCCCTCGAAGGTTAATTCCACCCTGTGCCTGACCAGGGACAGGCGGCCCAGGCGCAGGGGCTCCAGCGGGTGTAGCGCCAGGGACCAGCGGCGGGCACCCTCCGCGTGCCGGAAGACCCCATCGGCCCCGGCCCGCGGCACGAGTCCCAGGGCCTCCGGCAGCAGGCGCAGGAAGTCCTCCCGGCTGATGGTCATCTCCAGGCTCAGCCGCTGATCCCAGACAGAGTCAGAGCTAGCCACCGGCGACGGGCGGCCAGATGGCGAGGGCCTGGCCTTCTTCCAGCACCTTGGTGGCCCGGTCGCCCGTGGCCACCCAGACCCCATCCACCAGCACAATGGCGCACTCCCCCGACTGCAGGCCCATGAGCTGGATCACCGCCAGGACCGTGGTGCCGGGATCGAGGTCCAGCTGCAGACAGTGGCTGGACCGCGCCTCCGCCGGGAGGCGGATGCTGAGGGACGCGAACAGCTTGAGCGTGATCTTCATGCCAGGCGATGCGCCGCCGCGAGGTACGCCGGCATGACCAGCGTGGGGTCGTCCAGCAGGCGCTGCTTCCAGGGGCCCAGGCGCAGCTTCCCTTCGATGAGCCCGCGCAGGGCGCCGACGTGGTCCGTGAAGCCCACAGTGTTGGCGCCGACCAGACGGTCGCCGTCGAACTGCAGGTTCATGTAGCGGTAGCGGGCCTCGTCCAGCAACTCCGTGGACTCGCCGCCGGGCACGCCCTCCCACTCGCCGAAGGACGAGGAGACCAGGCCGAGGGTCGTCAGCACGTTGAACACCAAGCTGCCCTGGAAGGCCGTGGGCTTGCCGGCCATGTTCAGTGCCGCGATGCGGCCCTGCTCCACGGCATTGGGCTGGATGGCGTTGACCTGGCGCTTGCCGCTGAGACAGTCCACGGACTCGGCCACGTCCCCGGCGGCGTAGATGCCGGACACGCTGCTCTGCAGGTGCGCGTCCACCACAATGCCCTGGTTGATCTCGATGCCGCTGCCGGCCAGGAACTCCAGGTTCGGGTCCACGCCCACGGCACTGAGATACATCTCGGCGGGCAGCACCCGTCCTTCGCCCAGGTCCACCTGCAGGATGCCGTCCTTCTGGCTGAGACCCTTGGGCTGGGTGCGGGTCAGGATCTTCACGCCCTTGGCCTCGCACCAGCGCCGCAGCATGTTGCTGGCGGCGGGATTCATCATGCGGCGGACCATGTAGCCGCTGCGCACCAAGATCGTCAGGTCCACGCCCTTGGAGAGGAGGCCCTCCATGATGATGCAGCCCACGAAGCCCGCGCCCATCTGGACCACGCGGGTGCCCGGCTGGGCCTTGGCCAGGATGGCGCGGGCGTCGGCGAGGGTCCAGCAGGCCTGGACCCCGGGCAGCCCGATGCCCGGGATCTTCTCCAGGCTGGGCCGGGAACCCGTGGCGATGAGCAGGCGGTCGTAGCTCAGGTTGGTGCCCTCGCCCAGGTCCACGGTGCGGGCAGCGGGATTTACGGCGTGGGCGCGGGCCAGGACCAGGCCGATGCGCAGCCGCTGAAAGTGGTCGGCAGTCTTCCGCAGGTGGGTGCCCTCTTCAGGGATATCCCCCCTGAGCAGATAGGGGATCGCCATGCGGGAGTAGGGTGCCTCCCCTTCGCCGCAGAGCAGGAAGATCTCTGCGGCGGGGTCGGCCTTGCGCAGGGTCTCCGCGGCAACCACACCCGCGGGACCGCTTCCGATGATGACGTGTCGCATGGGGATCCTGGGCTGGGTCAGAGGCTGAGACGGGTGCGGGTGGCGGGAGTCGGCACGCCTTCGGCGCTCCACCCGCGGACCTCATAGTATTCCGGCAGCATCTTGTCCAGGTGGCACACGGCGCCCTTCTGGGGGCCGGTCTTGATGGGCTCCGTCAGCAGGCGGGGCGGCAGGGTGTCGTCCTTCTTGCTGAGGCCCGCGCCCAGGTTGAACTCGCGCTCCAGGTTCCAGATGCGCTCGCCGACCAGGAGCAGCCGCTCCTCGGACCAGTCGCCCTCACAGGCAGCCTGGATCTGGGGCTGGATGTCCTGCAGGCCCCAGGCGAAGGTGGTGAAGAGGCAGATGCCGGCCGAGTCCACCACAGCGGTGAGGTCCTGGAAGGCCTTCAGCATGGCGGGCTTGCCCTCGGTGGCCTGGGGCTCCATCTTCACGGGGATGCCCAGCACCTCGGGGGAGACCATGTAGCCGCGGACATGGCAGGCGCCGCGGTTGCTGGTGGCATATTCCAGGCCCATGCCCTGCAGGCCGCGGCCGTCGTAGGCCGGGAACTCCTGGCCCTTCACGGTCATGGACAGCTCGGGGCGGCCGTACTTGGCGCAGAGCCGCTTGGAGCCGAGGCCGATGATCTTGCCGAAGCCTTCGCCCACGGCGGTCCACTCCGCGAGCTTGACCAGGGCCTCCGCCGAGCCCCAGGTCAGCTTGAGGCCCACTTCGGCCTCGGTGAGGATGCCCAGGTCGTAGAGCTCCATGGCCGCGCCGACGGTGGCCCCGAAGGAGATGGGGTCGAAGCCGTCCTCGTTGCAGAGGAAGTTGGCGTAGGTGAGGGCTTCCAGGTCCGAAACGCCGTTGGCGGCGCCCAGGGCCCAGGCGGCCTCGTATTCCACGCCGCCGGAGGCGCCGTGGTACTGGGGCTTGTCCTTCACGCTGAAGTGGTTCGGATCCATGCGGGAGATGCGGCCGCAGGCGATGGTGCAGCCAAAGCAGGCGCCGTTCTTCACCAGGTTGGGCTTGCCATCCGTGGGCCGCTTCTCGTGCATGGCCTCGCCGCCGATGGCGTTGGCGCCCTCGAACTGCGCCTCGCGGTGGTTGTAGCTGGGCAGCGCGCCCAGCTCATTGATGATGTTCATGAGCACCTGGGTGCCGTAGGTGGGCAGGCCCACGCCGGTCACGCCGTTGGCCGCCAGCACGGCCTTGCCCGCGTCCACGGCGGCGAAGAAGGCCTCGGGGTCGGCCACCTGGTAGGCGTCCGTGAGGGTGCCGCGCACGGCCACGGCCTTGAGGTTCTTGGAGCCCATGACCGCGCCCACGCCAGACCGCCCCGCTGCGCGGTGCAGGTCGTTGACGATGCCAGCGTACTTGACGCCGGACTCACCGGCGCGGCCAATGGAGGCCACGCGGATCTGGGGATCCTGGTGCTGCTTCTTGATGGTCTCTTCGGTGACCCAGGTCGTCTTGCCCCATAGGTGGGAGGCATCCAGCAGCTCGGCCTTGCCATCGATGATGAGCAGGTAGACCGGCTTCGCGGAGCAGCCCTCGAGGATGACCATGTCCCAGCCCGCGAACTTCAACTCGGCGCCGAAGTAGCCGCCGGAGTTGGAGCAGGCGATGGCGCCCGTGAGAGGCCCCTTGGTGACCACGGAGTAGCGGCCACCCGTGGCGGCCATGGTGCCCGTGAGGGGACCAGTCACGAAGATGAGCTTGTTCCCCTCGGCCAGGGGATCGACCTTGGGATCGATCTCAGTGCAGAGGTATTTGGTGGCGAGGCCCCGCTGGCCCAGGTAGTCCTGGGCCCACTGCTGGTTCAGCGGTTCGGTGCTGCAGGTGCCCGCCGTGAGGTTGACGCGGAGAACTTTCTTAGTCCATGCCATGGCAGTCGCTCCTCACACCGTTGCCGGGTTGGTGTCGGTCTTGTCAGCCCACTGGCGCATCTTTTCCAGTCCCGTCCAGTCGGCATCCACGAAGGTGATGGCACCCGTGGGGCAGGCCTTGGCGCAGGCGGGCGCACCGCCGCAGAGGTCGCACTTCTGCACCTTGCCGCTGGAGGCCACGTAGTTGATGGTCCCGAAGGGGCAGGCGATGGTGCACACCTTGCAGCCGACACAGGTGGGATCCAGCACGATCTTCGCACCGGTGACCGGGTCCAGCTTGATGGCCTCGGTGGGGCAGGCCATCATGCACCAGGCCTCATCGCACTGGGTGCAGGTGTAGGGCACGAAGCGCGCGGCCTCGTGGAACGAGAACACCTTGATGCGCGACTTGGCGATGGTGAAGCTGCGGTGGTTCTCCCAGGAGCACGCCATCTCGCACTGGAGACAGCCCGTGCACTTATTGGGATCGATGTGGAGGGATTTCTGCATGGTGGATCCTCCTTGAGGCGGGGACGGGGGGGATGGGATGCCGTTGATCATAATTCGGATAACGACCAGGACTCGGGCTTTTTAATCAAATTCCATCCGCCCCCGCAGATGCAGTGGCAGTGGGCCTTTTCGAGCACCCGGGGCGATGCTAATTAGGAGACTGAGTCTCAGTTAAACAACGGGTCCAGCCTCAGCGCTTCCGCAGACTCACCAGGGTCCCGCTGGCACCCAACAGGAGCATGATCACGGCCTGAACCAGCGTCTTGTAGGAGACCTCGGAGCCGCCGAAGAGCGCGGACCGGACGAAGAGCACGCCCAGGGCCAGGAGCAGCAGGTAGATCCCGAGCATCACCTTCCGGGCCAGCTCGCGGGTCTGCGGCGTCTCCCTGGCGAAGACCCGGTCGTAGATGACCAGCCCCACGGCAGCGGTGACGTTCAGGACCACGAACAGCAGCCAGAACTGCCGCGCGGCGGCGGCAGCACCCGCCTGGCCGATGAGGGGCTTGAGCATGGAGCCGTAGAGCGAGCCGCCCAAGCTGGAGCCGATGAGGCTGCCGATGACGCCGTAGAGGAAGGCATAGCCCATGTAGACGGCCTTCTTGTCCTCGGGGGCCACCAGCCCCACATAGCTGTAGTACTTCGGGTGGGCGGTCATCTCCCCGATGGAGAAGACGGAGATGCCGAGGATGAAGACCCAGGCGTTGGTGGAGGCCGCCAGGCACAGGAAGCCCAGGGTGCCGATGACAATCCCGCCGACCATGGTCGGCAGGGGACGGAACTTCTTCACGATGCGGCTGACCAGCACCTGCAGCAGGATGATGGTGCCGCCGTTGACCACGGTGACGTGCTCCGCGTCGAACTTGAGCGGCACGCCGAAGGAGGCGAAGAAGCGGTTCACAGGCGTGGCGTCCACGAAGTCGCGGAGATACCAGAGCACGGATCCGAAGTTCTGGAAGTAGAGGATCCAGAAGCCGGAATAGACCACGATCATCAGCATGAAGCGGGCATCGCCCAGCACCATGGCGGCGCTGTGGGCGACCTCGCGCAGGCTCTTGGAGTTCTCAGGCTTGGGGGGATCCTTGAAGAGGAACACCGTTGGCAGCAGCATGGCGGCGCAGTAGAGCGCCGAGGCGATGAAGACGTAGCGCCAGGAGAAGCCCTTCAGCACGCTCACCACGAGGGGCGCGAGGAAGGCGCCGATGTTGATCATCCAGTAGTAGATGCCGAAGCCGAACCCCGAGTTCTCCTCGGTGGTGGTGCGGGCCAGGGTGCCCGAGATGATGGGCTTGAACAGCCCCGCCCCCGTGGCCATCAGCAGCAGCGCGGCGAACACGGCGCCGTAGCTGGTCACGTTGCCCGCGATGAAGTAGCCCGTGCTGAGGATTGAGAACGCGAACAGCAGCATGCGCCGATAGCCGTAGCGGTCCGCCAGGGCGCCGCCGGCGATGGGGATCACGTAGGTAAAGGCATAGATCAGGCTCTGCAGGAAGCCCACGGACTGCTCCGTGAAGCCCAGCCCCCCAGAGGCGACCTGGTTCGTCAGGTAGACCGCCAGCACCGAGTTGAGCCCGTAGTAGGCGGCCCGCTCGAAGAGTTCCATGACGTTCGCCAGCCAGAAGACAGGCGGGAAGGATCGCAGGATACCGGTGGGGCGTGGATTCGACATCCGGCGAGTATAGCGGCGCCTTGCCCTCCCGCCACTTCGCGGGTGCAATGGAGCATCGAGAGGAAGCCCCTTGAAGACCATCTCCCTCCGCGTCGATGTGGACACCCTGGAAGGCTCCCTGACGGGCATCCCAACCCTCCTGCGCCTGCTGGACAAGCACCGCATGCGCGCCAGCTTCTACTTCAGCTTCGGACCGGACAACAGCGGCAAGGCCATCCGGCGCATCTTCCGCAAGGGCTTCCTGGCCAAGATGCGGCGCACCAACGGCGTGAAGCTCTACGGCCTGAAGACCATGATGTACGGCGTGCTGCTGCCGGCGCCGATCATCTGGAAGCGGGCCGCCACGCAGATGCTGTCCGCCAGGGCCGCCGGCCACGAGGTGGGCATCCACGGCTGGGACCACGTGCAGTATCACGACCTGCTGGACCGCAAGTCCCGCCGCTGGCTGGCGGACTGGTTCGCCCAGGCCCACGAGGCCTTCGGCACCGTGTTCGGGGAGAAGCCCCTGGGCGCCGTGAGCCCCGCCTGGCGCTGCAACGACACCACGCTAGAGCTGCAGGAGTCCTACGGCCTGGCCTACGCCGGCGACTGCCGGGGGCTGGCGCCTTTCTATCCCGTCGTGCAGGGGAGGACCCTCGGCACCCTCCAGATCCCCACCACCCTGCCCACCCTGGATGAGCTGCTGGGCTTGGACGGCCGCACGCCGGACCAGGTCAACCGCGAGGTCTGGGACCTGGTGCGGGAGGACGCCCTGAACGTCTACGCCCTCCACACCGAGGTCGAGGGCGGGGCCCTCTTCGAGACCTTCGACGCCTTCCTGAGCGGCCTCAACGACCGCGGCGTCCAGGCCCGCACCCACGCCGACTGGCTCCCCGAGCTGCTGGCCACGAAGCCCCCTGCCAAGGTGATCACCAGGCGCGAGATACCAGGCAGGGCCGGCTGGGTCAGCTGGGAGAGCTAGTCCTTACAGCGCGCAGCGCAATTAAAATCGTGGCCCAACTGGGCCACGATTTTTACGTGTAAACAGATCGGCAAAGAAGAAGCCCGGCTTTGCCGGGCTTCTTCGCGGGGGTCCGGGGGTGTGGGCGCAGCGCGGAACCCCCGGAGAGTATCAAGCATGCTGCTTGAGCTTGTCCTTGCCACCGAACCACTGGTCCCAGTAGACCACCACGGGACTCGCGATGTAGATCGACGAGTAGGTGCCGGTGATGACGCCGATGACCAGCGGGAAAGCCAGGTCCTTGAGGGCCGGGCCGCCGAAGAGCCAGAGGCAGACGGACACGAAAAGCACGGACAGGGACGTGAGGATGGTCCGGCCCAGGGTCTGGTTGATGGAGTCGTTCACCAGCTTGGTGATGGATGCCCGGCGATACTCGGGCCGGTGGCTGTTCTCGCGGATTCGGTCGAAGACCACGATGGTGTCCGCCATGGAGTAGCCCATCAGAGTCAGGAAACTCGCCACCACAGGCACGTTGAACTCGTAGCCGAAGGCGGCGAAGAGCCCCAGGGCCATCAGGATGTCGTGGATGAGGGCCACGATGCCGCCCACCGCGAAGCTGGTGGTGAAGCGGAAGATCACGTAGATCAGGATGGCCAGCATGGCGAAACCGACTGCGGTGAGCGTCTTGCTCGTCCACTCGCCCGAGATGCTGGGCGAGAAGCTCTCATCCTTGAGGATGCCCACCCCGCCGATGCGGTAGTTCTTCTGCACCGTGTCCTTGATGGCCTGCGGCAGGTCCTTCGGCAGGTCATTGAAGGTCTGGTAGAGCCCCGAGGCCAGCTTGTCCCGACCGGCGATGGCCTTCTCGGCCAGCGGCGTGTAGGCCACGGTGAGCGCCTGGTCGTCCCCGGCCAGCCGGAGGGGGTTGGCCTTGGCGAGCACGTCCGTGAGGTTCTTGGAGCCTTCCAGGTTGAGCATGGGCAGGGTGCTGCCGCCCGCCTCGGGATCCATCTGCTTGAAGATGGCCCGCAAGGCATTGGCCTGGATGGTGCTGTCCTTTTGATCGCCATCCTTCTTGGCCTTGACCTTCACGGAGAAGTCCCGGATGTCCTTGTCGGCGTTCTCGTAGGCCACCACAGTGGCGTCGGGATAGCCGCTCTTGGCCAGGGTGGCCCGGATGGTCTCGGGCTCCATCGCGCCGCGGAACCGGACGGTCATGTCGTTGCCGCCCACGAACTGCATACCCAGGTGGATGCGCTTGTTGTGGGTGAGATTCCAGGGCTGGACCCAGAGGAACGTGAGGACGATGATGCCCCAGGTGGCGGCCAGGGCCGTGCCCTTGTACTTCATGAAGTCGTAGCTGCTGCCCTTGAAGAAGGTGTGGTTGCCCACGGACAGCGCCTTGGTGCCGGGGTGGCGCTCCAGGATCCAGTCATAGATGAAGCGGCTGATGTAGATGCTGGTGAACAGCGAGGCCACGACGCCCACAGTGAGGGTCACGGCGAAGCCCTTGACGGGACCTGTGCCGAAGATGAAGAGCAGCAGGGCCGCAAACAGCTGGGTCACGTGGCTGTCCACGATGGTCCAGAACACGCGGTCAAAGCCAGCGTCGATGGCGCCGGGCACGCTCTTGCCCAGGCCCAGCTCCTCCTTGATGCGCTCAAAAATGAGGATGTTGGCGTCCACCGCCATGCCCAGGGTCAGCACGAAGCCGGCGATGCCCGGCAGCGTGAGCGTGGCGCGGAAGGAGCCCAGCAGGCCCATCATGACGATGACGTTCACTGACAGGGCGATGATCGCGTTGGCGCCGGACCAGTGGTAGAAGAACACCATGAAGGCGATGATGGTGACAAAGCCCACCAGGGCGGCGCGCACGCCGGCATGGATGGAGTCGCGACCGAGGCCGGGGCCCACCACGCGCTCTTCCAGGAACTTCATGGGCGCCCGGAGGGCGCCGCTGCGCAGCTGGCTGGCCAGATCGTCGGCCTCCTGGGCGGAGAAGCTGCCGCTGACCCGAACGGCGCCGCCGATGATCTTCTCCTTGGCGCTGAGCTCCGTGACGACCTTGCGGTCAAGCACGATGGCGATGAGGCGGTTCTCCTCAGAGGCGATGCCGGTCAGACGGGCGAAGTCGTCGTCGCCCTTCCGGTTGAGGGTGAAGTTGACCTCGTTGGCCTCAGTCTGAGAGTTGGACGCGCGGTGCGAGTCGATGATGTCGGCGCCGTCTACGGCGACCCGGCTCTCGAGCAGCACCCAGCGGCTGATCTTCTCCTCGCCGGGCTTGGCCTTGACCACGGGCTGGCCGGACCGCTTGGCCTGGCGCTCGCTCTCGATCTCGGGCAGCAGCTCGAACTCCGGGGGGATCGCCCCCTTGTAGAAGGCCAGGGCCTCTTCCCGGGAGGTGAAGTAGAGTTGCGGCGCCTTGGCCAGCAGGCGCTGCTCCAGCCGGCCGGGGGTGGCCAGCAGCTTCTTGATGCGCTCGCGGTCACCCTCCTCGATGCCGGGGATCTCCACCACGATGCGGTTGCCTTCGGCCCCGCTGGCCGTGATCTCGGGCTCCAGCACGTTGGCGGGATCGATGTCGCGGATGCGCTTCTCGATGACCTCCAGGGCGCGCTTGTTGGCGTCGTCCTTGAGGTTCTTCTGATAGTCGGCCTTCTGCGTGAGCCGGTAGACGTCCCCGTCCGCCGCCAGGGCGTAGCCCGGGAAGAAGTCCTTGGCGACCTTCTCGACCGTGGCCTTCTGGTCGGCGCTGACGCCGTCCACGCGGATGGCCTCACCTTCCACGCGCGCCGTGGCGCCGGGCAGGTTCTTCTCGCGCAGGCGCGAGGCCATGCGGTCCTTGCTGTCCCGCAGATCGGCGGCGAGGGCCTCCTGGCCCTGGACCTCCAGCTCGAAGTGGACACCACCCCGAAGGTCGAGGCCCAGCTTCACTTTGGAAAGCGGTGTGAAGAAGTATCCGCAGCCGAACAGCACGGCGAGGACGATCGTGAGGCGCCAGAGGCTCCGCTTGGTCACGGGGCACTCCTTACAGAATGCGGGCCGGAGGATCCGGCCCGGAAGGTCAGGAGGTTCAGTTCTGCTTGATTTCAGGCTCGGTCGCCAGGGAGGCCACCGCCGAGCGGCGGGCCTTCACGATGGAGCCGCCGAGCTTGAGCCAGAGGTCCTTGTCCTCGACGCGGTCGATGGTGGCGTAGAGGCCCGAGCTCAGGACCACCTCGTCCCCGGCCTTCAGCTTGGCGAGGCGCTCTTCCTGGGCCTTCCGGGCCTTGCTCTGGGGCCGGATGAGGAGGAAGTAGAACATCAGGGCCATGCCGCCGATGAACACGAACTGGGTCCAGCCCGGAGGGCCACCCGCCTGGGCCTGCTGGATAAGGGCGAAGTTCATTTAGGGCTCCTCGGTCAACCACCCGGCGCGCGTGGACTGGGCAAAGGCGGGAAACCTGTTTTCCAGCAATGCCTGCCTTGCGGCGCGGGTAAGCCCCACAGTGTAACTCAGGTTGTGGATCGTGTTCAGCGTGAACCCCAGAAGCTCCCCGCACCGGAACAAATGGTGCAGGTAGGCCCGGCTGAAGGTGGCGCAGGTGTAGCAGGCACAGACCGGGTCCAGGGGCCGGTCCGCGTCGCGGTGCCGGGCGTTCTTCAGGTTCAGGCGCCCCCGGCTGGTGAGGGCGCGGCCATGCCGGGCCTCGCGGCTGGGCAGCACGCAGTCGAAGAGGTCCACCCCGTGCTCGATGCCGAAGATCAGGTCCTCCGGCGTGCCCACCCCCATGAGGTAGCGGGGCCGGTCGGCGGGCAGCTCCCGGACGAACTCCGCCAGCAGGGCATTCATCTCGGGCTTGGGCTCACCCACGCTGAGGCCGCCCACGGCGAAGCCCTGGAAGGGGGTCCGGGCATCCAGCTCCAGGGCCTCGGCCAGGTGCCGGCGGCGCAAGTCCAGGTGGGTCCCCCCCTGGTTGATGGCGAAGAGGGCCTGGTAGTCCTGTAAGGGTACGGCCCGGCTGCGGGCCAGCCAGCGGGTGGTGCGGGCCATGCTGACCTCCAGCTTGGAGCGCTCCAGCTGCCCAGGCGGGCACTCGTCCAGGGCCATGCAGATGTCCGAGCCCAGGTTCCGCTGGATCTCCAGGCTGCGTTCCGGGGACAGGAACTGGGGGCTGCCGTCGATGTGGCTCTGGAAGGTGACCCCCTCCTCGTTCATCTTCCGCAGGGAGGCCAGGGAGAAGACCTGGAAGCCGCCTGAGTCGGTGAGGATGGGACCGTCCCAGCCCATGAAACGGTGCAGCCCCCCGAGCCTCGCCACCAGCTCGTCCCCCGGGCGAAGCCCTAAGTGATAGGTATTGCCAAGAATTACCTGCGGACAAATCTCCCGGAGCTGGACCGGCGTGATGCCCTTGACGGTGCCCTGAGTGCCCACAGGCATGAAGGCCGGCGTCAGGACCAGGCCGTGACCGGTCTGGAAGGACCCCGCGCGGGCGGGGGTTTCGGGGCATTCGGCCTCGGTGCGGTATGCGCAAGATCGGTCTGCTTGATATGGCATGATAGGGACTCGGCTTTCGTAACAATGATTGGCACTTCCACTCAGCGGGCCTCACTAACAAGGATGTGACTCCCGGGAATATCATCCGAGCACCGTCGTGTCGAGAGGATGGCCCCGAGTTTCAAGGCTTGACCTGCCGACGACCCTTTGCCATCTTAGCCGTTGGGCTTGACCCAGATCTTTATCCTATTCGCTGAAGCTGAACCGATGATCCCGTCGGCTCGGCTCGCTGTTTTTTCCCTGTGGATTTTTCAAGGGAGTCGCATGAGCAAAGACCCCAACAAATCTGTTCCAGCCAAACCGGCCGCTCCCGTCGAGACGCTGGAGGACGCCGTCTATAAGACGTCCCTCGTGGCCGGGAACGAAGAGATCAGGCGGGGCAATCCCATGGTCACCATCCCGACGACGGTGGCCATGTATGTGCTGTTCTCGGTGGTGGCCTTCCAGCTCGCGAAGCAGTCGCAGGTGGTCAAAGAGAAGCTGAAGACGGTCGGTATC
>Ga0194052_1000961_pt1 | contig 17382 bp, 13 predicted proteins | sample SepL226m_MetaG_FD_160117 | JGI IMG/M metagenome (GOLD analysis project Ga0194052, IMG submission 160117) | Anoxic zone freshwater microbial communities from boreal shield lake in IISD Experimental Lakes Area, Ontario, Canada - Sep2016-L227-6m | ecosystem: Environmental > Aquatic > Freshwater >... | reverse complement strand
ACATCGTTAAATCCTGTAAAAAACACTGTTCTCATGTAGTAAAACATTTGAACAAGCAGAGACACCGATACGGGTTATGAATCTTTTGATCATTTGCTGTGGTCAAGACCGTTGTCTTACTTGCATGATGTATTGCGGCAACATCATTTGTTGCTAATCACGCCAGCGCGGATGATGTTTATGGATGTACTGATCCAGGCGCCATCAATTATGATCAATATGCTACGATAGAGGATGATAGCTGTGAGTATGATGACCTCTATTGGTGATGTACTGATCCAGCAGCGCTCAATTACGACGAATATGCTACTGATGATGATGGTAGCTGTGAGTATCCTATGGGTTGTACAGATGAGACTGCAATCAATTATGATCCATCGGCCATAGAGGATGATGGGAGTTGTAATTACTGTGGTAATGGATCTATAAATATATGAGAAATATGTGATGATGGAGAAAATAATGGAACTACGTGATTCTGTAATACAATGTGTACTGGGCAGATAGCGCCAGAGGCCACAGGATTTTGTGACACAGTTACCGACATCCCCAAATCTGAGTGTGAGGCACTTGTAAAATTATATAATTCTACAAATGGTTCAGGATGGACATATAGTGACGGATGGTTGCAAAGTACGACCGTATGTGGTGATACTGGTTGGTATGGTGTATCCTGTAGTTTCTGATATGCTACCCATGTACATGATATTCTTTTGTCCAATAACGGGCTTTCGGGGTTTATTGATCTGAGTGGATTACCAGATATAAATATGTTCGTATTTAGTTATAATGCGATTACCGGGCTTCTTCTTTCTGGATTACAAAACTTAGAAATACTCCATGCATATGATAATCTTTTGACTACTGAGCAGATCTATAATTGCCCATCGCTTAATTATCTAAAATTAAATGATAATAATCTTACCGGCATCAATGTAACGGGGTTAGATAATCTGGCAAATTTATATGTGTACAATAACCAGCTAACGGGACTCTCTCTTTCTGGACTGTCGCATTTAGCATATCTTGATGCCGAAGAAAACAAGATTAGTTCTCTTTCCTTGTCTGCATTGCCAAGTCTAAGACGCCTATATATGTGGGGAAATAACCTCTCTAGCATGGAATTCTCAGGGCTAGAAAGCTTAGAATATGTGGATCTGGGTTTAAATCTCCTGACAGGCATTTCATTATCCAATCTTCCTGTTTTCGAAACCCTCTATATCAATGGAAATCAATTAACCGATTTAGATATTTCCTGAGTTCCTAGTATAGGACGTCTTGATGCGGGCAGGAATAATCTGACTCACATTAATCTTTCCGGTTGTACTAACCTATATGATGTGGAACTTGACCAAAATTATTTTACTGGATTTTCTTCGGCATGATTGGATAGTGTAGAGACACTAAGCTTAGAATACAATAATCTTACCAGTATTGATCTCAGTGGGGCTCCTAATCTCAACTGGCTCTCTCTGTATTATAACCAATTAACGGGGATTGATCTCAGTGGACTACTCAGTCTAGAATACTTAGACCTCAGTAATAATCAGTTTTCCACTATCGATCTTACAGGACATACAGGACTACTCAGCCTAGCAATAGCCCACAATAATTTTAGTGGAGATGTATCTTTCCTCAAAGATTTTCCAAATATTAGGGACGGATGAGGATGTGCAATCAGTCATAATTACTTCTCAGTAGATAGTATTACCGATCAAGACCTTCTCGATTACTTGGATGCTAAATGTATAGATGAAAATAATCAAGAAACGTGGGTAGACCAGTATAGGACAGTAGATACCACATTGAGTGGAGGATATGCTGTGATGATGTCAGGAATGTCATTACCTTACAGAGTAGGATATACCGATCTCGGACCACAGAAAGCTTTTGATACCAAGATAGCAGTACAAGCACCAGCTGATGGTGTACAAATAGGTGGCTCTTGATGGACATATAACGCTCGCTTCTGAGGAATTTTTGGAGAAACAGGTGATATCTGTTATGAAGATCTGCTCAATGCATCTACCTGAGTCTATGCTCAGCTATTGGAATCACGAGCAGCTCAGATGTGATGAATGACTATGGTGGAACTCATAAGAGGTATTGGGGGAATAGTAGCGGACGAAAATAATTGGTGAGCTAAATTCCTCTCTCTTATCAATCTTATGGGAACGAATCTTACTGACCTCATATGATCATATGGCCTAGATATTACCACACTAGATGCATGTGGAAGTGGATGAGTCCCAGCATACATAGCTGATATAGGAGATATTACCGTAGGAGGTACATGATTGATAGAAATTCCTTTTACCGTAGATACATGAGTAGTAGGCACAGGGTTTACGTTCTTAGCAGAGACCTTCAGTGTCAATGATACTCATAGAGAAGTACGTAGTGCCAATAGACGACAGTCAGTATTTGCAAGCACTGAATCAACTATTCCTTATAGTATAGGAGGGTGAACTCCAGCTCCTACACCAGATCCAACTCCAGATCCAATCCCTTCCAATCAAGGAGGATGAGGAGGAGGCCCTTCTGTTGTGAAAGATGTTTGTCCAGCGACAAGGGATTGTTCTTCATCGTATTATGATAATATCTGCGGACCCTGTCCTATTACACCCAACAAAACAGTACTCCAAAATCTGATTTCAAATGTTCACGGATCGGCTACATCAGTATGAAGTACTGCTAATTCACCGTACTCAGACGAAATCAACGTCGCATATATTCGGGCATATAAGATAGGAGCGACGACGATGCCGACGATCCAGCAGGCAAATATTGAAGGCAAACTCTTAAGGTCTCACTTAGCAAAAATGTTGTCTGTCTATGCAACCACAGTCCTTGAAGATACACCTGATACCACAACAAATTGTTCATTTACTGATATGAAAAATCAATCCAAAGAAATGCAATACTATGCAGTCGTGGCATGTCAACTAGGATTGATGGGACTCAATGCAGACGGTACTCCTGCAACTAAATTTGATCCAAACGAAGAAGTAACGAGAGCTCAGTTTGGGACAACACTTTCTAGATTGCTTTACGAAGGAGAAAATAACACCAGCGATGGGACCAAGCGGTATACCAAACATCTAGAGGCATTGAAAAATGCGGGCATTATGAAAAATATTTCTACGCCAACGATGGATGAATTGAGAGGAAATGTCTTCATTATGCTCATGAGAGCAAGTAAATAAATTATTTATTCCATATAAAAAAATCTGGGCCACGTAGCTCAGATTTTTTCAATTCTTTTATCTTCTTGATATCCTCATCAAGCCGTCAATGTTTTCAAGAGAGAAAAAATTTAGGAGCCCAGGAGCCCAGGAGCTCATCTGCTCCCGGGAGCAAACGAAGCTAACCGCAGGCGAGTGGCTCATTGTTTACTCTTTGCTCCCGGGAGCGAAGCAGCCTATTACTTTCCCTCAGTCATTGTCTGTTCTTCCAGAAAATTATCTATGATTGCATTATAGGTCTTTTTGATAGATCCCAATAGTCTAAATTCTTTGGTAAAACAAAGATTATCATTAAGTGCATACCTACTTACGAGAATAATATCCTCAGTAGTTGCCTCCTGAGCAAATATATCACTATGATACGTACGCATGTGTTCTCGTGCCTCTTCGCTAGTATCTATTTGAATCTCATTACCCAAACCTTCTTTGATGCATGTTTCGAGTTGATGTAGGGTATTGAGCGATACACGATTAGCATTCTCATTATGGAGAAAATAACTCGCTGCGATATTGTGAGCCCTGATGGTTTGGATAGCAATGTCCGTTTTGTCTTGTTCTGAAGGATGCAACATATGTACGGGGAAACGAATAAAATGTTTCAATGAATAAGCTATCTTCCCAGCTACCAAACGATATATGGGAATTCTTGTGAAGGGAGAATATACCCAAAAGCGGACAAAAGTCAACCCAAATAACCTTGCAAACACTCTCCACTCCCATATTACCTTCGTGTATTTACTCTCTTTCTCTCCTCCATGAAGTTGGATAAATCTATCAAAGTCTGAATTAATTTTTGAATCACCTCTGGCATCATCACCACCCTCGGTCTGATGGTCTGACTGCTTGCGGGTACACATTCCAAACTGGCTGTCATCGGCGGTATCCTCACTATCGCGATCGCAGACGCATTGTCGGACGCCCTCGGTATTCGTGTCTCACAGGAAGGAAGTGGCGTATCGAGTCCAAGACAAATCCGAGAATCTACTATCGCTACCTTTCTCGCTAAATTTCTTTTTGCACTGACCTTTATGATACCAGTTTTGCTTATCAATAATTTATTTGCAGCAGTTGTTGTCAATGCTATTCGATGACTTATTTCACTAGGTTACCTGAGTTATACTATCGCCAAATCTCAGAAGAGAGGAGCATGGCCAGTAATCAGAGATCATATTTTGATGGCGATATTTGTGATTATTGTGACCTACTTCGTAGGAAAGTTGATCCATGGGCTGATTGGATAAATTTATATCATAAAAAAATCTGAGCCAGTGGCCCAGATTTTCTGTATGGCAACGAATGGAGAGAGATTACTCAGATTTTTTCAATTCTTCTTCTATTTTTTTGATATCCTCATCAAGCTGTCCCATCATGTCTTCTCTATGTTCTTCTTTGAATGTTTTCTTGTAGTCTTTGAGCTTCTGGAGCGTAGCTTTGAGCTGCTTAGTATGCTCGTCCTTATGAGCCTTCTGATATTCTATCTGCTGAATGGCGTCTTCGTACTTATTAAGATCTACGAGCGACTGCTGGTTCTCGGGTTCTTGATAGCCGAGTCAGAGTCTCCTATCTAGCAGATTTTCAAAATAGTTGTGGATAGAAGTAAATCCATCTCGCCCAAAACTCGGGAAGCGATTGAGTAATTGAACTGCTGGCATCTGCCCAGCGAATGATTGGAATTCCTGAGGATTATCAAACTCTCTCTCTAGTTTTTCCTCTCTTCCATTGATGTTGCTATACATGTACACTTTTCCTTTAAACATGCTGATAGTGGTTAAGAGATAAAACGGCACGTGTAAGTGACGGGTGCTATATTATACATTTTTTAAAAATTTTCAAGAGATTTTTGCTATTTGAAGTACTCAGAGAAACCAAGCAAAAGATGCTTGAAAAATGCCTGCTTTTCTCTATAAAACAATCGTTTATGATTGACATATGGGATGGATATTCACGCTAAAGCCGATGCATTCAATAAAAAAATCTGAGCACTTAGCAACGAACCCTCAGAAGAAGTAATCCAAGAGATTGTGGATAATTTTTTGCTAGTAGATGAAAAAAATAAGCAATATTTGTCAGATCCAGTTATCCTCCAGAAGATAGTAGACAAGATTAGTGCACTCAGTCGAGATACGCCAGAGCAAGCCAAGCAAAGTCTATTTTCCGTCCTTGGAGATCAGTCTGTGTGTACCTCTCAGCACGAAGCTAGCACCATAAGATCGCAGATCTATGAAGTATGTAGATCTAAATATACAGAAGCCAAAAAAGTACTTGCTCTCATAGCATCCACCCTTATTGGCGTGGTAAGCGTTGTGTACCCAGAACTAGAAGATTCGCCTCTCGCAAAGCAATTCCAGACTCCGATTGATGAACTTTTTAATTTCATAGCAACTATAGATAGCAAATCAGAATATGGTAGCCCTTCTTTAGATAAGTGGTCATGGGATACAGTCTTATGAGATATTACAAAGATACAAACCAATCTATGAGATAGTACCTACCAGCTCTACACATTTCATCGCACCAGGGGGAAGGAAAATGGGAAGGAATCCTTTATTAATCATATAAACAAATGTGTTAATGTAATACCCAAATTGCAAAAAATTTTAGCATATGGAAAAACAGTGGCTTCCAAGATGCAAGAGATTATGGCGAATAATTATGACGATGCATGAGAAGATGCAGAGTGGGAAGCCGAACTCCAGCAACATATAGAATCACATAAGATATTCATCAGACAAAGCTATGTCTCCTTCAATGGTAGTTCTGAAAAAGATCGACCTCTATTACGAGAAGAAATAGAAAGAGGTGCTTTTGATTATATGAGAAATGAAATGTCGCTAGAAAAAGAATTGTTCTACAACGTCTGAGGGGAGAATTGGTCATCCAGGAAATTCTATGAAACATTAGGAGATTACTGCAATTACCGTATTATGAAAAAGCGATCACACCTACTGTGAAACGTAGATACAGATACTGTCTTAGCCAAGAAAATGAAATATGGAGCGAAGTGAGCCTATTTAGACGCAGTTAGAGATATGTTGCCCAAGATAAGTAAGCATATGAGGAAGCGTGTGATCGTGCCATCATTTGATAAAATAAGTACCCGTTATTACGATAAGCGATACGAAACGAAAGAGCTGGATCACGAGTATTTCACTAAACTATATCAGAAGTGGCAGAAAAAAAAGTGTCCTATTATCATCAGAAGTAGTGCGGTCTATTCCGAAGATAATCAAGAAACAACATGAGCAGGCGTATATGAATCCATATGCCTTGGGGAAGAATTTCCATACAAAGATTTTTCATATCAAGAGTTTTGCGAGGCTATCATCAAGGTGTATGAATCATGCAACAGCGAGTCAGCTTTGGCATATAGGGCAGAGCACGATATCCCAGAAGAGAAAATGGGCCTAGTAATACAAACCTTCATCGAATACAACCCTGCAGAAAGTAATAGCATCCTTCCCCACAGACCAGAATTGTTGGAGATAAAATACCACAATAGAAGAGCTATCATAGAAAAAAGAAAGTTTATACCACACCTATATGAAGATTTTATGGATGATCCAACATCCTGTCGAGTCTATAATGGCGACTTAGGAGAACATATTGACGTAGGGTATGAGATTAATGACATCGGAACCATAACGTATGCATTTGAGAGATATTTTGGACAACCTATGCAAGCAGAATTAGTACTTGCAGATGTATTGGAGCATAATAGCCCAATATACTATATTGTCCAAGCAAGACCACTGCCTATGAAGCTTATGGAGCCTTGTGCAATAGAATTCCCTGAAGAAAAAGAACCTCTGTGGGAGTGAAGAGCCTTGTGAATATGCGACGAGGAACTAGAGATTCTACCAATTTGAGCAGATAATAGGGACAAAACAGGAATAGTAATATTTGCAACCAACAACAATGTAAGTGGCGCAAGACAAGAGGTCATTAATTCATTACCAGCACATGGCGTAGTACTTATGACTAGTGAATCCGGGACAAAAGGACATATAGAAACGCTCTGTGCAGAAAAAAATATTGTCTGTCTCTTTACTGCACCATTAAATAAATCGGTGAGGGATGGATTACATGTGCTTCAGTTTTTGACATATGGCTCTGCCATGCCCAACGCCATGACGTATGTATACGATGCTTTCTATGGACACAAAAAAGTCAGAGTAGTAGCGGATGGATTGGAAGGTAGGGTATATCCTATCGAAGATAAAGATATCACCACAGCCACAGAAGGATGAGAAGAAAGGGCAATATAATTATATTGGCATAGTCGTGGTACGTAGCACAAAATCTACATCCTTATCCCCCCTTCCCGAAAGATTGACGAGAATTGTTTTTTCGGAGCTGAGCTTTTTCGCAAGCTTCATCGCAAATGCCACCGCATGAGCGCTCTCCAATGCTGGGATAATTCACTCCATCCTCGAGAGCTCATAAAACGCTTCGATACATTCTTTATCATTGATGATTTCATAGTGCACTCTACCACTATCTTTCAAGAAACTGTGTTGTGGTCACACTCAGGGATAATCGAGTCCCGACGCCACGGAGTAGACCGGCTGTGGATTTCCTTCAGCATCCTGCAACACATACGTATGCATCCCATGCAAATTTCCCGGTGTTCCCAAGGTTAACGTAGCTGCATGTTCTCCCAAGTTCAGACTCTTACCACTTGGTTCTATGCCGTACATAGTGATATTTTCATCTTCTAGAAATGCGGAAAAAAGTCCGATCGCATTACTTCATCCTCACACACAGGCCACCAAATTGTCTGGCTGTTTTCACGTCTGGTCTACAAATTGGTCTCTTGCTTCTTCGCCTACGATCCTCTGGAGGTCACGGACGATCATCGGGAAAGGATGTGGTCCAACGACTGATCAGATGCCAAAGAAAATGTTCTCTGGATCGTTGAGAAATGCTCCTAATGCGGCATCGACAGCATCTTTCAGTGTCTGAGTTCCGCTCCTTACAGCAGTTACTTTCGCTCAAAGGAGTCTGATCTTCTCGACGTTGGGACGTTCTTTGTCTATATCTATCGCTCCCATAAAAATCTCGCAGGGCATGTCAAAGAGTGCACAAGCAGTGGCTAACGCTACTCCATGTTGCCCAGCTCCGGTCTCGGCGATGACCTTCGTCTTGCCCATCTTTTTGGCGATCAAGACCTCACCGATACAGTGATTGATCTTATGGGCTCAGGTATGATTGAGGTCTTCTCTTTTGAGATACATTTTTCCTCAGCCAATCTTTTCACTGAGATTCTTGGCATAAAATATCGGTGATGGTCTACCGATATAATGTTTGTAATAATACATGAGCTCATTTTTAAACTCAGTGGTATCTTTGATACTCAGATAAAATTTTGCGATGTCATTAAAGATAGGGATAATCGATGGAGGTAATATCTGTCACCCATATGCTCAGAAATATCAATTAGTATCTGGTATTATATCATAGTGATTCATGGCGAATACTTTTTAAAATAATAAAAAATTTCAAACAATACTCTTTCCGTCGTCGCCACAACACATCTCTTACTATAAAATATTTTTTAATCTCTAGTATCATTGTATCACTAAAGTAAAACATATAGATAAAAAAATTAATAGATTTAACGGATAAACTTATCAATGGCTCCTGTGCCATGCTTGAGGAATCTAGATCATCTGTTTACTGTAGTGACAGATATTCCTAGGTCTTGAGCTATCTCTCTCTGTGTCTTGCCTTTTTTCAATGACTTAAAAATATTGATCCTGTCAGCTAATTCGACGACTTCTTGTGGAGTCAATAAATCACTCAAGAAATCTTCCAAGTTTTTTTTACTTTCGATATGAATGAGATTTTTAGCAATAAGCTCGAGAGAGGATTGGAAGTGAGTAGCCATAGTGATTGTATCACTCAAGTAAAACATCATATAAATATCGATTTTACTAGCCATTGCAAGAGAAAAATTGGACGCTCTCTTATTGACCAATCATCGTAGCAGGTAAAATTGCTTGATATTGCAGGTACTTAGGCTATTATCTTGTAGATACTATCATTTATTTGCTTCTAGCAAAGTATGAAAAAAATTTTCATCTCAATGATATGTGCAATCTCCTGCATATCATTTGCATCAGCCACTACTACCTATCTTGCTAAGACAGAAAATGGTCACGTATATAAGGTCATGAAGGTAGCACTGGATGGGAAATCAAAAATTGTGGTATCTGCTGTAGCGAGCTCGATGCCTGCACAATCTCTGCAGACACTCATGGAGAATGCGGGAGGCACACAGGCAATCAATGGTGCATATTTTTGTCCAGATGAGGCAGCCTATTCGTGGTGTGTAGGTAATACTACAGATACATTGAGAAAAGCTAATGGACAATTGTATTCCAAACGGAGTAAAGATATCGGTATGTATAAATCACTCTTTGGATTCGCTGCTGATGGGACACCCATCACAGTGGCAAATGATGGGACATACAAAGAAGATCCTAATGTAGATATAGTGGAAAATGGTATAGCCATGCCCACTTTAGTGAAGGATGGTATCAACGTCGCCGTATTGAATAATGAAATGAATAATGATGCGAAGCAAAGCAAAATTGGGAATAAGACATTCATCTGTAGCACCAAAGACAATAGTGTCATATATATGTGATATGTAGATGGGGTGACATTCTCAAGTATAGCCGACTATATTATCGAGACCTTTAATTGTTACAATGCTATCCAGTTAGACAATGGATGAAGCAAGGCGATGATTAATGATGGAAAATATGTAGCAGGGCCATGAAGAAATATTATGGATGCTTTCGTCGTCATCGAAGGTGACGCCGTGTGAACCAAGGTCGTCACTGGAGATTCAGCAAACGAAGTTGATACTGCAACTACAGAGGAATTGAAGACTGCTGTTGATTGGATGTATACTGCTGGGCTGACATCCAAAGCTACTTTGGCTGATTTTTTACCAAACAAAACTATGACGAGACAAGAAGCATCCAAATTTTTTAGTGTGTTTGCTAAATCTGAGTTTAATAAGACGGAGAAGGCAAGCGATACCTGTGCGTTCTCTGATATGAGATTGTCAGATACTACGCTAACCACGAGCATCACGAGTGCCTGTAAGCTGGGCATATTCAAATGATATAAAGGAAACTTTGATCCTAGAGCCAAACTTGACAATGCACAAGCCATTACCGTACTCATAAGAATTATGGTCGGTATGCTGACAGAGCCAACCAATAAATATTATACCAACTATATACTCAAAGCCAAAGAGTTTGGTCTAATCGGAGAGGTGAATGTAAAAAATGCTATCACCAGAGGTGAGGCTGCTATCTTATTATACAAAGCTCATCTATATAGAGAAGAAATAGAAGGTGTGACTGCCCAGAATCACGATGAGGATACACCAGTTACGGATACGGGTATTGTGGGCCCTACTACATGGACAGTAGATACGAGCAAGGAGCCTCGAGATTATTATTTCAATATGAAATCATTCTGTGATTACAATTATTATACCAATCATATCTACGTCGCAAGTTGTAAGAACTCCTATAGTCCAGATTTCAGGACTCGTACAGACTTCGGATTGACGGCAGAGGAGGCTAAAACTATGTCCGATGAGGAACTAGAGCAATGGGAATCTAGCCATTAATAGTATAGAGTAAAATAAAAAAACATCTATTGCTAGATATTTTCTATGTGTTTCACGTGATTAATTTCATCTAGGATAGCCCCGGCTAGCCGGGGGACCGACAAAGATTTATTAAAAAAACAACTAATCGCTTAGCAGTCTTTTCGTATATGGAGAACTATTAATTTCATCTAGGATGGCCGGGACTCGAACCCGGGACCATTAGCTTAAAAGGCTACTGCTCTACCACCTGAGCTACCACCCCATCACTAAATGATATTATTTGAATTGAATCGGGACTTCCCGCTTTGCGGGACTTGTCCTGCCTAAGCAGGGTAAACTCCCCCGGGACCAATATATCAAGCATCTCACCTGAGCCATGCCCCGCGAATTTCTGCGGGGTACCACCCCATGACAATGTTTTTTTATTCTTTTGCAATGAGCATTTTTAAATGAATCCTTTCAATTTCTTGTAAATCTTAGCACTGATCTTCAATCTTATCTTGCTTCCATCTTCCATAGTTACCATCTTGTATATCAGATTTGGTTTGAAAGTTCTTTTGGTCGCTCTCATAGAATGAGATCTATTGTTCCCAGCTGCAGTTCCTTTCCCTGTAAAATCACAAACTCTTGGCATTTTTTTAAGTTAAATAATTTAAAATAAGTAATTTAGAAGCTTATTAAGACTGGAGAACTTAGAGCTTAGACGGCAGACTATTTTTTCTCCCATCTACAAACTCCCAACTCCCATCTATATTATTTTTTCTCTTCTTTTTTAGGTTCTTCTTTTGCTCATTCTTTAGCTCATTCAGCTGGAGTAGCACCGGCTTCTGGTGTGGCAACGACTGGAGCTTCTTCTACTTCTTCAGTAAGCTTCAAGATAGTCACGATAGGCTGATCTTCATCATCTAGGATTTTGACCTTATCAGAAACTTTAATATCTTTGACGAAGATGGTATCATCCATTCTTTCGATCACAGAAATATCCACTTGGAAGTCATGTGGCAAATCTTGTGGGAATGCTTCTACTTCGATAAAGTCCTTCACAAGCTGTATCTTACCTTCACCAAGTTTTTCTACTGGAGCTTCTCAGAATAATTTGACTGGCACTTCAGCGGTTACCTTTTCATCTTTATTTACAGCGAGGAAATCTACATGGACTAATACATCGCTAACAGGATCTACTTGGATATCTTGGACCAAGACAAACTGATTTACTCCGTCTCATTCTAGTGTAAGTGGAGTAGAGTACCCAGCCTCTTTAAATCTTTTGATGAAATCATTCTTCTTGCATACAATGCTAATAGATTCTTTGAGATGTTTTCCATAAATGACGGCTGGTACATTACCTGCCTTTCTGATATCACTTGGTTTTTCTCATTTGCGAAGATCGATGTGGAGTTTCATTGTATGGAACGATAAATTGATAAAATAGTATTGAGTATTGAGTCCTGAGTATTGAGTACATATGTCTTGTTCCTCACTACTAGATACTCACGTCTACTTTTTCTTTGCTATTAAACTACTATCTCTTTTTTCAGCAGTAATCTTGCTTCTAAATTTAGCGTCCTTACCTACCTTATCTCTAATGTAGTATAATTTAGCTCTTCTTGTCTTATATTCATCGAGTAAAGTAACTTTCTCAAATTTGTCGAATGAAAGAGGATAGATCTTTTCTACTTCGACACCAGCAACCATCCCTCTGATAGTAAAACTACCATCTGGATGCATAGGCTTCTTGACCTTGATTACGAGCCCTTTAAATCTCCAAACTCTGTTGTTTTCATCTCAGATCTTTTCATGTATCTCCAAGTACATTCCTGATTTGACGGGAAGGATAGGATATTCATGCTTATCATGAAGTGCTTTTACTCTTGGGAAATCCATTGTCTACTGATTATAAATATAAATGACGTTAACGTGTTGTCGGGTTAATGAGTTAGCGGGTTATCTTAATCAAACTCGTTAACTCTTTAACATTTTAACTCGGAAACAAAAAGTTTATTTTGCTTTCTTATTCATTACTTTCGCTTTCCATTTTTTTTGCTGTTCGAGATTTCTTCTGACGTCCATAATGACGACCTTCTCTACTCTCGTAAGTGCCTTATTTAGCTTTTTCTTAGCATTTGTCTTGAGTCTAACCATTGGTGTAGAGTGATAAATTGATAAAGGGAGATATGAGATTTGAGATTTGAGATATGAGATATTTATCTGATGTCTCATGTCTCACTACTCACATCTATTTTTTATTCGCTGTCTTGGTAGTAAGTTTTTCATCAAGTAACTTCTGAGGAATACCATATTTTTTAATCCTTGCCTGGCATTTCTCCATGGTTTTTGTGATCCATTTTGTCTCACCCTGCTTAGCTTGTTTCATCATAAGATCGACATATCGTTGGACTGCCTTCTTTGGTTTGTGTCCAGATTTAGCTCCGTGCCAACTAGGGTTGTAGAACATGTGCTTTACCTTTGCACCACTTGTATTTCCCATTGTTTTCTCATTTACTAAAATAAAATTGATTGATTATTGGATTGAAGATTGCAGATTGAAGATTTTAGGGCTACAGATTAATCCGTAATCTGTAATCAATTAATCCACTAATCTTTTACATTTAGTTCATATATTTAGCCATATAAGCAAACGCTTTGTTTGCTTCAGCCATTTTGTGAGTTTCTTCTTTTTTCTTTACTGCATATCCTTGATTACCGTATGCTGCGAGAATTTCTTCAGCCAATCTTTTGTACATAGGTTTCCCTTTTTTGGATTTGGTACCATCCAATATCCATTTGAAAGCGAAGAATAATTTCTTGTCTTGTTTGACTTCTACTGGTACTTGATAGACAGAACCTCCCATTCTCTTTGACTTGATCATCAAATTTGGAGCTGCGTTATCCAATGCTGTCTCGACGACAATATCTGGATTCATATGTCCACTTAATTTGATTTCTTTGAGCATATCGCTGTAGATTCTCTTAGCGACAGATTTCTTTCCATCTTTCATGATAAAGTTGATGATTTTATCAGTTTTGGTCTGGGAAAGACCAATTGCGACTTTTAATGACATGTGTTTGTTTGAAATAAGTAAATAGTATTTAGTTATGGGTTACAAATAGTTTCAAATAGTTCCAACTTGTAACAACGTTGTGTTAATTTGTAACAACTTTGTGACTAGTATTTTTATTATTTCTTTGGCTTCTTGACACCATATATAGATCTAGATTGTCTTCTCTTTTCTACTGGATTAGCATCATATTTTCCTCTCATGATATGGTATCTTACTCATGGAAGATCCTTGCATCTTCATCCTCTGACAAGTACCACACTGTGCTCTTGTAATGTATGAGATTCACCAGGAATATATGCCAATACTTCAGCTCCGTTTGATAATCTTACTTTGGCAAATTTCCTCTGTGCTGAATTAGGCTTCTTTGGGCCCATGACAGACACTTTGAGACATACTCATCTTTTGAAGGGAGAAGGAATATCTTTTCTCTTGTTGCTTTTGAGTTTGTTGATCCCAAATTGTAGAGCAGGAGCTTTGGATTTGTACGACTTCTGATCTCTTCCTTTCTTGATCAGTTGATTAATAGTTGGCATAATGACGTATACTAAATAATAAAGAAAAAAAACTGACACAAAACAACGGTTGGTCTGAAATCACGAATATCTCGGACATCATCTTGTGTTTTGCATATACAAAAAAATATGTGCAGGGTACACTATACAAAATTACTCGTTGAAATCAAGTGAAAATAGTAGCAAGTTGACATAATTGATATTTTTTTAGCTGGGTGCTTAGGGAAAAATAAAAAGCCATACATCTGCCATCATATGTCATTGGCACCCAGCCACTGGTCGGCCGACGATCTGCCACTTTTTCATCCACCAAAAAAGCTCCGAATAAATCGAAGATTTCTTCATATCTTCCACAGGTGGCAATTGGTTTCTATTGTCCCCGGGGAGATAAATTTTCATCAACAAAAAAAGCCCCGTACAAAACGGAGCTTTTCCCTTTGAGTGTCCTCTCGGCCTCAAAGAAATATTATTGTTTGACTACTTTGGAACGGAGAATCTCCCCGTCTTTGGTAGTCAGTTGTATCAAGTAAAATCCGGCGGGAAATAGTGTCAGATTAATAATTTTTTCTTTCCCGGCGGTAAGTATCATCTTGCCCGTAATATCGAGAAGCTGGATTTCAGCTATTTTGACATCACCTGTTTCGATATGAAGTATATCGCTTACAGGATTTGGGTAAATGGAGAAGGTAATAGTATTTACATCATCGATCCCCGACGAAGCGAGGTTGATAATGAATGATTCCTGGCAGTAATGACCGTCATTGACAGTCAGACTAACCACGTATATGCCAGGGTCAAAGGTTACTGGGTTGCCAGTCTGTCCAGTACTCCAACCATATTGGTAAGGCGGAGTGCCACCGGTTATGGTGACTGATACATTCTGTCCATTGATGATAGGAGGCACAGCGAAGGTAATCGGAGCTGGTTCGTTGATGAGTATACTATTTGTCCCATGACAACCACGGGAATCTGTATAGTAAACAGACACCAATCCAGCTGCAAACCCTATGGCTGCATTATTCCCATCTCCATTGACAGGATCGGGTGTCCAGTCATAGGTCATAGGAGGTACGCCATTCAGTACTTGTACATTAGCAGCACCATCGTGTTCTCCATTACAGGAGGCATCAATCCCAGAGGTAAATATAGATGTTAGGGAGTTACCATTAATCGTAATGGTAATGGTGTAACTAGAGGTACATCCTGCTATGTTCATGCCTGTGACAGTATACGGCGTAGTGATAGTAGGGGAAACCGTGATATTCGGTCCCGTTTGACCCGTACTCCAGTGATAGCTCATCGCACCACTAGCATACAAGTCAACCGCTTCGCCTGAGCAAATATTATTCTGGCTGGGAGCGATGGAAATGGTTGGGCCAGCGTTCACTTGAACGTAGGTAGAATCCTTCATCGAGCAATAGCCATTGCTGGCAGTTGCTACATACCAGCCGGCGTTAGCTGATGTGGTATTGTATATGACAGGATTCAGCAGGGTAGAAGCGAAGCCATTCGGCCCGTTCCATGAAACGCTACTTCCGTTGCTTATCGCAGCCACTAAATTTAAAGGGCTGCCCGAGCAGATGGGAGAGGTTCCATTAACGGACACAATTGGAGTGGGATGAATCGACACAATCACTTGCCCCGTGTTTTCACAACCCCATTGCGAGGTTGCTTTTACCAAGTACGTCCCTGCATTCGCAAGAGTCGCGTTTGGTATCAAAGGATTTTGTACTGTAGATGTATAACCATTCGGGCCTGTCCATTTATAAGTGGACTGTGGGGTTGCCGTTGCGGTTAATTGCAACGGACTTCCCTCACACATCGGACTTGTTGGGCCCAGAATAGTGAAGGACGGTATAGGCTCAACGTAAACAGAGGTGGTTTGGGTTAGCGACATACAACCATATTGGTTGCTACCAGTAACTGAAACCTGACTTGTTGTGTTGACGGTATAGGTAGTTCCAAAGCCAAAACCGTTCGGGCCACTCCATACATAAGTATTGGCGCCAGTTGCAGTTAAGGTAATGGATTGTCCCGCACAAATGTGTGGATTGATTGGGGAAAGAGATACGGCAGGTGTTGGATTTACCGTCACATTGGTGAAACTGGGCAAGCCAGTCCCACAGTAATTTGTCCCATGCACGGCAAGACTGCCGTTTACGAGCCAGTTTACTGATACGGAATCGGTTCCCTGCCATGTGATAGTTCCGCCAAAAGCAGTCCATACATAGCCTGTCGCACCAGGTATTGGAGCGATAGAATACATTTGAGAACCTACTCCAGGACAGACAGATGTCGGACCAGAAATTGGTCCTGCAGGTCCTACCTGAGGAACTGTAATGAGGGAAACAGCCCCAGCCATCATAATCTGACAACCGAACTGATTGGTTGCTTGTACCGAGTATGATCCCGGTACCATGATGCCAGTAAAACTCATCGGGTTTCCAGTTCCGTTGAGGATAATTCCAGTTGCGATTCCATTAAGAAATAATTGATATTGTGTTCCTAATTGGGTTCCACTTAAAGGAATTATTCCACCCATTCCCGGACAGATAAAGGGACTGGATGAACTCACTGTGAAGATTTGTGGTACTGTAAATTGTACCATTGGGTGTGAAGCCGTGGCAACACATCCGTTGGTATCGGTTACAGTTACAACATAATTAATCGCCTGATTCACGGTAATGGTAGCCGTAGTGGCTCCATTGGACCAGTGATAGGTTGCCCCACCACTTGCCGTTATTGCGGCATAGGATCCAGGGCAGAAGCCACTGGGCCCAGTGATAGTCGCAGTCGGTGGTTGGTGAACAAACACGTTGAATGTGTCACGTCCTATAACGCTAGAAAATGCATCAAGGACAGTCACAATATACTGTTGATTGTTCAGAGGATTTATTGGAATAGAACTCCCATATTGAATAGGATTTGTA
>Ga0194052_1000960_pt1 | contig 17383 bp, 13 predicted proteins | sample SepL226m_MetaG_FD_160117 | JGI IMG/M metagenome (GOLD analysis project Ga0194052, IMG submission 160117) | Anoxic zone freshwater microbial communities from boreal shield lake in IISD Experimental Lakes Area, Ontario, Canada - Sep2016-L227-6m | ecosystem: Environmental > Aquatic > Freshwater >... | reverse complement strand
CGCAAAACAAAATGGATTAAAAATATTAAACTGTTCCGGTGATTTGTAATTATGAAGACTAAGCTGATTTCATTGTTGCTTTTGTTCATGCTGGCTTTTCCTGTTTTTGCACAGAAAGAAAATACTCTTTTACGCAAAGGCAATAACCAGTACGAAAAGGGGAACTTTAAAGAAGCCGAAAAAGATTACCGCAAAGCGCTTGAGATCAACAAGGAGTCGGTGAAGGGGAAGTTCAACCTCGGGACCGCTGTTTACGAGGAGAAAAATTTCGAAGAATCAGCCAAAATGTACAATGAACTTGCCGGTAAGAACCAGGACAAGGATATTCAGGCCAAGGTCTATCATAATATGGGTAATTCCTTTCTTGAGGCAAAGCAGTATGATAAAAGCATACTCGCCTATAAAAATGCATTGATGAACAACCCTTCCGACCTGGACACCAAATACAACCTCGAATATGCAAAAATGATGCTGAAGAAACAGCAGGATCAGCAAAAGAAGGACCAGGATAAGAAGAATAAAGACAAACAGGATCAGAAAAAAGATCAGAAAAAGCAGGACCAGGATAAACAGGATCAGAAGAACCAGCCGCCCCAGGATCAGAAGAAACTTAGCAAGGAAGATGCAGCAAGGATGCTGGAGGCGTTAAAAAACGATGAGAAAAAAACCTTGCAGAAAGTGAAAAAGGAAAAGGCGAAAGTGCAGGTTATCGGAATTGAAAAAGACTGGTAAAAAGGATCCCGTAGGAAGGAATTGGTGAATAATAATATATATATGGTGTTCAGGAGGTTTTTATCGGTGTTTGGATTTCTCTCGGTTTTTGCAGCCGGATACGCCCAGGATGTCAGCTTCCAGGGATCGGCCAAATCAACTGTAAGCGTCGGGGAATCATTCACTTTAACCTATACCCTTAACAGTCAGGGGGGGGACTTCAGGGGGCCAAGGCTGAATGGCTTTGATGTGATCAGCGGACCTTTTACTTCAACTTCTTCAAGTATCCAGTCAGTCAACGGCCGTACCACCATGTCGGTCAGGTACTCATTCCAGTACATCCTTCAGGCTAATAAAGAAGGAACTTTTGACATACCTCCTGCAACGGTCATCGTTGACCGGCGTACCATAACATCCAACTCCCTTACAATAAAAGTGGCCAGGAATTCTTCCAGCCAGCCAGGTGGAAACGCCGGCCAGTCATCGGGAAACTCCCAGCAGCAGGGGAATGCGCAGACCAACCCGAATGATGTTATGCTGAAAGCATACGTAAGCAATTCTAACCCCCTGCAGGGAGAAGGGATCTCGGTAACATATAAGATCTTTACCAAGGTACCTGTATCTCAGATTATGTTTTCGAAAGAACCTTCATTTCCGGGGTTCTGGTCACAAAACCTCACGAAGGAGAAGGAAAAACTGCAGCAGTACAACCAGGTTATTGACGGCCAGCAATATATTGTCGCTGACCTGCGGAAGTATACCTTATTCCCTCTGAAAAGCGGGAAACTTATAATTGAACCGCTAGAACTGGAGTGCCAGGCACAGATCAAGAGACAATCCAAATCAAGGACAGGCGATCCTTTTTTCGACGATTTCTTTAACGACAGCTTTTTTAACACTTCTTACACTCCCGTTGAAAAATCTCTCAGGGCCAGCCCGCTTATCATTAATGTGAGGCCCCTGCCTGCTTCGGGAGTACCGGCGGATTATGCGGGAGCTGTGGGAAATTTCAATTTCCATACCGAGATTGACCGTACAAAAGTTAAAACCAACGAAGCAATAAACCTGAAGTGCGTCGTTAGCGGCGAAGGGAACCTTCAGCTGATCGATAAGCTCAATATTGCTTTCCCGCCCGATTTTGAAACATATGATCCCAAGATTTCCAACGACATCAGGTCATCTGAGAAAGGAGTCAGTGGTTCCCAGGTGTTTGAATATCTCATCATACCGCGAAAACCCGGGAAATTCACCCTGAAACCCATTTCATTTTCTTTTTATGACCTGAAGAAAATGAAATATATCACTCTTACAAGCCCTGAGTATACCATCGAAGTTGAAAAAGGAAGCGGCGAGGCAGCAAATGTTACCTATACCGGGGCTAACCATGAGGAAATAAAATATATCGGAAGCGATATCCGGCATATTAAAAACCAGGTCTTTGCCCTTTCAACAGGGGGGGATTATTTTTTCGGTTCCATTGCATTTATTTTATGGCTCATCTTACCATTGGCCGTATTCGTAACGTTTGTACTGCTGTTCAGGAAATTCAGTGAACGCAGGAGCGATGTTGTTCTCATGAAAAACCTCAGGGCCACTAAAGTTGCAAGGAAACGCCTGAGGAAAGCCGAAATTTATTTTAAAGAACAGAAACAACTTGAGTTCTATGTTGAGATATCCCAGGCTTTATGGGGGTACCTTAGCGACAAATTCAGTTTGCCCATTGCAGAACTTTCCATCGATACGGTAAGGCAAACACTGATCAATAAAGAAGTAGGAGAGGAACTGATCCAGAATTTTCTCGATACCCTGAATAATACCGAATATGCCCGTTTCGCTCCCGGAGAAAAATCGGTTAACATGGAACGCATATACAATGAAGCACTTGCAGTAATTTCAAGAATAGAAAGGGAATTGAGATGAGCGGGAAGTCAAAGTGTACCAACATCCTGAAAGGACTTGTCCTTCTGACAGGCATAGTTGTTTTTTCTTTAACAGCCGGGGCCGCCGAATCCCAGTTGCTGATCGCAAAAGGAAATACCGCCTATTCAGCAGGCAAATACCAGGAAGCAATAAGCATATATAAATCACTGGTTTCCCAGGGCTATGAATCCCCTGACCTCTATTACAACCTTGGCAATTCGTTTTTCAAACTCAACGATATCCCGCATGCAATAATCTGGTATGAACGGGCAAAAAGACTTGATCCCGGCAATGAAGATGTCAGTTTCAACCTGAATGTTGCAAACAGCCGGATCACTGATAAAATAGACCCTCTCCCTGAATTTTTTGTAAAGCGCTGGTTCAGAGTCGTTACTGACATTTTTTCGGTGGATACCTGGTCTGCCTCGGGGATTGCTTTTTTTATTGCCGCCCTATTGTTCTTCTCCCTTTATATCACCTCGAGGGTTCTTATACTGCGTAAGTTAGGTTTTTGGGGCGGGTTCTCATCCCTGCTGATTTCAGCGGTCTTTCTGCTGTTTGCATGGACCGGCTATCGTTCCCTGAAGTCGGAACAGTCGGGAATAATTACGAATCCCACCGTAACAGTTAAAAGTTCCCCCGACGAAAAAAGCACGGATATTTTTGTCATCCATGAAGGATGCAAAATTCAACTCATCGATCATATCGGAAACTGGTATGAAATCAGCATTGTTAACGGCAGTGTAGGCTGGGTTGAAGTGTCAAATTTCGAGAAGATCTGACCTCACTTTCTTTCATTATTTTCACTATCTCAATTTTTTTTTGCAGATAAGGTTTTTTAATTTATATTTGTTCGTTTAAAGGAGAAACCGTTAAATCAAACCTAAAACTATGAAAAATAGACATTTACTCTCTCTATTACGGACCGCTTTCGTTGGATTGTTTTTACTCGTCCTTGCTTCAGTAAACTTTGCCGGCAATCCTGTTGACAAAGGAGCTATACGAAATGATGATCCTTTTTATCGTATGAAAGCAAATCAGACCACTGGCGTGATTTCAGCGATGGATGTGCTGAAAGCCCAACAACAGGCAGAGCAGATGCGCTTAAAATCATCGTCAAGACTGAACCTGAGTTGGGCTCCGCTTGGTCCTACAAACATTGCGGGTCCCATTACGGCTGCAATTTTTGACAACCACGATGCAACGGGCTATACAATTTATGCAGGGGCCCCTGACGGAGGCGTCTGGCATTCGACGACATTAGGTTTGACCTGGCACCCTCTCAATACGTCCGACGGCAACATTCCCAGAGTTTCCTGCCTCGGCCAGTCAAAAAGCGGTATTATCTATGTCGGTACCGGGCAGGTTTTTAAAAACACTTTCAACAATGGCAACGGTCTGTACCGCTCAACCGACGGTATAAACTTTGACCTCGTTCCGGGCACAGCGTTCAATCCTCATTGGCTCGGTATTGCGCAGCTTGCCGCCGATCCCAGGAATGAGAGAATGTATGTGGCAACCATAGGGGGTGTCTATTACTCTGATAACGGTACAGACTGGCTCACCGCCCTTCCCGGTTACGCGAATGATGTTGCGGTAGGCAGCGACGGAACCGTCCTTGCTGTTGTAAATGATTCTGTTTATGTTGCGACAGGCGGCGATGTAAATAATTTTGTTCTGCTCAGTACAGGGGATTCTACAAAACTTCCGAAAAATGGAGTTGGTTGGGTTAGGGTTGCTATCGCTCCTTCAAACCCCCTGGTGATGTACGCATCAATATGCCTTACCTCGGGTTATATGAAAGGAATATACTGCTCTGTAGACGGTGGAAATAACTGGTCTCTTATATTCCCTGCCAGCACTTCATTCGAACCTTACGGGGTAAACGGTTTTACCTATAATGCGATCGCAGTGGTCCCCAATAATCCGGATCAGGTTTTTATCGGTTCGAAAAAGATGTGGCTCGGGCAAAGGGTCCCTGGGCAGACCTATTTTGACTGGGAAATTGTAAGCGATGGATCCATTCCTCCATCAGATTTAACATTCGCTCCAAACTATCATCATTCATATTCTTTCCTGTCAGGCAACAGCGGCCAGATGTTAATGGCAACCGATGGTGGTGTTACAGTGGCAACTATCAGGCCCGGTCAGATAATTTACAAGACTTCCTCCCTGAACCTCCAGGTGAGTTGCTTCTCAACAATTGCCAATACATACAACAAAAACTATGTCATGGGCGGATCCCTGCATAACGGAACAATTGTCGTTGGAGCTTTCTACCCAAGCCTTGTTAACAATCCGATGAACGGTGTCCAGATTTGGAAAGATGGTAACTCCCTGGGCGATGAAGGCCGTTCCGGTGGTACCTGCGCCTGGAGCAAGATAGTCCCAAATATTGTTCTCTATACCAATACCGATTCCAATTCCTCAACATACCGAACACTTCGCCGCCGTGAACTGATTGACTTGACCTATGACAATGACCCTCTTGGAGCGGATATTGTTACTGTTTCAGGCAGGAAGATTCCCCTGGCCCTGGCTGAAAGCTTTAATTACACCTACACCCGTGACAGCGTGAAATTCTACAACACATCTGAGACCACGCCTATCCCGGCAGGCACTCCTATCACAGCATTAAGTAAAAACGGCAGTTTCCCGTTTGTTTATACCACAACCAAGATCATTCGGCCACAGGACAGCACAATGGTACCTGATCTTGTTGCAGCCAGATTCTTTTTGAGCACAACAAAAAATGGCCAGAAAGGGGTTTTCATGTCAAAGGTCATGCTGCAGTTCGACCACGTAGCACAATGGTTCCTGGTATACAAGGATATTTCTCCCCTTGCTTACGGAGATATCTGTACCATCAAAGTTTCAGACGATATGAATACACTTTGGATGGGAACAACAAATGGACATATTTACAGGGCAAGCAACCTGCTTTTAGCCCACGATTCTGCAACAGCCGATTATAATAGCCCTACTTTCATAGTAAGTAATGATACATTGCAGGGGCTTCCGTTTGTTGGACGTTATGTCACGGGCATCTCTATTGATCCCAATAATCCCAAGCATGTAATGGTCACTCTGGGCAATTATGGTAATACAAATTATGTTTATACAACTGATAATGCCCTTGACCAGGTGCCGGTTTGGAGAAATGTCACCGGGAACCTTCCCGGGGCTCCCGTACTGAGCGGAATAATCGAAATGCATAGTCAGAACAATGCAATTCTTGGAACAGACTGGGGCATCTTCACCACTTCAAACCTTACAGCTGCTTCCCCGACCTGGGAACCCGATATGGCAAATATGGGGAATGTTCCCGTTATGGCCCTTTCACAACAAACCATCCAGGCATACCCAATCCTGAATTACGGAGCTGTTTATGCCGCAACCTGGGGACTCGGATTTTACAGGGATACTACCTACCTTACCCCGGTAGGGATCGATCCCGGGCCAACAGGCCGGAATTTTAATAATGATCTTAAGATCAGCCCCAATCCTGTGAGGGATTATGCCAATGTAACTTACACTCTGAGCCAGACAGCTACAGCCGAGGTATTTGTATTTGACCTGAACGGGACTCTCGTTATGGGTGGTTCACTTGGAATAAAACCCCAGGGTGAATCAACTTCCCGTATTGATTTTACGTCTCTGCCAGCCGGAATGTATTTTCTGCGGATTAATAATTCAATCGGTAAAGTTGTCAAGCAGTAATTATCAGTAACATTATAAAACTCCAGATATGAAAAGATTTTTATCGGTCCTCTTGCTTTCACTCTTTGCCGCTGTCACAATGGCTGGAACAGAAGTTTATACTCCTACCCTGAAAACACCGGCCAACAGTGCTGTAGACCAGATGCCTAATGTGACTCTCACCTGGAACGCCATCGTCGGCAGTACTGGATTGAAATACGAAGTTCAAATTGATTCCAGCGCAAATTTCAATTCCTCCAAGCTCACAGATACCACGCTGACTTTATTAACCGGATACACAACCCATGAGTTGTTGTTTGGCGTGAATTATAAGTGGCGCGTGAGGGCTATCGACCTCGGACAAACATCGGCATGGACTGCTGCCCGTTCCTTTACTGTTTTCAACCAGGTAACCCTGACTTTCCCTAAAAACAATGCAAAAGAAGATACCCTGGGACCAACCCAATCTCTTACATGGTCAAACCTCGTGGCTGGCAAAACAATAAGCGGGGTCAAATATTTCGATGTCCAGATTGATACTACCCAGAATTTTAATTCTTCACAATTCCGTTCCGGTACGGTCGCTTCCTCAAAATATACTTTTAAAATGAACAACCTCAGATTCGGGTATAAATACTATTGGAGAGTGCGTGCACGCCATAGCCTGAGTACCAGCCTTTGGTCAACAGCGTTTAATTTCACCGTTACAAGTTATATCGTCCCGACAGCCCCGGCAAATAATGCAATTGACCAGTTTCTTAATGTAACGCTTAAATGGAAAGCTGTGAAAGGTTTGCTGGGCTATGAATATCAACTTGCTACGGATACCGCTTTTGTCAATGTGATTTCAGGATCTGAAGTGGACACTAATTTCGTGGTTTCCCAGTTTACCATGTTCGGATCGAAATATTACTGGAGGGCGAGGGGCCGCCATATATCTGATACCATGAACTGGTGCCCTCGTTTTGCCTTTACAACGATCGATAAAGTGAAGATTACCGCACCTTCAAATAATTCCACGAATATTCCTGTCAAACCCACAATGAAATGGACCAAACAGACCGGTATCGTTAAATACCAGTTACAGCTTGACCCCAGCGCGGATTTCAGCTCAATTTATGTGGACGTTAAACTGGCCGACTCCCTGATCTCTTATGTTTTAACGAAAAAACTGAATAATAATACCAAGTACTACTGGAGAATGAGATCTTTTTCTGATTCCAGTATCCCCGACACCAGCGGATGGAGCGATGTTTTCAACTTCACAACATTGATTACAGGTATTGCTGAGAACGGGATATTGTCAAGCAGCATTTATCCTAACCCCGCTTCAGGAAAGGTTAATATCAAAATGGATCTGGAAGAACCAGTAAAATTGCAGGTTGCGGTTGTTGACCTGCTCGGAAGTACTTTTATCAGGGAAGATTTTGACCTTAACGCAGGAATCAATGTTCGTGAGCTTAACCTCATGAACCTGAGCAAAGGCGTTTACATCATCCGCCTGACTTATAACGGGAATGTTGTTAACCACAAACTTATCGTTGACAGGTAGCCTGCTTGTACAACATAAAAAAAGCCGTCTTTCAAAAACGGCTTTTTTTATGAAGATTATTTTTTATCGAGCCCTTTTTTAAATTCCTGCAGGACCAGAAGGTCGTCTTCATTGATATAATTTATCTCAAGCGCTTTTTTAAGAAGATGATCATAGTCGGTAAGTGTGAGCAGGGGGCAGTCTTCATTCTGAAAATTTAACTGCGCAATACCCAGGTTGTATGTGAATATGGCCAGCATGCCTTTGACCTGGCAGCCTGCGCTTTTAAGGGCTGAAACAGCCCCCAGGCTGCTCGAGCCTGTTGAAATCAGATCTTCCACTATAACAGCCCTCTGGCCGCTGCGGACTTCGCCTTCGATCTGGTTGGTGAGACCGTGGTCTTTTTTCGATGAACGCACATAAGCGAAAGGCAGTGCAAGCTCCTGGGCGACCAAAGCCCCCTGGGGTATTCCCCCTGTGGCAACCCCGACGATAAGTTCAGGCTGCCAGCCAAGATGCTCGATGGCAGCGACAAAATTCTGCCGTATAAATGTCCTGATCTCAGGATGTGATAAAGTAACCCGGTTGTCGGTATATATCGGGGATTTGATACCCGATGCCCATGTAAACAGATCCTTTGGGCTCAGCTTGACGGCTTTGATCTTTAAAAGCAGTTCAGCGGTGATCAGCGCGATATCTTCTTTATATATCATATACTTTATTTTACCGCCCAAAAGTACATAAAAAATGAAACCCGTTCCTCTCATCTCTTCTATTTACTAACTTTGTTTTTCTTACCGGTTTGTATATGAAATTCGATATATATTGTGATGAAAACCTGATTACACTGCTCGATTCCAGTCCGGTAAATAAACGGGATAATGAAACCCAGACCCGGTTCTCCGGTAAGAAATCACTGAATGAAATTGTATCGGGATTTGAAAAAAGCAGCAAAAAGGGCCTGCTTTCGATATGGTCGGATGATAATTTCAACCAGCTCGTAAAAGCCTTTTTTAAGCTTCATGAAACGGTTGAAGCAGCAGGAGGTGTTGTTTTTAATGAACATGGAGAAATCCTGTTTATTCACAGGAACGGGAAATGGGATCTTCCCAAGGGGAAAATAAGCGGGAAAGACAGGAGGAAGGCCGAAAAAGGTAAATTCATCAACCCTTCCGACCCGGGTTATACCGACATCAATTTACAAGTCGCCCGCCTCGCCGCCATCAGGGAGGTTAAGGAAGAAACCGGACTGAAAAACCTTAAGCTGGTCTCTGAACTTCATTTGACATACCATATTTACTATAATGGTGACCGCAGGTTCATAAAAACTACCCGATGGTTCCGGATGGAAGGAACTACAGCTGACCTGCTTGTTCCCCAGATAGAAGAAGGGATTATAATTGCCCGTTGGATCCCGGCAAATTCACTTGCATGCATTTTTATGCATACCTACGAGTCACTGAAGCCGCTGATTAAATCTGTTCTTGCAAACACATAATCAAAGAACCTGACCTTATGGAGCAGCAATCTGTTAAACCGACTGAGCTGGTTAAAGCGTTTATCCGCAAAGCATCACTTAAGCAGGAGGTGTACTTTAAAACTCTTGAAGTATTCAATCAGTTTAAAAAGGAGTCGGAAAATTATATAAGCTTATATTCGAAGACGGTCCTGACATCAAAATATCCCTTGCTTTTTGAATACAGGGACAGGGGTGATTTTCAGTTTGAGCTGAGGTTCGGATCCGATATACTCATCTTTATGATGCATACCAATGTGTTTGAGTTCCCACGCGACCATGAGGTGATGAAGACCGACTATATCCGGGAGGACAAACTCAGGTCATACTGCGGAAATATCATGATCTTCAACTTTCTTTCCGATTCGTTTAAGTATAGCCGTACCAATGACCTGGGCTACCTGATAGGAAGGCTTTTCGTTAACAGGGAAAATCATTATTTCCTAGAAGGGAAACGCGAAGTGGGGTTACTCTATAATAATTTTTCCAATGCCCGGCTGAACATGAAAACAATCCGGTCAATAATTTACTCCAGCATTTTATACACCATTAATTTTGACCTCCTCACGCCTCCATTCGAAGATTTCAAGGAAGTAACCCAGCAAGAAATGCAGACCCAGCTTGATTCTATGACGATACGCACAGGTAAGCGCATCGGTTTCCGTTTCCAGGCCGATGAAGCGGGTCAGAACGGGAAATGAATTTTTTTCGCAAAGCGCGAACAGGAAGGAATACCGATTAACAACATCCGTAAACACCAACAATATGAAAACACCGAGATTTTTTATGCTGGCAGGGATTCTCTGTCTTTTTACTGCCGTGGATGCATTCTCATGCACCATTTTCAGGATGACAGCCAAAGATGGCAATATCACCATTGCCCGTTCCATGGAGTTCGGCACCAACCTGAACTACGACCTTCTCGTGGTTCCAAGGAGCAAACAGTATTTCAGCCCTTCGCCTGTGAGCAAAGCAGGACTGAAATGGAATACCAGACTAGGTTATATTGGAGTAGCTTCCCTGGGCATGGATTTCGGCCTGAGCGACGGGATGAATGAAAAGGGATTATGCATAAGTGAATTGTGGTACGAGAGCGATATGCAATACCAGAGCGTTGAGCTGGCCGACAGCAGCAGGGCCCTGGCCCAGGTTATGTATCCCGACTGGGTACTTGGTAATTTTTCGACGGTGGATGAGGTAAGGGCTGCCACAAAAGGGGTGAAAGTCTTCATGTATACCGATCCTGTAAAAATGAAGATGCCCGTGACAGTTCATTTTATTGTGTATGACGCCAATGGAGGATGTATCGTAGTGGAATACGACAAGGGGGTATGCAATATTTATGACAATCCCCTGGGGATCATGACCAACTCTCCCTCACTTCCCTGGCAGTATACCAACCTGAGGCAGTATGTGGGCCTGGCAAACACCAATCCCATACCCATCAAGGAAAGCAGTTTCAGCTTCAGCCCGACGGGTCACGGAGACGGAATGCTCGGGATACCGGGTGATCTCACTCCTCCCAGTCGTTTTGTGAGGCTCGCCATGTTCGAGAAATTCGTTGTAAGGCAGGCCGATGCAGCATCAAATTTAAATCTCTGCGAGCATGTGATCAATTCGTTCACAATCCCTTTTGGTGTGATTGTTGATAAAGATGCAAAAGGAAATATTGTTTCAAGCGAATCCACCCAGTGGGTTACTTTCAGGGACATAAGCAACCGGGTGTTTTACTTCAAAACATACGAAAATCCCACCCTTCGGATGATAGACCTGAAAAAACTCGATTTCACGGCTGCCGCTGTAAAGCGTATCAGCATGTATGGAACCGGGCAAACGATTATTGATCTGACAAAATAAGAAAGCATGCAGCCAATGTTCCGTGATTCAGGATGAGAGCCTCATCTTCGGGCTTATCGGGGTCATGCCGAAAGCCACTGAACACTGATCTGGCATAGGGGAATCATTACTGCCATGCAAGAGGCAGGCTTCTTGCCAATCAGAAAATTTTCGACCGGATTGACGAGAAGTTTCGTTTTCGTCATTAACCACCGGTTTCTGAAATTCCGGGAGTGCTTTGGGAAACAGAAACTTGTATCGTGACAAAATATATTCCAACAGGGAATTTGCTCCTGTTTACCTGCGGATGATCACCTTCCTGTTAATCAAACCCTTGGCAGTCGTGACTTTGAGGATGTAAAACCCCGTATTTAATTCCGAGGTATTAATTGCGCATTCTGGGACCTGGACGGGCAACGTTATTTTCACAATCTCCCGGCCTTCAATATCACTCATCCGGTACCCTGAAATATACCCCTGACTGTCATTGGATTTAACGATCAGTCTTTCGGATGCAGGGTTTGGGTATACTGCGATACCATCATGCGGATCAGTTTCACCAATCCCCAGCGGATTTCTCGCAATACTTATTTGGAGCCGGTAAGTTCCGGGCTCCTCTGTAAATCCCGGGCAGAGATGCAGCAGGAATATCCCTCCGTTATTCATAACAATATTGCCAGGTATTGTATCATCAGGTAGATCTGACCAATTAGTTCCATGAGAAGAGTAAGAACAGAGCCCGTCAAGCGTGCAGATATGTGATGTGTCGCTCCAGGTATCATAGAGAATGCAGGATAACATATAAGTGTAAGCTCCCGGCAGGGTGATTTTATAAAAATCATTATCTGTGCCGGTATGACAATTTGCACCAGCTGTTATTATTACCGCAGGATTTGTTGCGAAGCTGACCGGAAGAGCATAAGCAGAGTCCTGCGTGTTGTTTGGCTCATACTGGTCGGCTATGAGCGGAGCAGCCATAACGATAATTTCCACAGGGTTCTTGTACGAACCTGATCCTGTCAATTGCCATCCACTTGTACCATCAGGCAGATACCGCAGTGCCAGCTGGTATGTGGCAGGCTGTGTATTCAGGCTTGGATTGCTGAAGTTGAGCCCGTTTGTATGCTGTTGGGAGAGGAGAGTGAAATTCGTTTTTTCATCGATAACCTTTATGGAATCTCCATCGGCATCGTATAGTATAAGGGCAAGAGTTCCATGCAGGTCGGTGAGCCCCCGGTTGTTTATGTCAAGCTGAACGCCTACAGGACTGCCCTGAGGAATGTATGTTCCTCCGTTGATATTCATTGACGAATACAGCTCTATATCATTCTTATTAACGACTTCGATATGCTTCCTGTTCAGATATGAATTTGTATCGTTGACCCCTATCCAGACGGAGTCTCCCAGGCTGTACATTATTCCAACATAATAGGTCCCGGGCAGCATTTTTGTGATCCGCGGATTGGTAAAGCTGATACCGGAAGGGAATTGAGCTCCCGGTTGAAGCGAGATCCCTTTTATGATCCTGACATAATCGATAAAAATATCGTTGGTGTCAAAGATGACGGCACAGATGTCGCCGTTGAATGCCACCTGGTCATTATTGATGATGTTGGTATGAAATGAGAGAGTGTCTTTGTAACTGATCGTGTCGGATTTACTGCTGATGGGTGCATTCATACAAAGTTTGTAAAACTCTTTTCCTCCATCCTTTGCACCGGCGGGCTTTTTAATTCCGATAATGGCCTCGTGATGGGTATAGACCCCCTGCCCGTCAGGGTTCATGTTGTCGATTAGAAAGTCACCATTAAATTTGCCATCCCATCCCCAGTTGAAATGAAATAGTACACCATAAATGTTGCTTTGGTAACCATCCAAAACAAAGCAGTGTCCTCCCAGCGGGTAATTGTTATATCCTCCATAAATAACGGGCCTTCCGGCATCCATTTCTCTCTTGAGCATGCCCGACCATGCCGTGTCGGCGAAGTTGACTTTCTCAAAACCCCTGACAGAGGCCTGATCATATCCGAAATAAGTTTTAAGTGCATATTCGGCGCAATGAATATCAGGTGGAGGGCATTTGGCGCTGATCATTTGTGAACCACTGAATGTCACACCATAGTTCATTTCAACGCTTACCCCGCAATGATACATCAATCTTGCAACATTGTCATTCGGTGATGTTACCATATCCGGCATGGAATTCAAGAAATATTTGTTTAGCCCGAAATTGGCCCCCCTTGTCCCGTAAATCCCTGGATTATATTGATGACTGCCGCGTCCTTGGGTAGGCCAGTTGTTATACTTCATAACCATAGCCATGGCCGTTGCAACACATCCGGTGAGTGTAAATGCATTTGGAGGTGGAAAAAATCTGATCGGGCAGAATGCATTATAATAATCACCTTGTCCCCATTTTGTGGTCATAAGGGGGTTGACTCCCTTTTGTGATCCCGGATCAGATGCAGGCCGGTTAACGCCTGAAAGTGAAGTCCATTCTGACCTGATTTTCTCAGTGGCCTCCAGACCTTCTTTGATTGCATTGCTGATCTGTTCCCCGTAACCCTCCAGCCAGGAGACAACAGGCGGTGGTATATTATCGGGGAAAAATTTTCCTTCTGATGAACAGGCCAGAACCGGATGTACAACGTCATCGCCTGAAATAATGATAAAGCCCCCGGAGCCATTGATGTTATATATATAATACAGTGGAGCCTGCTCCGCCTTTGACTTTGTGCCAGCCGCTTCCACAGGGGCATAGCACAATTCAAGGAGTGTTGTTTTTCCCTGCAGGGAAAATGCAGGATTTGAAGCCAGATAATTGGTTGCAACAATGCGGGCATGCTGTTCGTTAACTGTTTTTCCCTGGGAATATCCAAAGAGCAGGAACCCCGAAAGTAATGTCAATACCAGTTTTTTCATAAGAATAGAACTTAATAAATAAAAACCCAACATTCTGCCGATGTATTTTGACCACCTCACTTCTGCTTTCTAAAACCTGAGAAAGTTAGCAAATATTTTATTAATTATTATCCCTGCTTTTCGGGCAGGTTTAATAGATTTATTATAAACTACATTATCCCACCCCTTTAATTTACATAGTTTCCCGATTCCACTTTTTTTAAAGATGTTTGGTGGCAGGCAGGCTTCCCGATTTATCAAAGACTTCGATGTCCACGTCAATGTCGATAATGGCAGCTCTGAAATTTGTATTAGTGTAAGATTATTAATACTTGTACAAAAGCGACACAAAACAATAAAAAAACCCTTGAATAAATTGATATTCAAGGGTTTTTGGTTTAATCTTGTAGCCCGTAGGGGAATCGAACCCCTGTTACCAGGATGAAAACCTGACGTCCTAACCCCTAGACGAACGGGCCAAAGTCTTTTTGGGAGTGCAAAATTACAAAATGTATTGAATTCTGCAAAACAATTTATCGCCTTGTTTTAGAGAAGGCATTTGGGAAGGGGAATCCTGTGCCGGAAACCCCAATTAGCGGCATCATCAAAAATCAGCAGAAGCTTTTTTTTGAATTTAATTGATTTCCGTATTACATTTGCACAAATTAATACTTATTAATTATTCTATTATGCGCAGTATAAAATTCACGGAATCAGAGTTGGAGTTCCTTGTAGGACAATACGAACTTGAGCTTATTGAAGCGGAGAAATATCTTGGGGAAATAAAAAATATTCTGAACAGGCTGGGTGGAATTTCCAGGGATGTTTCAGAAAAAAATGAATTAAAAAAGAAAAAGGGAAGGGGCCGTCCTGCCAAGGCAGTTCGTCCTGAAATAAAACAGGTTGCCGTTGAGAAATCAGCAGAAACTGAAAAAAAGAAAAAAGGCAAACCCGGTAGACCTAAAAAGAGAGGGCCGAAGAAAGGGTCAAAACGCAAATCCGAGGCGGCTCCTAAGCCTGTTGCAGCGAAGGTTGCTCCCCTGAAGGCTGCAGAGGCCAAACCTCCCGTTAAAAAAACGCTTAAAAAGGCAAGGCCGGCTAAGGCTGCTGTTAAAAAATCAGTGCCGGCGGTAAAAGGGCAGCCAAAGAAGGAGGCCAAACCCGCCGCAAAACAGGAAGCCAAACCGGCGCCCAAAAAAGAAACGAAACCGGCGCCTAAGAAGGAAACCAAACCAGGCGCAAAGAAGGAAGCCAAGCCGGCCCCGAAAAAAGAGGCAAAGCCAGTCCAAAAAAAGGCTGCCGTGAAAAAAGCAGCGATTAAAAAGAAAGCAGTTTCGAAGCCAAAGGTTAAGATTGCTCCGAAAGAAGAAGTGAAGCCGGAGGCCCCGGCAGCACCTCCGGTCGTTATTGAGGAGAAACCTGCAGAAGCATGACAATGCCTAAAACCGGGCCGGCGACAAGCCGGCCCGGTTCATTTTCAGGAAATTGTGTGCAGGCTATTTCCTATTTCAAATAAATGTTGTAATTTTGCGCCCTGATTTTTAAAATAAGCACGATAAATTAATAATTCAATCCATGGCCAATCACAGAAGTTCGGAAAAACGCATCAGGAATACTAAAACCAAAAGAACACAGAACCGTTACCAGGGCAGAACGGTGCGTAATGCTGTGAAGAAATTGCGTGCAACCGAGGAAACAGAAGCAGTTAAGAAGGATTTGCCGGCAGTTATCTCCCAAATAGATAAACTTGCAAAGAAGTCGGTAATCCATAAAAATAAGGCTGCCAACCTTAAGAGCAAGCTGATGAAAAAGGCGAATAAGGAAAAAACTGCCTGACCCTATACTGTTAAGACCTATCTCTTTTCCGCGTCCAGCGGAACCCCCTGAACGATAACCTCTGAATATAGGTTTTTAGATGTCTTTCCTTTTTTCGCGGATAGATATCATCTATTTTTATCATAATCCCTGTTTCTTCCACATCCCCGAATCCATGGTTGATGGATGTTCCAAACGTACGCATGGTGGAACTGAGGTTCATATAGGCATTCACCAGGGGAGGCACGAATTCTCCATGCTGCCTCACTTCGTGTGTCATTATTTTATAATTTTCTTCAAACGAGGGGGCATTGAAAGTGTTTTGCAGGACCTCCAGGGGCGTTTCGGTCACCAGTGGGAACTTTGGCGTAAGCAAATGCTCATTATCGGGAAAGAACTTCTGAAGAAAATAGATCACCAGGTCGCGGGCGGTTTTATTATACTGCGGATACATGGTCATCTTCCCGAAGAAAAACCTCACATCGGGATTCTCTATGATCATCGCCCCAAGCCCGTCCCAGAGGTTATCAAGTGAATACATCCCTCTCCTTAGGTTCACCGTAGGCTGGTATTCCGGCTGTACGAACGAGCGGCCCAGTTCAATGGAATAAGGCAGGTAATCACGGATAAACTTATGGGAGAATTCGAAAAGCTCAGCTGTGGCGGAGCTTAAACAGCCGTTGGCCAGGCAGGGGATATCCCTCCCGTGTATAAACCGGTACCCTCCCACTATTTCATGATCGGCGGGATCCCATACGATGAGCTGGTGAAAGGGCTCATCCATAACATCAAATTCGTCGATGTCAATAGCTTTGCCTGTACCGCCCCCGGCATCCCTGAAGGTGATCTCCCTGAGCCTTCCAAGCTCCTTCATCAGGTTCGGCGAATCATGGGCGGTGAATATATAAATCTTGTTCTGTCCGTTATTTGTATTTCGCACAAATTTGGACTCGGTCAGTTCGGCATCAAGCAAGTGCCTGTCGACAGGAGGAATGATCATTTCCATGATAGCAGGATAAGACTCTTATACAAAAGTAATAAAAGCAGGGAAACCGCATTGGGGAATAACCATGGTATATGATCCGATTTCCTATTTTTGTATTATGACAGAACAAATTACCGACATACCTGAGAAACTGATCAATGTCGAAGGTCTTTTTGCATCGAAGAACCCCCGTCTTCTCAAACTTATCCCCGGATGGTTCATGCGGTATATGAAAAGGATCATCCACCAGGACGAGGTGAACGGATACATCTACCGTAACAGGGATAAATCAGGACTGCCTTTCGTTGAAGCCATACTGGGTGAATTCGGGGTTACGGTGAAAACCGAGATCGCAGGGATGAGGACTGAAAACCCGTTTGACAAACTGAGGGAAATCGTCGGAGACAGCAGGCTTATCATCGCCTCCAATCATCCTCTGGGGGGGCTCGACGGGCTTGCCCTTATGGAC
>Ga0194052_1000959_pt1 | contig 17406 bp, 6 predicted proteins | sample SepL226m_MetaG_FD_160117 | JGI IMG/M metagenome (GOLD analysis project Ga0194052, IMG submission 160117) | Anoxic zone freshwater microbial communities from boreal shield lake in IISD Experimental Lakes Area, Ontario, Canada - Sep2016-L227-6m | ecosystem: Environmental > Aquatic > Freshwater >... | reverse complement strand
GATTGCATTGCTGCTGAACGTGACTCGCCCCCTGGCTGCACAGTTCGGCCCGGATCGCCTGCAGATCTACACGGTCCCCTACACCGCTCAGTTCCACAACCCGTTCGCCGCCGATAAGCAGATGTCCTATAACGACAGCCGCGCGGAGGGCACCAAAGCCGCGGTGCAGGCCCTGACGGAGATGAACGACCGCTGTCCGCTGACGAGCTATGTCCTCGTCGGCTTCTCCCAGGGCGCCGTGATCGCCGGCGATCTGGCCAGCGATATCGGCAACGGACGCGGTCCGGTCGACGAAGACCTCGTTCTGGGCGTGACCCTGATAGCCGACGGGCGACGCCAGCCCGGGGTGGGCCTGGACATCGGCCCGGTCGCACCCGGCCAGGGGGCGGAGGTCACCCTCAAAGAGGTCCCCACCCTCTCAGCACTCGGACTCACGATGAGCGGCGAGCGCCCCGGCGGCTTCGGCGCACTGAGCAACCGGACCAACGAGATCTGCGCTCCCGGTGACCTGATCTGCTCGGCGCCGCAATCGGCGTTCAACATCACCAACCTGCCGCGCACCCTGGAGGTGCTCACGGCCGGGGCCGGGCAACCCATCCACGCGATGTACAACACGCCGGAGTTCTGGAACCTCGACGGCCGGACGGCGACGTCGTGGACACTGGACTGGGCGCGTGGCGTGATCGAGAACGCTCCTCGTCCGCCGCGCGGCTGACCTGGCGGCATGCTGCGGCGGCGGATTTGGATGTGCCCGGACGGGCGCCTAACATTAAGAACTTAATAAGATCGAGAAGAGCCGGGTGGCCCGGCCTCGCAGGTCCCCTGAGCAGGGACCTTGGCAGGGAAACCCTGCCGGGACTCTGTAGGATCTATGAGGTTTGGTGCCACGACGCCGGGGAGGACGCCGGGGACCGGTGGCGCGCCGCGACGCTGACGCCCATCGCGGGTCCGCGACAGGTCTGACGAGGAGAGTGGTATGCCGTTCCATAACCCGTTCATCAAGGACGGACGCATCACCTTCCCCGAGGGCGCCAGCCTGGTCAAGCACGTCGAACGCTGGGCCAAGGTCCGCGGCGACAAGCCGGCCTACCGGTTCCTGGACTTCTCCACCGAACGCGACGGTGTCGCCCGCGAGCTGCGCTGGAATGAGTTCGGTACGCGCAACCGTGCGCTCGGCGCGCGCCTGCAGCAGGTGACCGAGCCGGGTGACCGTGTCGCCATCCTCTGCCCGCAGAACCTCGAGTACCTCGTCGCGTTCTTCGGAACGCTGTACTCGGGCCGGATCGCGGTGCCACTGTTCGACCCCTCCGAACCCGGCCACGTCGGCCGTCTGCACGCGGTGCTCGACGATTGCCAGCCCTCGGCGATCCTCACCACCACCGACGCGGCCGAGGGCGTGCGCAAGTTCTTCCGCACCCGCCCCGCCAAAGAGCGCCCGCGCGTCATCGCCGTCGACGCGATTCCCGACGAGGTCGGTGCGACGTGGGAACACATCGACACCGTCAACGAGGACACCATCGCCTATCTGCAGTACACCTCCGGGTCGACCCGGATCCCCACCGGTGTGCAGATCACCCACCTGAACCTGGCCACCAACGTGGTGCAGGTGATCGAGGCCCTGGAAGGCGAAGAGGCCGATCGGGGAGTGTCCTGGCTGCCGTTCTTCCACGACATGGGTCTGGTCACCGCGCTGCTGCCGTCGCTGATCGGTCATTACTTCACCTTCATGACTCCGGCCGCGTTCGTCCGCCGCCCGATCCGCTGGATGCGCGAGATCGCCCGAAAGCCCGGCGACACCGGCGGCACCATCTCGGTGGCGCCCAATTTCGCCTTCGACCATGCCGCCGCACGCGGTCTGCCCAAAGACGGCGAGGAACCGCTGGACCTGTCCAACGTCAAGGCGATCCTCAACGGCAGCGAACCGATCTCGGCGGCCACCGTGCAGCGGTTCAACGACGCGTTCGGGCCGTTCGGCTTCCCGCGCAAGGCCATCAAGCCCTCCTACGGCCTGGCCGAGGCCACCCTGTTCGTGTCCACGACGCCGTCCTCGGACGAGCCGACGATCATCTCGGTCGACCGCGACGAACTCAACGCCGGCCGGTTCGTGCCGGTGCCCGACGACTCTCCCACGGCGGTGGCGCAGGCCGGCGCGGGCAAGATCGGCGTCGGTGAGTGGGCGGTGATCGTCGACCACGAGACCGCCAGCGAACTGCCCGACGGACAGATCGGTGAGATCTGGATCAGCGGCAACAACATGGGCACCGGCTATTGGAACAAGCCGGAGAAGACGGTCGAGACGTTCCAGAACACGCTCAAGTCGAGGACCACACCGTCGCACGCTCAGGGCGCCACCGATGACGCCACCTGGGTGCGCACCGGTGACCTCGGCGCCTACCACGACGGCGAGCTCTACATCACCGGGCGCACGAAGGATCTCGTCATCATCGACGGCCGCAATCACTACCCGCAGGATCTTGAGTACTCTGCACAGGAGTCCACCAAGGCGGTGCGCACCGGTTTCGTCGCGGCGTTCTCGGTTCCGGCCAATCAGCTGCCCGACGAGGTGTTCGCCGACGCCCACTCGGGTCTCAAGCGCGATCCGAACGACACCTCCGAGCAGTTGGTGATCGTCGCCGAACGCGCCGCCGGTTCGCACAAGATGGAGCTCGGCCCCGTCACCGACGCCATCCGCGCTGCGATCGCGGTCCGGCACGGAGTCACGGTGCGAGACGTTCTGCTCACCCCGGCGGGTGCGATCCCGCGTACCTCCAGCGGCAAGATCGGGCGCAGTGCCTCTCGATCGGCGTACCTGGACGGCAGCCTGCGCTCCGGGAAGGTGGCCAACGCCTTCCCGGACGAGGCCGACTGAGCAATCGGGATAAGGGTTTATGTCTGAATCGGATACGCCGGCACCGGACGAGGAGATCATCCCTGCCCCAGGGGGGGAGCTAGTCGAGCCGCGCACCGACATGACCGTCGCCGAGATGCGGCAGTGGTTGCGCAACTGGGTGGCCAACGCGACCGGACAATCGCCGGACGCCGTCGACGAATCGACCCCGATGGTGGAACTCGGTCTCTCCTCGCGCGATGCGGTCGCCATGGCCACTGACATCGAAGACCTGACCGGCGTCACGCTGACCGCGACGGTGGCCTTCCGGCATCCGACCATCGAGGCACTGGCGACGGTGATCGTCGAGGGTGAACCCGAACTGGAGGCCGTCGACGGCGATGAGGACTGGAGCCGCCGTCGCGACGTGCCGGAGATCGCCATCGTCGGTCTGGCGACGCGGTTCCCCGGCGATATGAGCACCCCCGACGAGATGTGGCAGGCGCTGCTGGAGGGCCGCGACGCCATCACCGATCTCCCCGAGGGACGCTGGGCGGAGTTCATGTCCGAGCCCCGGCTGGCCGAGCGCATCGCCAAAGCGCGCACGCGTGGCGGGTACCTCAAGGACCTCAAGGGGTTCGACGCAGAGTTCTTCGCGCTGTCGAAGATGGAAGCCGACAACATGGATCCGCAGCAGCGGATGGCGCTCGAACTGACGTGGGAGGCGCTGGAGAACGCCCGCATCCCGGCGTCGAGTCTTCGCGGGGACAGCGTCGGCGTGTTCGTGGGCAGCTCCACCAATGACTACAGCTACCTGGCGATGATGGATCCGCGCACCGCCCATCCCTACGCCATCACCGGCACCGCGAGTTCGATCATCGCCAACCGCGTCTCCTACTTCTACGACTTCCGCGGTCCGTCGGTGGCCGTCGACACCGCATGCTCGTCGTCACTGGTCGCCGTCCATCAGGGTGTGAAGGCGCTGCAGTCCGGTGAGGCCGACGTTGTCGTCGCCGGCGGTGTGAATGCGCTCGTGACACCCGCCGTCACACTCGGCTTCGACGAGGTCGGGGGAGTGCTGGCCGCCGACGGCCGGATCAAGTCCTTCTCCTCCGACGCCGACGGGTACGCCCGCTCCGAGGGCGGCGGCATGCTGGTGCTCAAACGTCTCGACGACGCCCGCCGCGACGGCGACGAGATCATCGCGGTGATCGCCGGCAGTGCGATCAACCACGACGGCCGTTCCAACGGCATGCTTGCGCCCAACCCCGACGCACAGGCCGAGGTGCTACGCAAGGCGTACCGGGACGCGGGTATCAATCCGCGAACCGTCGACTACATCGAGGCGCACGGCACCGGCACCATCCTCGGCGATCCCATTGAGGCCGACGCACTCGGCCGAGTCATCGGCCGCGGGCGTGCCGCCGATGAGCCCGCACTGCTGGGCGCCGTCAAGTCCAACGTCGGCCATCTCGAGTCGGCCGCGGGCGCGGCGAGCCTGGCCAAGGTGGCGCTGTCACTGCGCAACAACAAGATTCCGCCGTCGATCAACTACGCCGGACCCAATCCCTACATCGACTTCGAGGCGATCCGGCTGAAGGTCGCCGACACCGTCACCGACTGGCCGCGCTACAGCGGTCACGCCATCGCGGGGGTGTCGGGATTCGGGTTCGGCGGCGCCAACGCACACGTGGTGTTGCGCGAGGTGCTGCCGGAGGACTTGATCGAACCGGAGCCCGAACCGGACACCGATGCGGCACCGGAGCAACCCGCCGCCGCCGCGGTGTACGTCGGCGGCGTTCTCGTCGAGGACGACGACGATGAGGACGTGATCGTCGTCGCTGGGGAGTACGACTTCGAGTACGGCGGCACCGAGGACGAGCCGGAACTGCCCGGGCTCACCGACGAGGCGCTGCGGCTGATCGAGCTGGCGCGCGAGGAACTCGAGAGCGAAGAGCTCCCCGCGCCGGTGGTGCCGCTGGCGGTGTCGGGTTTCCTCACCTCGCGTAAGCGGGCCACCGCTGCGGAACTGGCCGACTGGATCGACAGCCCGTCGGGCCGCGCCGCATCGCTGGAGTCGATCGGGCGCGCGCTGTCGCGGCGCAATCATGGCCGTTCCCGCGCGGTGGTGATGGCGCACGACCACGACGAGGCGGTCAAGGGTCTACGGGCGATCGCCGAGGGCAAGCAGAGCCCGCTGGTGTTCAGCGCGGACGGCCCGGTGAGCAACGGGCCGGTCTGGGTGCTCGCCGGCTTCGGTGCGCAGCACCGCAAGATGGGCAAGAGCCTCTATCTGCGCGACGACGTCTTCGCCGACTGGATCAACAGGGTCGACGCCCTGATCCAGGACGAGCGTGGCTATTCCATCCTCGAACTGATCCTCGACGATTCGATCGACTACACCGATCAGACCTGCGAGTACCCGATCGAAGTGGTGCAACTGGTCATCTTCGCCATCCAGATCGCCTTGGGCGAACTGCTCAAACACCACGGCGCCAAACCCGCCGCGGTGATCGGCCAGTCACTCGGCGAGGCCGCGGCGGCCTACTTCGCCGGCGGTCTGTCCCTGGCGGACGCCACCCGGACGATCTGCGCGCGGTCACACCTCATGGGTGAGGGCGAGGCGATGCTCTTCGGCGACTACATCCGGTTGATGGCACTCGTGGAGTATTCGGCCGACGAGATCGCCGAGGCGTTCTCCGACTTCCCCGGCCTTGAGGTGTGCGTCTACGCCGCGCCGACCCAGACCGTGATCGGCGGGCCGCCGGCCGAGGTGGATGCGATCATCGAACGCTGCGAGACTCAGGGCCGCTTCGCCCGCAAGTTCGCGACCAAAGGCGCCAGCCACACCACGCAGATGGATCCGCTGCTCGGTGAGCTGGCGGCCGAACTGCAGGGTATCGCGCCGGGGCCGCTGAAGATCGGCTACTTCTCCTCCGTGCACGAGGGCACCCATGTCCGTCCCGGCGAGGTGATCCACGATGTGGACTACTGGCGCAAGGGGCTGCGGCACAGCGTCTACTTCACCCAGGGCATCCGCAACGCGGTCGACAACGGTCACACCACCTTCGTGGAACTCGCCCCCAACCCGGTGGCGCTCATGCAGGTGGGTCTGACCACGGCATCCGCCGGGCTTCATGACGGCCAACTCATCGCGACGCTGGCGCGCAAGGAGGACGAGGTCGACTCCGTCGTGGCCGCCATGGCGCAGCTCTACGTCTATGGTCACCCCCTCGATTTCCGCACGCTGTTCACCCCGGCCTGCGTTCCCCAGGACTACGCGGAGATCCCGCCGACGCGGTTCAAGCGCAAGGAGCACTGGCTCGGCGCGCAGTTCTCTGCTGACGGCTCATCGATGGTGCCGGGAACCCACGTCGCCATGCCGGATGGCAGACACGTCTGGGAGTACGCTGCGCAGGGCGCGACCGACCTGGGCTCACTGGTGAAAGCTGCTGCAGCACAGGTGATTCCCGATGCCGTACTCACCGCGTCCGAACAGCGCGCCGTACCTGGCGACGGCGCTCGCTTGGTCACCACCCTGACCAGGCATCCCGGTGGTGCTGCAGTCCAGGTGCACGCCCGGATCGAGGAGTCCTTCACTCTGGTCTACGACGCCATCGTCTCTCGCGCGGGCGGCCAGGCGGCGGGCTTGCCCGCCGCGGTCGCGACCGGTGTCGCCCTCGCCGCTCCCGTGCTCGCCGAACCGGCCGATCCGGAAGCGGTCGACGATGCGGCGATCCTGCATGACAATCTCGCCGCCGGCGCCGGAGTGGCGGCCTCGCTGGGCAAGTGGTCGGCGGACTCCGGGGAGTCGGTGCGCGCGCGGCTGGCATTGATCGTCGGCAGCGCGATGGGTTACGAACCCGAGGACCTGCCGTGGGAGGTGCCGTTGATCGAACTCGGCCTCGACTCGCTGATGGCGGTGCGGATCAAGAACCGCGTCGAGTACGACTTCGACATGCCGCCGATTCAGCTGACCGCGGTGCGCGACGCCAGCCTCAACGACGTGGAGGCACTGATCACCTACGCCGTCGAGCACCGTGACGAAGTGGTCGCACTGCACGAACACCAGAAGGGCATGACGGCCGAGGAGATCGCCGCCGAACAGGCCAAGCTGATGGCGGGCGAGATCTCTCCGGAACTTGCCGAGAAGCTGGCGGCCAAGCATCCCGAAGCACATTCGGCAGGCGACCCGAACATGCCGAACATCCCGCCGCCGCCGACGAATCCGGCGGGGCCCGACGCTCGCCCCACCGAAGAGGCCGAAGCGACGGCCGCCGGAGCCGCCGCGAAAGTCCTCACCCAGCAGGCGGTCGTCGAGGCGCTGGGCACCGACGTCCCGCCGCGCGAGGCCGCCGAACGTGTCACCTTCGCCACCTGGGCCATCGTCACCGGCAAGTCCCCGGGCGGGATTTTCAACGAACTGCCCAAGGTCGACGACGACACCGCCGCCAAGATCGCCGCTCGGTTGACGGAGCGGTGCGAGGGCACCATCACCGTCGAGGACGTGCGTGCCGCCGGCACCATCGAGGAACTGGCCTCCACGGTGCGCGAGTACCTCGAAGCCGGGGAACTGGACGGCTTCGTGCGCACCTTGCGCGCAAAGAAGGAGGGGTCCGGCCGGGTCCCGGTCTTCGCATTCCATCCGGCGGGTGGTTCGACGGTGGTCTACGAGCCTCTTCTCAAGCGGCTGCCCGCCGATACCCCGATGTACGGCTTGGAGCGTGTCGAGGGCTCGATCGAACAGCGCGCAGCCGAATACGTGCCGAAGCTGATGGAGATGAACGGCAACGGTCCGTTCATCCTGGCGGGCTGGTCCCTCGGTGGTGTTTTGGCCTACGCGTGCGCGATCGGGTTGAAGAAGGCCGGCGCCGACGTCCGCTTCGTCGGACTGATCGACACCGTCCGCGCCGGTGAGGAGATCCCGCAGACCTCCGAGGAGATCCGGGCCCGCTGGGATCGCTACGCGCTGTTCGCTCAGCGCACCTTCAACGTGGAGATCCCCGCGATCCCCTACGAGCAGCTCGAGCAGCTCGACGACGCCGGACAGGTGGAATTCGTGCTCGATGCCGTCAAGGCGAGCGGGGTCAACATCCCCGGCGGGGTCATCGAGCACCAGCGCACGTCATACCTGGACAACCGCGCCATCGACACCGCCAAGATCGAACCGTACGACGGCCACGTGACCCTCTATATGGCCGACCGTTACCACGACGACGCGATCATGTTCGAGCCCCGCTACGGCACCCGGCGGCCCGACGGCGGCTGGGGTGAATTCGTCGCCGACCTCGAGGTGGTGCCGATCGGGGGCGAGCACATCCAGGCCATCGATGAGCCGTACATTGCCAAGGTGGGTGCCCACATGAGTGAGGCCATCAACCGCATCGAGGCGCAGGAGAGCCAGTGACCAACCGCACCACCGCCGAGTTGCTCGCCGAACTGCGCGAGAAGCTCGAACTGGCCAAGGAGCCCGGCGGTGAGGCGGCCGCCGCCAAACGCGACAAACGCGGCATCCCCAGCGCGCGCGCACGCATCCACGAACTGCTCGATCCCGGCAGCTTTCTCGAGATCGGCGGGCTGGCACGCACGCCCGGCGACCCGAACGCGCTCTACGGCGACGGCGTGGTGACCGGCCATGGCACCATCAACGGCCGCCCGGTCGGCGTCTTCTCCCATGACCAGACGGTGTTCGGCGGATCGGTGGGGGAGATGTTCGGCCGCAAGGTCGCCCGGCTGATGGAGTGGGTCGCGATGGTCGGCTGTCCCATCATCGGAATCAACGACTCCGGTGGTGCGCGCATCCAGGACGCGGTCACCTCACTTGCCTGGTACGCCGAACTCGGCCGCCGCCACGAACTTCTGAGCGGCATCGTCCCGCAGGTCTCGATCATCCTCGGTAAGTGCGCCGGCGGTGCGGTGTACTCGCCGATTCAGACCGACCTCATCGTCGCCGTTCGGGATCAGGGCTACATGTTCGTCACCGGACCCGATGTCATCAAGGACGTCACCGGTGAGGACGTGACTCTCGACGAACTTGGCGGCGCCGACTACCAGGCGCGCTACGGCAACATCCATCAGGTCGTGGAGTCCGAGAAGGCGGCGTTCGACTACGTTCGCGACTTCCTGGAGTTCCTGCCCGCCAACACCTTCGACGATCCGCCGGTGATCAACCCGGGTCTCGAACCGGAGATCACGCCGCATGATCTCGAACTCGACGCCCTGGTTCCCGACGCCGACAACATGGCTTACGACGTGCACGAGATCCTGATCCGGATCTTCGACGACGGTGACTTCCTCGATGTCGCCGCCCAGGCCGGACAGGCGATCGTCACCGGGTTCGCGCGGGTCGATGGTCGGCCGGTGGGTGTGGTCGCCAATCAGCCGATGCACATGTCCGGTGCCATCGACAACGAAGCGTCCGACAAGGCCGCGCGTTTCGTCCGGTTCTGCGACTCGTTCAACGTTCCCCTGGTCTTCGTCGTCGACACGCCCGGTTTCTTGCCCGGGGTGGAGCAGGAGAAGAACGGCATCATCAAACGCGGCGGGCGCTTCCTCTACTCCGTCGTCGAGGCCGACGTTCCCAAGGTCACCATCACCATCCGCAAGTCCTACGGCGGGGCTTATGCGGTGATGGGCTCCAAACAGCTCACCGCCGATCTCAACTTCGCCTGGCCGACTGCTCGCATCGCGGTGATCGGAGCCGAGGGAGCCGCGCAACTCCTGGTCAAACGCTTCCCCGATCCCTCTGCGCCGGAGGTCCAGAAAATCCGCGCGGACTTCATCGAGGGCTACAACCTCAACATGGCGATCCCCTACATCGCCGCGGAGCGGGGTTTCATCGATGCGGTGATCGAGCCGCACCAGACCCGGCTGCTGCTGCGTCGTTCGATGCGGCTGCTGCGTGACAAACAGATCCAGCGCGTCCAGCGCAAGCACGGACTCATCCCGATCTGATGCGAACCCCGTGAGCGAGCCGGTTCGCCGGCTTTACATCTTTCCGCACACCGGGGGCTCGGCCGGCTTCTACGCACCGTTCGCCAAGGCGTTCACCGGTGCGACGAAATGCATCGCCGTGCAGTACCCCGGCAAGCGCGCCGGCAAGGACCTCTCGCAGTACACCAGCATCCCGGATCTGGCCGACCGGCTCTGCGCGATGCTGAAACCCGGCGAGAAGCAACCCGGCCCGGTGGCGTTTTTCGGGCACAGCATGGGAGGGCTGCTGGCATTCGAGGTCGCCGCGCGCTTCGAGCAGGCCGGCAATCCGGTCGCGGCGCTGTTCGTGTCGGCGATCGCCGCGCCGGGACTGTGGCCGCGCCGCGCCGAACTGTCCGGTTCGGATCAGCAGTTGCTGGCCCTGATCGCCGACGTCACCGGTGCGAACCCGGAGTTCCTCAACAACGACCAGTTCGCCGCCACCCTGCTGCCGACCCTGCGTGGGCTCAAGGCCATCGCGGCCTACGACCCCGCACCCGACGTGGTGATCTCCAGCCCGATCCACGCCCTGGTGGCCGCGGACGATCCGCTGGCCACCGCCGAGACGGTCTCGCCGTGGGCGCGGCGCACCACCGCGCCATTCGATCTGACGGTCTTCGCGGGCGACCACTTCTACATCAACACCAATCTGCCCGAACTGTCGCAGTGGGTCGAAGAGCGGATACCCGGCCGCCAAGACCGAGTTTGCTAACCAGCCGACCATCGCTTGCTCGCGGCAAAGGCCGACCGCCCATGGGCGTTGAATGATCGCCCCTGCTAGAGGCCGGAATTTCCGGCGAAAATGACTTTTTTCGTACCTGTGGCAACCCCTGATCGGATGCCCAGCCTGCCGATTGATCCCCCCGCGAGTTCGCGGGATGGGCAGAAAATGCGAATTGCTGGTAGTTTCGATGAGATACCCCGCGCTGGGGGTGTGGGGATCCCGCCACGCGCGCGGCGACCGTCTCTCGTGGTTGGGCCTCAACGGCGTCCCGCTACCGAATTGAACACGCGAAGGGATTTCCGCCAGTGCCGACCACTGATCTGACGCCGACCACTGATCTGACGCCGACCACTGATCTGACACTGCCCGGCCTGTTGCGCCTGCGGGCCCAGACCACCGGCGACCGGCGCGCCTTCGCCTTCACCGACGGCGTCGTTCTGGGAACCGGACCCGAGGAGTCCCTGACCTGGAACCAGCTCTACCGACGGGTGCTGAGGCTGGCCGAGGAGTTGCGGCGGACCGCGACCAGGGGTGACCGCGTGGCGATCCTGGCCCCGCAGAGCCTGGATTACATCGTCGCCTTCTACGCCTCGCTGCAGGCCGGCATGATCGCCGTCCCGCTCTCGGTGCCGATGATGGGTGTGCACGACCAGCGGGTGGAATCGGCCCTGACCGACAGCGCCCCCTCGATACTGCTGACGACGTCCGCGGCGGTGGCCGATGTGAACAAGTACGCCAAACCGCACGGCGGCCGGCCCGCCCCGTCGGTCATCGAGGTCGACGTCGTCGACGTCGACGCCACCCGCACGCCCGACGAGACCGACGATTCCCGGCACGGCCCGGCGTACCTGCAGTACACCTCGGGTTCGACGCGCACACCCGCCGGCGTGATCGTCTCGCACCGCAACGTCATCGCCAACGTCGAACAGATCGTCGGTGACTACTTCATCGAATACGGCGGCACGGTGCCCGCCGAGACCGCGGTGGTGTCCTGGCTTCCCTTCTTCCACGACCTGGGTCTGATCATGGGCGTCTGCTCACCGCTGGTGACCGGATGCGACGCGGTGCTCAACAGTCCATTGGCCTTCCTGGCCAAGCCCGCTAGCTGGATCCAGCAGATGGCGCAGAACCCGCTGTGCTTCTCCGGAGCGCCCAACTTCGCCTTCGAGCTGGCCGCCCGGCGCACCTCGGATGCCGACATGGCCGGGCTTGACCTCAGCCGCGTGCACGGCATCCTCAGCGGGGCTGAACGCGTGCACTACGGGACCGTCAAACGCTTCATCGACCGCTTTGCGGAGTTCGGACTCACCGAGAAGGTCATTCGGCCCTCCTACGGGCTGGCCGAGGCGACGCTGTACGTCGCCTCCCCGCCGATCTCGGAGACCGTCCGCACCGCGCGATTCGATCTGGCGCAGTTGGCCACCGGCGTCGCGAAGCGTTGCGACTCCGAACCCGAGGGCGGAACCGAACTGGTCAGCTACGGCCCGCCACAGGCCTACGAGGTCCGCATCGTCGATCCCGAGACCGCTGTCGAACAGCCGGCGGGCACCGTCGGGGAGATCTGGACCCGCGGTGACAACGTCACGCTGGGTTACTGGCGCAAGCCCGAGCAGACCGCCCGCGTCTTCGGCGGCCGGATCACCGATCCCACCGAGGGCACCCCGGCCGGACCGTGGCTTCGCACCGGTGACCTCGGCACGATCTCCGAGGGCGAACTGTTCATCATGGGCCGGCTCAAGGATCTGCTGATCGTCGACGGCAGCAACCACTACCCCGAGGACATCGAAGCCACCATCCGTGAGATCAGCGGCGGCCGGGTCGCCGTGATCGCCGTCGAGCACGAAGCCTCCGAAAGCCTGGTAGCGGTCGTGGAGATCAAACCCACCCCGGAGTTGGACACGATGAAGCGCGACGTGACAGCGGCGGTGTGGAAATCGCACAACCTGCGCGTGGATGACCTGCTGCTGGTCTCGCCCGGATCCATTCCGATCACCACCAGTGGCAAAATCCGCCGGACGTCATGCGGTGAGATGTACCGCCAGAGCGAATTCCAACGGATGGATATTCCGGTATGACCCTGACCGGTGATGAAGCCGACCTTCGTCACTGGCTGGTCGGATATCTCGTCACCAACGTCGGCTGCAGCCTCGACCAGGTCGATGAGGATGTGCCGTTCAACGAACTGGGAGTCGGGTCCCGCGACGGTGTGGTGCTGGCGGGCGAACTGTCCGAGAAGCTTGGGCGCCCTGTCTCACCCATCGACATCTGGCACAACCCGACGGTGGCCGGTCTTGCCTACGCATTGACCCACCCCGAGGCCGCACCCACTCGAAGCGCCGGCGACGCAGTGGCCGCACTGGCCGAACCGATCGCCATCATCGGACTCGGTTGCCGGTTTCCCGGAGATATCAGCGACCCGGATACCTTGTGGGACTTCATCTCCGCGCGCCGCTCCGCGGTGACCGCGGTGCCCGACGAGCGCTGGCAGGCCTTCGACGACGGCTCGGCACGCACGGCTAAGGCGCTGGCCGACACCACCCGCTGGGGAGCGTTCCTGTCCGATGTCGCCGGCTTCGACGCCGAATACTTCGGCATCACACCGCGCGAGGCCGATTACATCGATCCGCAACAGCGGATCGTCCTGGAGGTGACGGTCGAGGCACTCGAGCACGCCGGCATCCCGGCCGAATCGCTGCAGCGGTCACAGACCGGCGTGTTCATCGGCGCATGTGTCAGCGAATACGGCTATCTGGCTTCGCGCGATCTCAGCCAGATCGAGGCCTGGACTGGAACCGGCGGATCTCTGAGCATCATCGCCAATCGGTTGTCCTACGTTCTCGACCTGCACGGGCCGTCGCTGACCATCGACACCGCCTGCTCGTCCTCGCTGGTGGCGGTCCACCTCGCCTGCCAGAGTCTGCGGACCGGGCAGTCGGAACTGGCGATCGCCGGTGGGGTCAACATGCTGCTCTCGCCGGTCGTCACCCGCAGCTTCGATCAGGCGGAGGCGATGTCGCCCACCGGCGCCTGTCACGCCTTCGACGCATCCGCGGACGGATTCGTCCGCGGCGAGGGCTGCGGGGTCGTGGTGCTCAAACGGCTCTCCGACGCTGAGCGCGACGGTGATCGGATCCTCGCGGTGGTGCGGGGTTCGGCGGTCAATCAGGACGGCCGGTCCAACGGACTGATGGCGCCGAATCCCTCCGCGCAGGCCGCGGTCCTGCGAGCCGCCTGCACCGACGCGGGCGTGGATCCGGGCGAGGTCGACTATGTGGAAGCGCACGGCACCGGAACACTGCTCGGCGATCCCATCGAGGCCCGCGCCCTCGGTGCCGTCTACGGCCGGGGCCGCCGGCCCGAGGCACCCCTGCTCGTCGGCGCGGCGAAGACGAACCTCGGTCACCTCGAGGCGGCCGCCGGGGTCGTCGGGCTCATCAAGACCACCTTGGCGGTGCAGCGCGGAGTGATCCCGCCGAACCGGCATTTCGGTGAGCCCAACCCCCACATCCCGTTCGACGAGCTGCGCCTGAAAGTCGTCGACGAGACGCTGCCGTGGCCGCCCACCGTAGGACCGCGCCTGGCCGGCGTGTCCTCGTTCGGTTTCGGCGGCACCAATGCGCATGTCGTCCTGGAGCAGGCACCAGCGAGCCCACCGGCGCCGGTGAGTGTCGAGCCACCGGTGACGACCCTGGTCGTGAGTGGGAAGAATCCCGGCCGGCTCGCGGCGACCGCCGCGATGCTGGCCGACTGGATGAGTGATGCCGGCGCGGCCGTCCCGCTGGCCGATGTCGCCCACACGCTCAACCACCACCGCACCCATCACGCGAGTTTCGCCACCGTGTGCGCCACCGGCCGCGATGAGGCGATCGCCGGATTGCGCGCGCTCGCGGCCGGCCAGGATGCCCCGGGGGTCGTCGGACCGCACGAGGGACCCTGCGAGCCGGGCACCGTGTTCGTCTACTCGGGTCAGGGGTCCCAGTGGGCGGGGATGGGCCGGCGGTTACTCGCCGACGAGCCGGTATTCGCGGCCGCGATCGCCGATCTGGACTCTGAATTCGTTGCGCAGCTCGGATTCTCACTTCTCGACGTGCTCGCCGACGGCGAACCGGTCGAGGGATCGGTGCGGGTCCAGTCGGTCCTCTACGGAGTGCAGGTCGCACTGACTGCGCTCTGGCGTTCCTACGGTGTCGAGCCGGACGCGGTGATCGGACATTCCATGGGTGAGGTGTCCGCGGCCGTCGCCGCCGGGGCACTGAGCCCCGCGGAGGGTCTGAGGGTGATCGCGGTCCGCTCGCGGCTCATGTCGGAGTTGACCGACAAGGGCGCGGTCGCACTGCTGGAACTCGGCGCCGCGGCGACCGAGACGCTGATCGCCGACCATCCGCCGGTGAGCGTGACGGTGTACTCGTCCCCGAGTCAGACGGTGGTCGCCGGTCCGACCGCGGCGGTGGACGCCGTCATCGATGCCGCGCGGCAGCGCAATGTCTTCGCCCGCAGAGTGAATATGGAGGTCGCCTCCCACCACGCGATGATGGACCCGATCCTTCCGCGGTTGAAGGAATCCCTGGGGGATCTGGTTCCCGGCTTCCCGGTCATTCCGGTGATCTCCACCGTCGAGAACGCCGGCGACACACCGAAGTTCGATGCCGATCACTGGGTCGCCAACCTTCGCAATCCGGTCCGGTTCCGGGATGCGATCGCAGCCGCCGGCACCGACTACTGCACCTTCATCGAGATCAGTCCGCACCCGGTGCTCACCAAGGCCATCTCCGACACCCTCAACGACCCGGACATCCCCAACAAGCATCACCACAGTCTGGGCACCCTGCAGCGCGAGGCCGACGACACCATCGCCTTCCACACATCGCTGAACGCGACGTTCACCGCGCGTCCGCCGATCGGTCCGCACCCGCCGGAACCGCATCCGCGGCTGCCGAGCACACCATGGCGTCACACCCGTCACTGGCTTGATTTCACACCCGTGCGCCACGGATCCGGTGGCCGGCGGGGTACCCCGCTGCCCGGTGACGGCGGCGGTGTACCGACGGACTGGTTCTACGAACCGACGTGGCCGGTCCGTCCCCTTCCGGCAGCCGCCGACGCCGCGCACACCGGTGGGTCCTGGGCGGTGATCGGCGACGATGAACTTGCCGCCGAACTCGGCAGCGCAGCGGTCGAACACGCCGACAACGTCCTGTTCGCACCCGCCGCACTGGGCTCGCCCTTCGATGTCGCTTCGGCGTACGCCCTCTTCAACGATGCCCGCCGCATCGTCGCCGACCTGACGGCGCTGCCGGCGGGCGTTACCCGCAGGCTGTTCCTCCTGACCCGCAACGCCCAGCCCGTCGCCGAGGGTGACCGTGCCAACCCGGCACAGGCCGTGCTGTGGGGGTTGGGCCGGACCCTGGCCCTGGAACACCCCGAGATCTGGGGCGGCGTGATCGACGTCGACGAATCGATGCCGGCGGTGCTGGCTGCCCGCCGCGTCCGAGACGAAGCGGGCGCCGGCGACGAGGAGGACCAGGTCGTCTACCGGTCGGGTTCGCGGCATGTGCCCCGCCTTGTCGCCGCTCCGCCGGTGGCATCGGATGTCACCCTGGCCGACGACGGCACTCAGCTGGTGATCGGAGCCACCGGACACCTCGGAGGGCAGCTGATCCGCCAGCTCGCCGCCATGGGTGCGGGCACCGTCGTCGCGGTGTCGCGCAACCCCGGTGACACGTTGGCGGACCTCGGCTCCGAACTCGAATCGGCCGGAGTCCGGCTGGTGACGGTGGCCGCCGACGTGACCGACATGACCGCCATGGCCGCGTTGTTCGCGCGATTCGGAACCGATCTTCCGGCACTCGAGGGTGTCTATCTCGCGGCGTTCTCCGGTGGTCCGGTGACGCTGTCGGAAATGACCGGGGACGACGTCAACGCCATGTTCGGCCCCAAACTCGATGCGCTGCACGTGCTGCACGAATTGTCACTGACGACGAATCTCCGGCATTTCGTGCTGTTCTCATCAGTCTCGGGTCTGCTCGGCTCGCGCTGGCTTGCCCACTACACCGCGACGAGCACGTACCTGGACACCTTCGCCTACGCACGCCGCACTCTGGGGCTCCCGGCGACGGTGGTCAACTGGGGACTGTGGAAATCGCTGGCGGACTCGCAATCCGACGCCGGGCAGATGATGTCCAACACCGGGCTGGAACCGATGCCCGATGAGGTGGCCATCCGTGCACTGCCGTTGGTGATGGCATCCGACGCTCCGGTGCGTAGCACCGTCGTCTGGGCCGACTGGCCACTGCTGGCCGCCGCCTACCGCACGCGCGGTGCAGTGCGGATCGTCGACGACGTGCTGGAGTGCGGGCGCATCGCCGGCGCCGCCGCACCGGAGAGCGAATTCTGCAAAGAACTGCGCGCGTGCCCGCCCGAAAAGCGGCGCACCCTACTGGCGAGTCACATCGCCGCGGCGGCGTCGGAGGTCATGGGACTGCGGCCCGGAGAGCCGCTCGATGCCGAGGCGGGATTCTTCCAACTCGGGATGGATTCCCTGATGAGCGTGACCCTGCAGCGCCGTCTGAATGCGAGCCTGGGTATCGATGTGCCCGCGGCGCTGATCTTCGAGCACCCCACGATCACCGCACTCACCGGCGCGCTGTGCGAGAGGCTGGGCGGCGAGGGGTTGGGCGGCGACGGGCCGGACGACACCGGCACGCCGGCCCGTTCCGGAATCACCACCCGCGCCCAGCAGCGCGCCAGGGCGCGCCAGGGCGCGGCGGCGAGGCGGAAGGGACATGTGGTGTGACGAACGCGAATGCGATCGCGGTCATCGGCATGGCGGGCCGCTTTCCCGGCGCCGATTCGGTCACCGAGTTCTGGGAGAACCTCTGCAACG
>Ga0194052_1000957_pt1 | contig 17422 bp, 15 predicted proteins | sample SepL226m_MetaG_FD_160117 | JGI IMG/M metagenome (GOLD analysis project Ga0194052, IMG submission 160117) | Anoxic zone freshwater microbial communities from boreal shield lake in IISD Experimental Lakes Area, Ontario, Canada - Sep2016-L227-6m | ecosystem: Environmental > Aquatic > Freshwater >... | reverse complement strand
TTGTCCAGGCTGACAACATTTCGGATCAACTACGTGAACAGGCTGAGGCAGTGGCTCAAGCGGAGGAAAAACGATTTCAGATAACCAAATCCGAAAAACAGAACCAGGAGACTGAAGAGACAATAATAGAGCTTCAGGACAAACTGAAGCAATGCCAGACAGCGTGGGAGACAGCGTGGCTACCAGCAGAAGCAGCAGGCGGATTATTTAGATATTCCTGGCAGCCTCGATCTCCAGGCGAAATGGAGGAATGGCGAGAAACCTGGATTGAGTTCAGAGGAATACTTCGTCAGTTGAGATCTGCTGAGAAATCTCTCCAACAGAAAAACAGCCAGATTCAACTTGCTAAAAAGCAACTCGCCACTGTACTACTCGAATCTGAAGAAAAGGAGTTTGAACTGCTTTTCGGAAAAGCCTTACGGCGGATACGACAAGAAGAAGAGTCAACTGGCCGACGGAACGAGGTCACGGAACAACTGCAGTTGCTCAAAAGTCAGTTGGAAACTTTCCATCAGAACAGCGAGCGGGTTAGCAAAGCAGGCGATGCGGCATCGGACAAATGGAAATCCAGATGCAAGGCTATCGGTTTGCCAGAAGATATTTCTCCCAATTCAGGAATAGCTCTTTTGCGGGAACGAACTGAAATCCTCGTAAAATTCGATACCTGGAAAAAATTAGCCACCAAGTCGCAGAAAACGGCTCAAGCGATTCGGCAATACGAGCAAGCCGTGAACGATCGCTGCAACGTACTTGGAATCAAGGGCGATACAACCGAATTCCAGGTATCCAGGTTGTGGGATGCACTCACTCAAGGCCGCGAAGCCCAAACCCGTTACAACCAACTATCGGGGCAGATCAATGAGGCGAAAAGTGATTTGACGGGCATCCAAGAGTCCTCCAGCCGGGCGGTGCAATCGTTGGAAGTGTTGACCCGCCTTGCAAAACTTGAAACAGTTGAGGCGTTGGAACCCTTGCTTGCTAATCTGGAGTTACGGGACCAGGCTCAGCGTCAAATCACCACCTTTCGCGATACGCTAAGCGGACTTGCTCGTAGCCAAACTGTGGAAGACTTCCTGGCCCGCATCAGGATGGAAGATATTGAGACGATTGCTCAGAGAAAGGGCATGCTCCAGAGCCAGAAACAAGAAAAGGAAGCTGCGATTCAGGCGATCCGCGACATCTTGTCCCAACTCAAAGGCCAGAAGCAGGCGCTTGAAGCTGCCGGAGATGCAGCGGCGAACTATCGTCAGCAGGCCGAGTCTTGTGCTGCTCGATTGAAGCAGGATGCCTCCCGCTTTGTTCGCCTACGTTTGGCTGTGCATTTCCTGCAAACTCAGATCGAGCGGTTCCGGAAGGAAAACCAAGGCCCTTTGCTGGAAAAATCGGGCCAGGTATTTCAGTGCATCACTCGTGGCGCGTTCACAGGTCTTGGCGCGGAGTTTAATGCTGACGATGTTCCTATCCTGGTGGGTTTGCGCCCGGATCAGTCTTCGGTTCCGATTGGAGGGATGAGTGACGGCTCCAAGGATCAACTTTACCTTGCACTTCGTTTGGCTGCGCTCGATCATTATCTCGAACATCATGAGCCGATGCCCCTTATCCTGGACGATTTATTGATAACCTTCGATGATGACCGGGCCACCGCTATTCTCCCGCAGCTGGCGGCGTTGGCCCAGCGCACCCAAATATTTCTTTTTACCCACCATGACCATCTCGTCGAACTCTGTCGCCGAACATTGGGAGAAGACTCTTTTCATCTTCACCGGCTGAACATCGACGCCGGTAAAAAATGAATTATACTGCGAACGGACATAATCTTTCGTCGTAGAGCCAGCATCTTGCCGCTTCAGATGGATATGCGTAGAACAGCATCAAGAAAATGTCAAAGAAAAGGTTTTCAAAATAGTCGGCTGCTGAGCATGGTGTTTCTCTTCTCGCATTCCCACGCCTTCGGCAATGAAGGTAAGCACTAGTGTATTGAGGCTGACACCCTCCCGCTTGGCTATAACAGAAATATTCTGTTCCTGTAAAATCCGATTGTTCTTCCTTCAAGTCTGTGTTTGACTGAATTTGAAAAGTATGAAACATATATAGAGGTTGAAATTCATTGGAGCTGCCGGAAAAACAGGCGGCAAAAATTAAAAAACCATCAGTAACCACCTCGCACCAACACGGGTGATCGTAACTTATCTATTTAATATTTAAAGGAATTCGTCCATGAGTAAAGTTTTGATTATAGGCGCCGGAGGGGTCGGCTCAGTTGTCACCCACAAATGTGCGCAGAACCCCCAAGTATTTTCTGAAATCGTCCTGGCCAGCCGAACTTTGGCCAAATGTGAAACCATCCAGAAACAAGTCGCCAGACCGATTGAAATCGCACAGGTGGATGCCGACCATCCCAATGAAGTATCTGCGCTGATCCGCAAGGTATCGCCGGATCTGGTCATCAATGTCGCTCTGCCCTATCAGGATATCAGCATCATGAACGCCTGCCTGGAAACCGGGATTGATTACCTGGATACGGCCAATTACGAACCGCCGGACGAAGCCAAATTCTGCTATAAATGGCAGTGGGACTATCAGGAACGGTTCCGGAAAAAAGGCGTCATGGCCCTTCTCGGATGCGGTTTTGACCCTGGTGTAACCAATATTTTTTGCGCCCACGCCCTAAAACATCATTTTGATGAAATCCATACAATTGATATCATGGACTGCAATGCCGGCGATCATGGCCATCCCTTCGCCACCAATTTCAACCCGGAAATCAATATCCGGGAAGTTACCGCCAGGGGTAAATACTACGAAAACGGACAATGGATCGAAACCGATCCTTTGTCTGTACACCAGTCGTTTGATTTTCCACAGATCGGCGTGCGGGAAATGTATTTGATGTATCACGAGGAGATGGAATCCATTGCTAAAAACATTCCCGGAATCAAACGGATGCGCTTCTGGATGACGTTTTCCCAGGAATATCTCACCCATCTGCGGGTGCTTCAAAATGTTGGCATGACTCGCATCGACCCGGTGAAGTACCAGGGAATCGATATTGTGCCGCTTCAGTTTTTAAAAGCCTTGCTGCCGGAGCCGTCCTCTCTGGCCGCAAACTATATCGGAAAAACCTGTATCGGCTGCATGATTGAAGGCATCAAAAACGGAAAACCAGTGAAATATTTCATCTATAATGTCTGCGATCACGCCGAAAGCTTCAAGGAAGTCAATGCTCAGGCCATATCCTACACTACCGGAGTTCCGACCATGATAGGCGCCATGATGATGCTGACCGGAAAATGGAAGGGCGCAGGGGTTTTCAATGTCGAGGAATTTGATCCTGATCCGTTTATGGACGAGTTGAATCGTTGCGGACTGCCGTGGACGGAAACCTTCGTTTGAAAGGAGTCTATAAGACCGGAAGTCGGGTTTCCTTAACCAACAGCAGGAGTTTCATATCTTTACCATGAAAATACTATTAAACCACGAAAGTAGGGGCGACCGGCCGGTCGCCCACACCGCTGGAGCATGATTCATGCAGAAATGTTTTTTGGATACTCGAATACCCACACCTTGTTATGTTGTGGATGAAGCTGCCCTGATCAAAAATCTGAAGATTCTGGATGCAGTTCAGCAGAAAACCGGATGCAGGATTCTGCTGGCCCTCAAAGGCTTTGCCATGTTCAGCCTGTTTCCGGTCATACGGGAATATCTCTGCGGTATTTCCGCCAGTTCAGTGGACGAGGCCAGGCTGGGCTACGAGGAGTTCGGCAAAGAAGTTCATTTCTGTGCGCCGGCGTTCCCGGATGCTGATTTGCGTGAAATCCTCTCGTGCTGCAACCACCTGGTGTTCAATTCTTTTTCGTTCTGGAACAGGCATAAATCCGAAATCATCGACGCTAAAAAACCTGTCCGATGCGGCATCAGGGTCAATCCTGAGCATTCGGAAGTCAGAGTGCCAATTTATGACCCATGCGGCCCGTACTCACGCCTTGGTGTTACCCGAAGCAATTTTGAACCTCATAATATGGAAGGTATTTCCGGGCTGCATTTTCACACCCTCTGCGAACTTAACGCCGATGCCCTGGCCCGAACCCTTCCAGCATTCGAAGATAAATTCGGCATTTTTTTAAAGGACATGGAATGGGTGAATTTTGGCGGTGGGCATCACATCACCCGAAGCGATTATGATGTGGAGCTATTATGTAAACTGATCACTGGATTCAAAAGCAGATATCCCATAGAGGTTTACCTGGAGCCGGGCGAAGCCATTGCACTGAACACCGGTGTTCTAATCGCATCTGTGCTGGATATTTTCCATAATAGCATGGATATTGCTATATTGGACACATCCGCGTCTGCCCACATGCCGGATGTGCTGGAAATGCCGTATCGCCCTGTAATTGAAGGAGCCGGAATGCCTGGAGAATATCCGTTTACCTACCGGCTGGCTGGTCTTACGTGTCTGGCAGGAGATGTTATTGGCGATTTTTCATTTTCAGTTCCCCTTAAAGTGGGAGATCGACTGGTGTTTCAGGATATGGCTCATTACACGATGGTGAAAAACAACACCTTTAACGGTGTCAGGCTTCCGTCCATCGGCATACTGACCGATAGTGGAGAGTTTCGGATGGTTCGAAAATTCGGGTACGCAGACTACAGGAACCGGCTTTCATGACAGGCAGGCTTGTTTCATTTGATCCACTCCGGACCTTGAATATCCCAGGTGTTATCCCTCTGAAACCTGAGCTGTGGCTTAGTCAGCAGGATGTCATTAGAGCGGCGGACTGGATTCTTTTTCCGGAATACTGGCAGGTCAACGCCCTGGTTTACGGCTGGAAAAAGAAAATCTTCCCCAGCATCAGCAGCTTTCACCTTGGGCATGACAAGGTGGAGATGACAAGGATATTTCAAGCAATCTGTCCTGAAAATACGCCGTTTACGCAAATCCTTGCTCACACGGAAACGGCGGTTGAACGGGTTCTGGATGAGTTCTGTTTTCCCTTTGTGGCCAAGGAAGTTAGAAATTCCATGGGGCAGGGGGTTTTTCTAATTGAAAATTCTAAGAACTTTATTGATTATGCCAGGAGCAATTCCGTGCTGTATGTTCAGGAATATCTGCCCATCATCCGGGATTTGCGGCTGGTTCTTGTGGGAAGCAAGGTGGTGTCCGGGTACTGGCGGAAAGCAGCACCCGGACAGTTTCACAACAACGTTTCCCGCGGTGGCTCCGTAAACTTTGATGATATTGCCGATGGCGCCGTCGAGTTGGTTGAATCCTTTGCGCAGCAAACCGGAATCAATCATGCCGGATTTGATGTAGCCGAGGTGGATGGCCATTTTTATTTTCTGGAATTCAACATCCGATTCGGCACCCGCGCACTCACGGATCGCGGGATTAGGTTGAGCCAGTATATCGAATCGTATTTGAACAAAAACAGAACATAATCGTTCAGCCCCTCCCCTGGCCCTCTCCCGATGGGTGAGGGAGTGAACGGTTATCCGCGATAGTCCTTCCTCCTTTCGTTTATCCAAGAAACACACCCATTACTTCACTTCAAGTTTGGTAAGTCCAAATCCTTAATCCATAACTAATAAATGTCAATTTATCGTATCAATAAATTAAATTCAATAAGTACTGATATATATAAATAATAAAATAAATATTAAAAATAGTGTTGACAAGTTCAAAAATTATTTTTATAAGTACCATCACAAGTGGTAATACCAATTGACAACAAACCAAACAAGTAAAAAGGAGGGTAAAATGGCGTGGGCGATTGCAATCAATCCATCGGAAATAATTAATGGATTCCATTTTTTAGTTCTAAGACGAATTCCACAAAAAATCCAATATTGGGAGGTTTAAATGTTCACCTGGACACAAGTTTATACACCTGTCTTTGGAAACGTGCTTCTGTCAGCTCTGGTAGCATCAATACCTGTAATTCTTCTGCTGGGACTCCTTGGATTCGCCCACTTGAAGGCGCACTGGTGTGCAATTGCGGGGCTTCTGTCTTCGCTTACCATCGCGATTCTCGTTTATGGAATGCCTACGAAGCTGGCCCTCGCCTCTGCCGGATACGGCGCGGCTTACGGACTCCTGCCGATCGGATGGATCATCCTTGGCGCGATTTTCGTTTATGACATTACTGTGAAAACGGGTGATTTCGAGGTGGTAAAACATTCGATCTCCGGAATCTCGGACGACCGCCGTATCCAATTGCTCCTTATCGGTTTCAGCTTTGGCGCTTTCATTGAGGGCGCAGCGGGCTTTGGTACGCCGGTAGCCATTTCCGGAGCGATGCTTATCGGTCTGGGGTTCCGTCCCCTAAAGGCTGCGATCCTGGCTCTTATCGGAAACACCGCCCCGGTTGCTTACGGCGCTCTTGGTATTCCGATCATCACCCTTGCGAAGGTGACCGGGCTTCCAGAAATGGCTCTTAGCCAGATGGTGGGAAGGCAGTTGCCGATATTCTCCCTCATCGTTCCTTTCTGGCTTATCTGGGCAATGGCTGGCCGGAAGAAAATGATGGAAGTTTGGCCCGCATGCCTTACATGCGGACTCAGCTTCGCCATCACGCAGTTTGTCGTTAGCAACTATATGGGGCCTTCCCTGGTTGACATTCTTGGTTCCGTGGTTTCTATGGGCTCGACACTTCTCCTGCTGAAATTCTGGAAACCAAAGACGAATTGGCACTTCGATCATGAAACCAAGGAAGGTCGCCAAGCCGATGCTGATGCGCGACCAGATCAATCTTTCGGCCAGGTCGCCAAAGCCTGGATGCCATGGGCTCTTCTGTGCGTGTTCGTGTTTGCGTGGGGTTATCCGGCATTCAAGACATTCCTGAATGGAGGCACCAAGGGTGCTGAGAACTTCCTGATGGGGGTATCAAGTGTCAATTTTCCAATCCCGTATCTGGACAAGGCAGTCTTGAAAGTTGCGCCAGTCGTGGCCAAAGAGACAGCCGAAGGAGCGGTTTACGTTTTCAATTGGCTATCTGCGACCGGAACGAGCTTAATATTTGTCGGTATCATAAGTGGCCTCCTCCTTGGGCTCTCATTCAGCGAACTTTTCAAGACTTTCCTGAATACGTTGAAGAGGATCCGGATATCGCTCCTGACAATCACTGCAATGCTTGGTCTTGGTTTCACGACTCGTTATTCAGGTCTTGATGCAACTATGGGACTTGCATTTGCGTCAACCGGATTCCTGTTCCCATTCTTTTCGCCACTTCTTGGTTGGCTCGGCGTGGCGCTTACAGGCAGTGACACTTCATCGAACGTTCTCTTCGGTGGGCTTCAGAAAATCAGCGCTGAAGCTCTGGGCATCAATCCGATTCTTTCCTGCGCAGCAAACAGCAGCGGTGGTGTTATGGGTAAAATGATCGACGCTCAAAGCATCGTTGTGGCAGGTGTTGCGACAGGGCAGCAGGGGTCCGAGGGAGAAATTCTTCGCGGTGTTTTCTGGCATAGTATCGCACTGGCCTCTCTGGTCGGTGTTGTTGTTTTCCTGCAGGCTTATGTATTTCCATGGATGATTCCAGTAATTGCAACGACAGTCAAGTAGCATCAGGTATAAGATGCATCAGGGGATGGTCGGAGGTCTTCCCTCCGGCCTGTCCTTTGGGAAAGGTAATACTATCATGAACCCATCATTCATAAAAGAACTACAAGCTATTGTTGGTGAACCCTATACTCTGTCTGACAGGGAGTCACTGGCGGTTTACGGCTATGATGCGACCCCGGAGCTGGAAAGTAGTCCTGGGGTGGTGCTGTTGCCTGGGACTGCCGATGAAATAGCCAGTATCATGCGCCTGTGCTACGGGGCAGGGGTAAGCGTGATCCCCCGTGGTTCCGGCACCAACCTGTCGGGCGGCTCGATCGCAGACAGTCAAGGGGTCGTGGTTCAGACCAGCCGTCTTAACAGGATCATCGAGGTGGACGAGGAAAACCTGACCGCTACGGTGGAACCAGGGGTTATAACCAGCGCCTTGCACCGCGAGGTAGAAGCGCGCGGCCTGTTCTATCCGCCCGATCCTGGCAGCATGAATATCTCCACCATGGGTGGCAATGTAGCCGAGAATTCGGGCGGTCTGCGTGGCCTCAAATATGGTGTCACTGCCAATTACGTCATGGGGCTGGAGACAATTCTGGCAGACGGAAGCCTGCTGCGCACCGGGGGCAAAGTGGTAAAGGATGTAGCCGGTTACTGTCTCAATCCTCTTCTGGTATCATCTGAAGGGACTCTGGGATTTTTCACCGGCATCACCGTCAAACTTATTCCAAAACCTCAGGTCAAGACCACAATGCTGGCCCACTTTCCGGAAATGCATCAGGCGGCGCTGGCGGTCTCGGCCATCATTGCAGCCAAAGTTATTCCCGCCACCCTGGAATTCCTGGACAGGGTCACCATAAAATGCGTTGAGGATTACGCCCACGTCGGGCTGCCGCTGGATGTGGATGCCGTGTTGCTGATCGAAGTGGATGGCCATCCGGTGGTGGTTGCGGAAGAGGCCGCCAGCGTAGAGGCGATTTGCAGAAAGCACCGATGTTCATTCTTTCAGACCGCCAGGGATGCCGATGAAGCACTCAAGTTGGCTACTGCCCGGCGCACTGCGCTCTCGGCTCTGGCGCGCTTGAAACCGACCACCATTCTGGAGGATGCCACCGTGCCGCGCAGTTGTATAGCCGCCATGCTGGAGGTCATTCAAAATTCCGCCAAAAAATACAATCTCACCATCGGCACTTTTGGTCACGCCGGCGACGGCAACCTTCACCCCACCTGTCTGACCGACGAGCGGGACAAGGACGAAATTGCGCGCGCCCACAAAGCTTTCGATGAGATATTTGACGCCGCCATATCAATGGGCGGCACCATTACCGGAGAGCATGGCGTGGGGATGGCCAAGAAGAAATACCTGCCAAAGCTTGTTGGAGAATCGGGTATCAGGGTCATGCGGGGCATCAAACATGCATTTGATCCCAAGGGAATACTTAATCCGGGAAAAATATTTTAAAGCTAAGATCACAAAAGAATTATGAATTATGAATGAAAAAACCTCCAGCCTTCACCATTTGCTTTTATTCATCCTTTCCTTTTAGACAGAGGGTTATCATGGATTACGTTAAATTGATAAACTGTATGCGCTGTGGAATGTGCCTTCCCGCTTGTCCCACCTATAAGGAAACTTTCCTTGAAACCGCCTCGCCCCGCGGTCGGGTGGCGCTGGTGCGTAAACTCCAGGATGGCGAACTGGAGCAGTCGGAGCGCCTTCTTGAATATCTTTCGCTCTGCCTGGATTGCCAGGCTTGCGCCTCGGCCTGCCCCTGTGGCGTTAATCCCGGCGAACTGGTGGCCGAGTTTACATGCGAGCGCAAAGATGGGAGTCGGCTCGGCTTCATGGAGGATCTGGTGCTACGCAAACTTCTGCCCCATCCTGACCGGCTTGAAGCATCCATGGCGCCGATGCGCCTCTACCAGCGTACCGGCCTGCAAAAGCTGGTCAGGACGCTTGGTATCCTCAAGATGTTTCCCAAACCGTTGGAACGGATGGAAGGGCTGCTGCCTGATTTGCCAGAAAGACCGCTGCGCCAGGTCATAAAGGAAGACATGCCAGCCAAGGGTGAGGTGCGCGGAACGGTCGGATTCTTTCTCGGATGCGTTATGAGCCTGATCTTCAGCGATGCCAGTCGCGCTACGATCAAACTGCTAACTTTACTCGGCTATCGGGTCATTACCCCCAGAAATCAGGTCTGCTGCGGGGCACCCAACATGCTGGCCGGTGATCTGGCAGGTTTGAAAGAAGCCGCCCGCAAAAATGTGGATATCTTCGGCGGGTTCGATTTGGACTTCATCGTCACAGACTGTGGTGGGTGCGGGGCCGAGCTGAAAAAGTACAGTCATCATCTAAGTAACTCGTCAGTCGCCTCTTTTAGTAACAAGGTGCGGGATATCTCGCAGGTTCTGGCGATGCATGCCGATGAGTTGAAATTGCTCCTCAAGCCACTTCCGATGAAAGTGACCTACCATGACCCATGTCACATCGCTCACTGTCAGGGTATTCGCAGGGAGCCGCGTGACGTGCTCAAGCTTGTACCAGGTCTGGAGTACATGGAACTGGAGAATGCCGACGCTTGCTGTGGCAGCGGCGGCACATACAATATTGCAAAACCGGAGATGGCTGACCTCATCCTGCGCCGCAAGCTCGACACCATCCGGGCTACCGGGGCGGATGCGGTGGTTACTGGCAACCCTGGATGTCTGCTGCAGTTGAAAAAGGGCCTGCTGGACCATTTACCGCAAGTTAAGATCATGCACCTGACCGAGTTGCTGGCGCAGAGCATTGATGCCTGAATATCGTTTCAATTGCAGAGCGGACAAAAACAGTATAAACAGTCATGATCTGGGCTGATGAAAATTGCCATATATTTTAGTGAAAAACTGATCCTTTTTTTGTTTCGCTTATGTAATGAGGAATAAAAATGGGATCAATTTAAAACCAGTTTTGGGATGATTTTCATCACTCCAGGTCTATGCCGCCACGATGAATGACCAAAATATATAAAACTGGTAGCCGATGCTCTTGTAGCAGACACAAGAGCGTTTCTCACGCGAAGGCGGTAAGGGCGACCGCCGGTCGCCCCTACTTGTTTCGTGTTTTTTGTGGTTTAAAAATATTTTTGCGGTAAAGGATTGGGCTGCATTATAACCTCTTTTTTGACGGGTACCCATGAAATTTCAACCAATAAAACCGAAGAAGGTATCAACCCAGATTGCAGATCAGATCCGCACCTCGATTCTGGGCGGAGATTTCTCTCCCGGCGACAAACTGCCTCCGGAGCGTGAACTGGCCGAGTTGTTCGGTGTGTCGCGCCCTTCTGTGCGCGAGGCGTTGAATGTTTTGGCGTCTGCCGGACTGGTCATGTCCAATCAGGGAGGCGGTACGGTTGTCATGTCTCTGGTGGAAACTACTTCCGCCAATGCACTCAGCGGGCTGATCCGCATGCAGCAGGATCGAGCGCTGGATGTGATTGAAGTCCGTAAATGTATGGAATCATGGACAGCCTTTTATGCGGCTCAGCGGGCGCTGCCCGAGGATATCCGTCGTATGGGGTCGATTATTGCAGGCATGGAACGCAATCTGGAAGGCCTGCTGCCATCCGAGGACCTGGATGCCAACTTCCATATCGCTATCTCCCGCGCTACCCACAACATCGTCTGGCTGCACCTGATGCAGAGTATTTTCGATGCCATGAAGGAATTCCAGCAGTCGGTCTGGAGAGCGGTTTATATAACTGGCGATGATCACCATGCCCTCTGCCGGCATCACCGAGGCATTTTTGAGGCTATAGAAGCCAAAAATGCAGAAGCCGCCCGCGAAGCGATGATGGCGCACCTCACCTTCGCCGAGCAGCGCAGCACGGCTTTCATAAAACAGGGGAGTTAGGGGACGGGTATTGGTATATTGATTGGTTTTTCAATCAATATGTTGATTGGTTTTTCAATCAATATGTTGATTGGCTTACCATTCAAAACCTGGAGGCTCTAAATTCCCAAAGCCATGACTGGATCATGTTGAGAATACCGGCGCCGATGTTCTGGTAACCGATTGTCCGGGTTGTGTGCTGCAGCTTCGTAGGGGAATGGACAAACGAAGCAGCCGGATGAAGTTAGACATCACAAAATCTAAGGAAAAGTATGGATCAGTCTCAACTAAACGTCTTCACCAACTTCATCTGGAACATCGCTGACGATGTCTCAAGGACGGACGGGTGGTATTTAACATCTGCGGGAACAAACACCGGCTGGTGGTTTGGATTAACTATGACTATCACACGATCTGCATCCGATTCCTGGGAACGCACGACGAATACAACGAAATTAGCGCACAGGATGTGTGAATGAAACCTAAACTTGTCAAAAACGAAGCGGACCACAAGATTACGCTTGCCCGTATTGAGGAGATTTTCAATGCGAAACTCGGCTCGCCTGAAGGCGACGAACTCGAATTGCTCGTCACACTGGTGGAGCTTTATGAGGAGAAGGCATATCGCATCAACTTACCCGACCCCATCACTGCTATCCGGTTTCGCATGGAGCAGCAAGGTCTGAAGGCAAAAGATATGGTTCCTTATATCGGCAGCGCGCCCAAGGTTTCCGAAGTACTCTCTGGCAAACGCCGTCTGAGTCTGACCATGATCCGCAACCTGGTGAGCGGGCTGGACATCCCGGCGGAGGTTCTTCTTCAGGAGCTTGGGGCGAAACTGCTACCGAGGAGATTTAACCATGCCTGACGCTACCAACCCTGTTTTAATCCACCATCTGGCCGCGAAGAATTTACTTTCCTTCGGCCCGGACAACGAGGGCGTTGACCTGCTATCCCTTAATCTGTTCATTGGACCAAACGGAAGCGGCAAATCGAATCTTATTGAAGCCATCAGTCTGATGCGCTCCGCGCCGAAAGAGTTTCTGGATGTGATCCGTAAAGGCGGGGGTGTGGCGGAATGGATATGGAAGGGCGATTCCAAGAGTGTGGCTAAAGTCGAATGGGTGGTGAGCGCTTCTAAAGGGTTGAAGCTTCTTCGTCATGCCGTTGCATTCCACTCGGTGGCGCAGGCGTTTTCGTTGGATGATGAGAGTGTGGAAGATAGCAAACCCAGCTCTCCCCAACTAAAGGATGTTTATTTTTACTACCGCTATCGAAACGGAAATCCTGTTGTCAATACCGTGAAAAAACAACAGCGAACTTTGCCCAAGGACACTATCGAGCACAACCGCTCTATACTCGCTCAACGGCGCGACCCTGAAAACTATCCCGAGCTGGCTTGGCTGGCTCAGAACTATGAGAAGATTCGCATCTACCGGGAATGGGTATTCGGGCGCAACGCCGTGTTTCGCGAACCGCAGAAAGCGGATATGCGGAACGATGCGTTGAAAGAGGATTTCTCGAATCTTGGTTTATTCCTGAACCGATTGAAAACGCGGTTTCCAGTTGCTAAGATAGAGATTCTTGACGGATTGAAAGACCTCTACGACGGAATCAACGATTTCGACGTTTTCATTGAGGGTGGCACGGTGCAGGTGTTTTTTACCGAGGGAGAATTTAGCATTCCCGCCACGCGACTTTCGGATGGCGCCCTGCGCTACCTCTGCCTGCTGGCCATTCTCTGTGACCCGGAGCCGCCACCTCTCATTTGTATTGAAGAGCCCGAGCTTGGCCTGCATCCTGACATCCTGCCAAAGGTGGCGGATCTTTTGCGGGTTGCGTCAACTCGGACTCAGCTCATCGTCACCACCCATTCGGACATTCTGGTGGATGCGATGACGGAGACGCCCGAAGTGGTGGTCGTCTGTTCGAAGGTGAAGGGGCAAACTGTCATGGAACGGCTGAATCCGGAAAATCTCTGCGAGTGGTTGAATGGCTACCGCTTGGGACAACTTTGGACTAAAGGAGAGATCGGAGGGACACGCTGGTGAACACACACCTTTATATTGAGGGCAGCAAGACGGGTGCGGATTCCAAGGAGGAGCAAATCCGGTGCCGGGAAGGCTTCCGGAAGCTGATCGAGAAAGCGGGTTTTGCTGGAAAAATGCCACGTCTTAGCGCTTGTGGGGGGCGCGGCAACGTGTTCAAGGATTTCAAGATCGCCCACATCAAGTGCCGAGCCGGCGACTACATAGCGATGCTGGTGGACAGCGAAGACCCGCCTGCCGATGTCGAAAAAACCTGGGATCATCTCAGAGTACGTGATGAATGGGAAATGCCAACAGGGGCAGAGGATGAGCAGGTTCTTTTTATGACGACCTGTATGGAAACATGGATTGTGGCGGATCGGGCAGCGTTGCAGAAACATTACGGTCACAGGCTTCAGGAGAACGCGCTTCCTTCCCTGCACGATATAGAGAACCGGAACCGGCATGAGGTTCAGGACAAGCTCGAACACGCTACAAGGGATTGCCGGAACGCCTATGCCAAAGGCAAGCGCTCCTTCAAGGTACTCGGTGTATTGAATCCCACCGTACTCAGTTCTTTGCCAAGTTTTGCACGAACGGTCCGCATTTTAAAGAAGAGGCTGTAACGCCATGCCAACTGACACCACTGAAAAAGGGCTCGAAAGCCTGATCATGCGGTATATGACCGGGACGGATGGATTGTTCCCGGACGCTGTTGTGGATAACGCGGCGGCGGAGTCCTTACCGCCCTACGGCGGCACGGGTTGAGATGGACAAGCTCTCAAATATCGTAAAAACTTTCAACGACCAGTTCGGCGGACTCTTTGCCGACCCTAAGCGAATGGATAAGCGCATTACGGACGAAATTCCAAAAAAAGTTTCCGCCGACCAGGCTTAGCAGAACGCCAAGAAGAATTCTGACCGGCAGAACGCTCGCATTGAACACGACAAGGCGCTTAAACGTGTCATCACGGCGCTTTTCGCCGATGATGCCCAACTTTTCAAGCAGTTCCAGGACAATGAATCTTTCCGCCGCTGGCTGACGGACACGATTTTCGGGATAACCTATGACGAACCGAGGCGGCAGATCTAACCAAGATTTCGTCATTGCATAGCTCCTGTAAAACGCCAACACATAAATTCCAGCAGTCGGTCTGGAGAGCGGTTGATATAACTGGCGATGATGATCTTTTTGATTGAATATCCATGAATCGTTGTTGAATGGAAGAAGGAGATAACATGACGCATAATGAGCTGATTGATTGCATGAAAGAAAAGGCCGAGTTGGTTCAGGCTGTGGTTTCAACTGTCGGCGGCATGGAAGATGTGCTGCGCTATGCTGTCGATTTAACCCTGCAGCGGAGCGGTAAAACCATTGTCGCTCCCGGCCTTGATCCGCAAAGCCTTCAGGAGCTTGAATCGCTTTGCAGCGCCTCGGGGCTGACATTTTTGCATCCGCCGATGAGAAGCCATCAAAGTGATATCCATACGGCGCTTACCGGCGCGGACTGGGCAATTGCCGAAACCGGCACTCTGGTTCTGGATTCCGGTTCTGAAGACCTGCGGATCGCCACCATGCTAAGTGAAACCCATATCGCATGGATTCCGGCTTCCAGAATTCTTCCCGATGCCACCGCCCTTTCCGCTTACCTGGTTGAAAAAATGAAAACCCCGCCGGGCTATATGTCCTTTATAACCGGCGCCAGCCGGACTGCTGACATCGAGCGGGTGCTGGCCATTGGTGTTCACGGCCCCCAGGAGCTTCACATTCTTGTTATGGAGGAGAATCCGTCATGATTCAAACCGCTCAGGATATGAAAACATACAAAGACAGGATCAGAGCCGCCCTGGGAAACCAGTTTCTTCGAAAGGCGCTGGACAATTTTGCATCCTCCTACAGGGTATCCCGCGCCAAGGCATTTGAGGGGATTGATCTGGATACCTTAAAGGAGCAGATCGCGGAAAGCAAGGATCAGGCCCTGACACAATTAGAGAGCCTGTTTGACCAGTTCAAAACCAGGGCTGAGGCTGCGGGCGCCATCGTCCATCTGGCTGCGACAGCTCAGCAGGCCAACGAAATCATAGCGAAAATCGGCAGGGACAATGGCGTTAAAACCATTGTCAAATCCAAGTCCATGACAGCGGAAGAAACTCATTTAAATGACCATCTGGAAGCAGAGGGTTTCAAGGTGACTGAAACCGATCTTGGGGAATGGATCATTCAATTGCGGCACGAAGGCCCTTCCCACATGGTCATGCCGGCCATTCACCTTTCCCGTCAGCAGGTGGGAACGCTTTTTGGCGATGTCACGAAAACGCCGGTTGACCTGGAAGATATCGACCTTATGGTCAAGATAGCCCGAAAAGAACTCCGTCCAGCCTTTCTGGCTGCGGACATGGGCATCAGCGGCGCCAATATGGCCATTGCCGAAACCGGTACCCTGGGACTGATCAGCAACGAAGGAAATGCAAGGCTCACCACCACGCTTCCCCGGGTTCATGTAGCCCTGGTCGGGCTTGAAAAGCTGGTTCCCGATATTACGGCCGCGCTTCGCATCATCAAGGTTTTGCCCAAAAACGCAACGGGTCAAGCTCTGACCTCTTATGTCACCTGGATTACCGGTGCGGTTGAATGTGCGGCATCTTCCACAGGAAAAAAAATTCTTCACATCGTATTCCTGGACAATGGACGCCTGAACCTGGCCAAAGACCCTGTTTTTTCAGAAGCCCTTCGCTGCATTCGCTGCGGGGCCTGCTCGAATGTCTGCCCTGTTTACGGAAAAGTAGGCGGCCATACCCTGGGACATGTCTATATTGGCGCGATCGGCCTGATTTTGACCTATTTTTATCATGGAAAGGACAACGCCCGCGCCATTGTCCGAAACTGCCTGAATTGCCAGGCATGCAAGTCCGTATGCCCGGTCAATATCGATCTTCCCTATCTCATCAAGAAAGTTTACGCCAATATTCTGAGAGACGAAGGGACCAGACCTGTCAAAAATACCGTTCTGTCAACCGTCATGAAAAATCGCGGGCTGTTCCATTCGCTACTTAAGGTGGCATCCAACCTGCAAAAACCTCTGGTCCAAAAAGACGCGGGAGTTCTGCGTCACCTGCCGTTTATTTTTGGAAAGGCCCATGATTTTCGAACGCTTCCCGCACTTGCAGAAAAATCGTTCAGGGACCAGTGGCCGAAGATCCGCCCGCATATCAAGAACCCTGCCTATCGGGTGGCGCTTTTCGGGGGATGTGTTGTGGATTTCGTGTCTCCGGAGCAGGCCATTTCCCTGGTTCGCCTTCTTTCTGCGCACAACGTTCAGATGGAGTACCCCATGGCTCAGAGCTGCTGCGGCCTTCCGGCCATGATGATGGCCGAAGAGGAAACCGCGACGGAAGTGGCCATTCAAAACCTGGAGGCTCTAAATTCCCAAAGCCATGATTACATTCTTGTACTTTGCGCCTCCTGCGGATCGCACCTGAAGGAAGGATACTCCAGGCTCCTGGCCAAAAAACCGGAAATGAAAGAAAAACTGCGCATCCTTAATGATAAATTGATTGATTTTAGCTCGTTTATGGTCAATATTCTGAAAGTGGCGCCCGAGAATTTTCTTCAGAATCAAACACGGATCGCCTATCATTCTCCATGCCATCTGTGCCGGGGCCTGGGAGTAACCAGTGAGCCGCGAGCGCTTTTGAAAACGGCGGGCCTGGATTATACGCCATGCAAGGATGAAGACGTATGCTGCGGATTCGGTGGATCATACTCATTGGAATTTCCCGAGATTTCATCAGAGATTCTGCGTCAGAAACTGGATCATGTTGAGAATACCGGAGCTGATGTTCTTGTTACCGACTGTCCGGGTTGTGTGCTGCAGCTTCGCGGGGGAATGGACAAAAGAAACAGCCGGATCAAGGTCAGGCATATTGCGGAAGTTGTGGCCGACAACCTGAAGAATCCATGAGATGACAGTCGCC
>Ga0194052_1000955_pt1 | contig 17463 bp, 20 predicted proteins | sample SepL226m_MetaG_FD_160117 | JGI IMG/M metagenome (GOLD analysis project Ga0194052, IMG submission 160117) | Anoxic zone freshwater microbial communities from boreal shield lake in IISD Experimental Lakes Area, Ontario, Canada - Sep2016-L227-6m | ecosystem: Environmental > Aquatic > Freshwater >... | reverse complement strand
AAGAAGCCCCATGGTCGGTGCGGAGGGATCATGCACCGCGGGCAGGATGGGCGCGATGCCGGTGGGGGCTGTTGCCGCGGCGGTCTGGCCGGCCAGGTGGGCCTCCAGGTCTTCCCGCGTGACCCGTCCGGCTTGGCCAGTGCCCTGGAGCCGGCTGAGGTCGATGCTGTGCTGGCGGGCCATCTCCCGCACCAGGGGGCTGCTCTTGGTGCGGAGGCGGTCCTCCAGGCTGTTCGCGTCCTCGATGCCTCCCGGCTGGACGGCGGCGTCCGGCGCGGCAGCTGCCGGTGGCGCCGTGGGCGTCAGGGACGGTGCGCCTGCGCCGGCAGGCTTCTCCGAGGCGTCCCCGATGCGGGCCACCACCGTGCCCACGGGCACCGTGAGGTTCACGTCCACCAGGATCTCCAGGAGCGTGCCGGTGGCCGGGGCAGGGATCTCCGCGTCCACCTTGTCCGTGCTGATCTCGTAAAGGGTCTCGTCCTTCACGATGGCGTCGCCGGCCTGCTTGTGCCATTTGAGCACCGTGGCTTCAGCAATGCTCTCGCCCATCTGGGGCATGACAACGTCGAAGGCCATGGGGTGCTCCTAGGCAGGCAGGGGAGGGGTCTGGAGGTGGTGGCGGGTGAGGGACTGGAAGGCATGGGCCACCTCCAGCAGCTTGACATCCGAAAGGGCCGGCCCGATGAGTTGGATGCCGACGGGCAGCCCCGCGGTGAAACCCGCAGGCATGGAAAGACAGGGCAGTCCCGCCAGGGAGGCCGGCACGGTGTAGGCGTCTGCCAGATACATGGCCAGGGGATCGGTCGTGCGGGCCCCGAAGGGGAAGGCCACCCCGGGGCTGACGGGGGTGGCGAGCAGGTCCACGGCGGCAAAGGCCTGGTCGAAGTCCTGGGCGATGAGGGTGCGGGCCTTGAGGGCCTTCAGGTAGAAGGCGTCGTAGTAGCCCTTGGAGAGGCAGAAGGTGCCAAGCAGGATCCGGCGCTTCACCTCGTCCCCGAGCCCGGCATCCCGGGTTTCGGAGATCATCCCGGGCAGCGTCCCGGCGTCGGCCCGGTCACCGAACCGAACCCCGTCGAAGCGGCTGAGATTGCTGGAGACCTCGCTGGTGCAGAGGAGGTAGTAGGTGTCGATGGCATAGCGGGTATGGGGCAGGCGGACCTCGCGAAGCTCGGCGCCCTGCTCTGCGAAGGCCTGGAGGGCCGCTTCCAGGAGCTGCCGGGAGCCGGTCTCCAGGCCCTCGCCGAAGTAGTCCGCAGGGACGCCGATGCGCAGACCCCGGAGGTTCGCGGGGACGAGCGGCAGGAGGCGCTCGCGTCCGGGCAGGTCCACGGAGGTGCTGTCCAGGGGATCCCTGCCGGCCATGGTGTGGAACGCCAAGGCGATGCCTGCGGCGCTGGCGGCCACCGGACCCACCTGGTCCAGGCTGGAGGCCATGGCGGTGAGTCCGTAGCGGCTGAGGACGCCGTAGGTGGGCTTGAGGGCGGTCACATTGCAGAAGGAGGCCGGCAGCCGCACCGAGCCGCCGGTGTCGCTGCCCAGGGCCAGGGGCGCGTAGCCTGCCGCCACCGCCACGATGGAGCCGCTGCTGCTGCCGCCGGGCACCCGGCTGGTGTCCCAGGGGTTGCGCGTCGGCCCGAAGGCGCTGTACTCCCCGCTGGAGCCCATGGCGAATTCGTCCATGTTCGCCTTGGCCACGGGCACAGCCCCCGCTTCCAGAAGGCGGCGTACCACCGTGGCGTCATAGGGGGCCCGATAGCCCTTGAGCACGCGCGACCCGCAGGACATGGGCACCCCGGTCCAGTTCAGGTTGTCCTTGAGAACCACGGGCAGGCCGAGGACCGGGGACCGCTCCCCGGCCCGCAGCCGGCGGTCAGCCTGCCGCGCGAGCTCGAGGCTCAGGCCTTCTTCCCTCGAAAGGACCGCATTCAGCTGGCCCTCCAGGCGGGCCATGCGCTCGAAGGAGGCTCGGACCAGGGCTTCGGAGGACAGGTCGCCGGCATCCAGGCCTTCGCGCCAGTCCACCGCCATGCCCAACCCCATGCCCACTCCTCCAGAGCCTTCTACTGTGCCACTTCGACCGCATCCCTTCCAGCCCGAGACACCGGTTTCCTGAGCGTCGGAAGACGGACCGACGTATGTACCACTACCTAGAGGCAAAAACTGAGCTAAGATCCTTTGCTCAAGCCCCCTGATCTCCGCCGCCCCTGCCTTGAACGGGTTTTGGGCGCACCCTGGAATCCGATGAACCCATTCAACGTCCTGGAAATCTCGCCCGATGCTTCGCCCGAGGACATCAAAGCCGCCTACCATCGGCTGGCCAAGCGTTGGCACCCGGACCGCTTCATGGGAGAAGAAAAGGCCGAGGCGGAGGCACGGTTCCGGGAACTGGCGGAAGCCTTCAGTATGCTGAAAGATCCGGCCCGACGGCTCCAGCTTCAGCAGCAGCTGCCCAAGTCCCCGTCCAGTGCGGCGCCGGAGCCAGAGCTGGCCCAGGAACGGAGCCCAGAGGACTGGGCCGCCATGGCCCGGACGGCCTTCGATGACGGCAAGGTGGATCAGGCCCGCGCCCTCATCCACTACGCGATCCGGCTCGATGGGACGAAACCCCAGTACCACGCTCTGCTGGCGTCCATCCTGGAGCGGGAGGGCGGGGACCTCCGCGCCGCCGTGAAAGCCCTGGAGACGGCCGTGCGGCTCGCCCCTCGGGATGTCGAGAGCCACATCCGACTGGCTCAGCACTTCCAGACGCTTGGGCTTGCCGCCCGAGCCCAGGGCCACCTCCAGCTGGCCCGGGAGCTCGCCCCCAATAATCCGAAGCTGCGTGCCCTTGATCGGCGTGCCAAGGGGGCCTCCGCTTCCCCTGGCTCAGCGCCGAAGCGGGGGGCCCCCGAAGAGCCCCCGGGTGCCATTGATCAACTCAAGAGCCTGTGGGGCCGATTGACGGGGAAGGGTTGACCATGGGGATTTTCGCTGCAGGTGTCACTGATGTCGGTTGTGTCCGAAAACACAACGAGGACAGCCTGCTGTCTGATCCCGCTTTGGGCCTCTTTGTGGTGGCTGACGGACTCGGTGGCCACGCTGCAGGAGAGGTGGCCAGCCAGATCGTCGTGGAAACCGTCGGGCGATTCGTAGGGGAGACCCTGGAGAAGGACCGAACCTGGCCTGTGGAATACGATCCTGCCCTCAGCTACGACGGGAACCGGCTGAAGGTCTCGTTCCTGCTCTCCGATCAGGCTATCGCCGAGGATATCCGGCGCAATCCTGAGCGGGAGACCATGGGCTCTACGGTTGTCGCTGGTCTATTCCACGGCGCCCGGGTGACCCTTGCTCATGTGGGGGACAGCCGGGCCTACATCCTCGGCCCCGAGGGCATTCGTCAGGTGACACGGGACCACAGCTGGGTCGCGGAACAGGTGGCCAATGGGGTCCTTACGCCCTCGGAGGCCCGGGTCCACCCCTTCCGGAATGTCATCACCCAGGCCCTCGGCAATGGCGGCGACCTGGATGTGGAGGTCCAGGAATTCCAGCTCTCGGTTTCGGAGCAACTCTTGCTTTGCTCGGACGGCCTGTCGGGAATGATCGCCGACAAGCAGATCTGGGAGATCGTCAGGACCTCGAAAGACCTTCAAAGTGCTGTGGAATCATTGGTTTTGGTAGCAAGAGAGCATGGGGGGGATGACAATATCACAGCCATTCTGGTGGGGCTTGATTCTAAATAAGTGTGATCTAACATCGATAGTTAACCTTGACCTAGTTCATTCCGACGCTACCCTTCCTTTATAGTTTATTTCTCCTAGTGAGGCATCCGGTGGGCCTTTTCGGTAGCAAAACCAAGAGCCTTGTCGGCTTGGACATTGGCTCAAGTTCGGTGAAGGTGTGCGAGCTTCAGCTGGTCGGCAAGGGGGCCAATGCCCGCTACCGGCTCCAGAAGCTGGGCTTGGTGCCCCTTCCGGCCGACGCCATCGTGGATGGCGACATCATGGATAGCAACGCGGTTGCGTCAGCTATCCGTCAGGTGCTTTCGGAACAGAAGATCAAGGCCAAGGAAGTTGCCATCTCGGTGTCAGGCCAGCAGGTGATGGTTAAAAAAGTGACTTTTCCTCTCATGAGCCAAGCCGAGCTGGCCGAGTCGGTCCGCTGGGAAGCCGAGAGCTTTTTCCCCGCGGGACAGGGGTTGGACTCCTACGCCCTGGATTACTACCTCATCGAGGAGCGGGCGAACGACGGCAACATGGATGTGGTCCTTGTGGCTTGCCGGAAAGACAAACTCGAGGCCTATGTTAGCTGTGTCGCCCAGGCCGGCTGTGTGCCCAAGGTCGTGGATGTCGATGTGTTTGCCGTACAGAATGCCTATGAAATCAACACCTCCGGTGGCAATCGGGATGAAGTGGTGGCCCTGGTGAACATGGGGGCTACCTTCACCAACCTGACCATGATGGTGGGTGGGAAGTCGGTCTTCTGGCGGGACATGGCCTGGGGCAGCAGCCGCTATTCTGAGAAGCTCATGGAGGACTGGGGTGTGAGCCGGGAGGCTGCCGAGCTTCTGAAGCGCAACCAGACCGCCGAAGGGCGGGAGCCCGAGGAAGTCCATCCCTCCATCAACGCCGTCTCCGACGCCTTCGCCGACGAGCTCACCCGGACCCTCGACTTCTTCAAGAGCAGCTTCAAGGTGGACCGCCTCGACAGGGTCCTGCTCTCCGGAGGGGGCTCCATGTCCTATGGGCTCTTGGAAATCCTTGGTGATCGGCTGCGCGTGGCGGTGGAACGGTTCAATCCCTTCTCGCTCATTGAGGTCGATGGACGCACTGAGGATCCCGTGACGGTCCGGGACATTGGCGGCGCTGCGGCGGTCGTTGTCGGGCTGGCCATGCGCCAAGTGGGGGACCGATGATCAAGATCAACCTGCTCGGTGATGCGCTGACCCAGACCGGGGGCAAGAAGGGCGGTGACAAGAACGCCGCCGAACCGGCCCAGATCTACACCGGTGAAGGCAGCAGCCGCTCCAGCCTGCCCATCGCCGGCGTGGTGGTGGGCCTAGCCTTCACTGCCCTCGGCGGAATCTACTTCCTGTGGCTGAACAACGAGGTCACCAAGGCCGAGCGGAAGAAGGCGGAGTTGGAACTTGACCGGAAGCAGTACGAGCCGTACATCGCCCTCGAGAAGAAGTTCCGGGAGAAGAAGGAAGCCCTTCAGAAGAAGGAAGAGGTGATGACCACCCTCAAGCGCCAGCAGGCCCTGCCGGTGCATTTCCTCGAGGAACTGGCCAACAGTCTGCCCGACGATGTGTGGTTCAAGCGGGTCTCGCAGAAGGGCATGCAGGTGACCATTGAAGGAGAGGGGCGTAACTTCGAGGCCATCAACGCCTTCTATGGCAACCTGCAGTCCAGAACCCGCTGGTTCAAGAAGATCGCCTACCCGGGCGCGAAACGGGGGGCCAACGGCGCCTTCGAATTCACCATCTCCTTCGAACTCCAGAACGCCGTCTGAGGTAGGCCATGAATCCCCAACTTCAGAAACAGATTGGCTTGGGCGCACTGGTCGGCATCATCCTGACCGGGCTGGTCTACTTCTACCTCGGCGGGAAGCGAACTGACCTCGAGGCACTCCACGCCGAGAACCGCAACCTCCAGGCCCAGGTGGACAAGGGCAAGCTCCTCAAGTCGAGCTACGAAAAACTGCGGGAAGAGGTCGCCAAGCAGGACAAGCGCATCGAGGAACTGATCAAGATCATGCCCTCCGACACAGACTACGGCGAGATTCCCTATCGCATCAAGAAACTGGCCGACGACGCAGGCATCGACCAGGTCGCCTTCTCCCTGAAGCCCGAACGCAAGGACGCCTACTACACCGAGAAGCCTGTGGAGTTCGAGTTCCGCGTGGGGTACCACACCTTCGGACAGTTCGCCTCCCTGGTGTCGGGCTACGACAAGACCATCAATGTCTCGAACATCGAGTTCACCCGAAAGGCTGACGTCCGCTCCCTTTACCCCGCCACGGTGAAGTGCACCATCAGCGCTTTCGTCTACAATCCGGAACCTCCCCCGGCTGAACCTGTCAAGAAGCCCGCTGCGGCCCCGGCCGCTGCTGGCAAGGAGGACTGAGGCCGCCTATGACCCGACGAACCCTCTCTCTCACCCTGCTCATCAGTTCCGTCCTGCTCGCGCAGGCTTCGAAGGGCCCGGCGCCGGTTCCCGCCCCCGCCGTAGCTCCCGTCGAGGATGTGGGCATCATCAAGGCCACGCCCTACAAGCCCTCCATTCAGCGGGATCCGTTCTCCGCTCCGCGAGATGAGCGCCCCGTTGATGCCCAGGACATCCTGGATGACATCGCCGTCAAGGGCATGATTCGCAAGGATGGCAAGAACTTCGCGATCGTCTCGGACAGCCGCGGCAACGTCCGCTGGCTGCCCGTTGGTCACCGGTTCAGGGACGCGGAGATCACCGCCATCAGTGAAAAGTCGATCACGTTCCATCAGTGGGAACTGAACACGACCAACCGTTCGATTTTCCGCACTGTCACGAAGACGTTCAAGCGTGAGGAGGGTAAACGATGAATGCTCGCCTGAGTTCCTTGCTGGTCGCAGGGGGCGTGGTCCTGGCGGGGATCCACCCGGGGTCCCTCCATGCCGCTCCTGTCCTGGAGACGGCCGCCCGCAAGGCCACCCTGATGTCCGCCGCACTTCAGGCCGATGGGGCCGGGGCCAAGGTCCTGCTCCGCGTGGCTGGGCTGACCTCCAAGCCTGGGGTCCAGGTGTTGCCCAATCCCGCCCGTGTGGTGCTGGACCTGCCCGGCATTGACCGGGGCACGGCGGTCACCCGCCAGGATCTGAACCTGCTGACGCATCCTCTGATCCAGAAGGTCCGGCTCGCCCAGTTCGCTCCGGCGCCCAAGCCCGTGACCCGGATGGTCCTAGAGGTCGCTGCCGGCACCCAGGTCCTGGTGGAGGTCACGCCTGAAGGCATTGAGCTGCTCCTGACGCCCGGTGAAGGTCGGGTGCAGGCACGCTTGGAGACCACCAGTCGTCCCCAGGCCCCTGTGACGACCCAGGCGACCGCATCCGAGGTCGTCTCGCTGTTGGCGTCGTTTGAGATGGCTCCGGCACCCGCTCCCGCCCCGGTATTGGCGTTGGTTGAGGTGGCCCCGGCCCCTGCTCCTGCGCCCGTGATCGCACCTGAGCCCGCCCCGATTGTGGTCGCGAAGGCTGTGCCGCCGCCCGTGGAAGCGCCGGTGGCCCCTGCCATTGCCGAGCCGAAGGTGGTAGCCCTGAAGCCCCTGGCGCCGCTCCCTGCGGTAGGCGGTGCCTTCCAGTTGCTGCCTCAGGTGGCCACGGTCACGGCCCTGCCGGTCGCCACCCCGGACGCGGTGCAGGTCCCCGAGCCCGAGAAGCCCCGAGCGGCCGCTCCGGTCCGGTCCTCGAGCCGCACCCTGGGTGAGAGCCAGACCAAATACACCGGGTCCAAGATCACCATCGACCTACAGAACACTGAGATCCGGGATTTCCTCAGGATCCTGGCGGAAACCGGCAAGCTCAACCTGGTCATGGACCCTGACGTGCAGGGGAACTTCGGGTTCAAGTTCACGGACACCCCCTGGGATCAGGTCCTCGACGTGGTCCTGAAGCACGCAGGCCTGGGCAAAGAGATCCAGAACGGCGTGCTCCGCGTGGCCAAGGTGGACAAGCTCCAAAAGGAAGAGGAAGAGCGCAAGAAGCTCGATGAGATCAGGGCTCTGGCCGGGGAGCTGCAGACCATCACGCGTCCCCTCTCCTACGCCAAGGTCGGCGAGGTCCAGAAGATCCTCAAGGACATCCTCTCCAAGCGCGGTTCCGCCATTCTGGATGAGCGCACCAACACCCTGATCATCACGGATCTGCCGCACCGCATCCCGGTCATCGAGGACCTGATCCAGACCCTCGACGTCCAGATCCAGCAGGTGCAGATCGAAGCCCGGGTGGTCGAGGCCAACAAGGACTGGCAGCGCCAGTTCGGCGTCAAGTGGCCCACCTCCAACAGTGGAGATGTGGCCCTGACCAGCAGCGGCACCACCAGCACCACGACGCCCTGGGTGGGCACCACGGCCCCCTTCTGGAACGGCACCACGGGCCTCAGCAAGCCGGCCTCCGGTCAGCTGGGTGCCATCGGCTGGAATCCTGGCAAGGATGGGGTCACCTCCCTGGCCGCCCCCGCCGGAGAGCTCTGGCTGTCCTTCCTGAGCAACCGGTTCAGCATCAACGCAGTCCTGCAGGCCCTCGAGAGCGAAGGCACCGTGAAGATCGTGTCCTCGCCCAAGATCGTCACCCAGAACAACAAGAAGGCCACGATCCTGAGCGGCGAGAAGATCCCCTATCCGACCCAGCAGGGCGGAGCCCAGGGCGGCGCCATCACCGTGGCGTTCATCGACGCGAACCTGCAGCTGGATGTCACGCCCCAGATCACCAACGAGGGCACCATCATCATGGACATCAAGATGGAGAAGGCCGAGGCTGACTTCAGCCGCACCGTGAACGGCACCCCCACCATCCTCCGGAAAGCCCTGGAGACGCAGATGCTGGTCCGGGACGGCGGCACGGCCGTGCTGGGCGGCGTCTACATCACCAACTCCACCGTCGGGACTGCTGGCGTGCCCTTCCTGATGAAGCTGCCGATCATCGGCTTCCTCTTCCGCAAGGACACCAAGCAAGAGAAGAATGCCGAGCTGCTGATCTTCATCACGCCCCGAATCCTCCGCCAATAAGCGGATCTACACCCATAAAAACGGCCCCGAATCGGGGCCGTTTTTATGGGTATGAAAAGGAAAACTATTTGGCGATGGGCAGGGTGCGGACGAGGCGCTTGCAGCTGTTGCAGAGCAGGGTGAAGTTGTCCGGCTGCTCGAAGTGGTACTTGAAGCCCGGATCCTCGTCCACCTTCTCCATGTGTCCAAAGTGGTATTCGGCGATGCGCACGCTCTGGGGGGCGGTCAGATCGGCGCCGCAGTGGGTGCAGGAGATGGCGGCCATGCTTGCTCCTCGGGAAGGCTGGGGATCAGGAAAGGAAGAATTTCCAGAGCACCCAGCTTAACAGAGCCAGGGCGGCGAGGCCGACGAAGACCCGCAGCAGCACCTTTCCGAGCTGATATGCGACATAGATCACGAAGAGGGTCACGGCGGCGGCGAGGAGCAGCTGGAGGTTGGTCACGAGCGCCTCCCCTGGGGATCCCACGGGAAGAAGCCGTTGCCGCTCTTGAGACCCAGGGAGCCTTCCCCGGCCTTCGACAGCAGGATCCCGGGGGGGCGGAAGCGGGCCTCCCCCGCCTCGGCCAGCCCTTCGGCAATGCGCAGGCGGAGGTCGAGTCCGATGCGGTCCGACAGCTCCAGGGGACCCACCGGATGGCCGTAGCCGAGCGTCATGAGGGCGTCCAGATCCTCGGCCGTGGCCACCCCGTCCTCCAGGAGCCGCATGGCCTCCAGGCCCTGGGCCAGGGCCATGCGGGCCGCGGCGAAGCCCGGCTGGTCCCGGACCTGCACGACCCGCTTGCGGAGGGCGTGGCCCAGGGCGCGGGTCCGCGCCACCAGCAGCTCCGGCGTGCCGGGCGCCACGCCCATCTCCACCACGGCCATCCGGGGGACGGGTACGAACAGGTGGAACCCCACAAGTCGGTTCGGCAGGCCCGCGGCCAAGGCCAGGCCGGAGATCCGCAGGGACGAGGTCCCCGAGAGCAGCAGGAGCTCCAGGGCGCCCCAGCCCGCGGCAGCGGCCAGGGCAGGGCCCTTGATCATGGGGTCTTCGGGAAGGGCCTCCAGCAGGGCGCTAACGCCCTCCAGTGCCTCGCGGGCAAAGGTCTGGGCCGTGAGGCGCTCTTCCGCTTCCCGACGTGCCTCGGGGCTCAGGCGCCCCTTGGCGACAGCCTGGTCCCAGCGGCGCTGGATTGTCTGGCGCCCTGCTTCGGCGTGGTGCTGGTTCCGTCCCAGCAGGCGCGTCTCCAGGCCGCACTCGGCGGCCCACTGGGCCAGGGATAGCCCCAGGGTGCCGGGTCCGAGAATCGCGAGGGGGCCTTCGGTCATGGATTTGAGTCTCCTCCCGCTATGATGAACGGAAAGGGCCTCCTTGACGTCACCCCAACCAGTCCAATCCCCTGGGCCTTCCTGCGCCATGCTCATCGACTACGCCGCCATCACGCATCCGGGCAAGGTCCGGAAGAACAACGAGGACGCTTACCTGCTGAGCGCGCTGGATGGCGATGAGCCCATCATCAATGGGCCCATCCGCCCCCTGAAGGTGGGGGAACCGGGCCTGCTCGTGGCGGTGGCTGACGGCATGGGCGGCGCCGCGGCGGGCGAGGTGGCCAGCCATGAGGGTCTGGCGGCGGTCTCGCTCTTCCTCTTCGGCCACTGGGGCCAGCTTGGGGCCGCTGCCCGGCAGGAGCTGCTGCTCGTACAGGCCCTCCGGACGGCTGTCACCCAGGCCAGCGCCGCCGTCCTGCGCTATTCCGACGACGACCGCACCGTGCGGGGCATGGGTTCGACCCTCACGGCGGCCGTGCTCTGGAACGGCTGCGCCTACCTGGCCCAGATCGGCGATTCCCGGGCCTACCTCGTGCGAGGGGGGCAGCTGCACCAGCTCACTGAGGACCAGACCCTGGTCAACGACCTCGTGGCCCAGGGCACTCTCACCGTTGAACAGGCCCGCGTCCACCCCCAGCGCAACATGATCACCCAGGCCCTGGGCTCGCCCCAGGCGCTGCGGGTGGCGGTCGCCCGGCTACCCCTTCGTCAGGGCGACCAGCTGCTTTTATGCTCCGATGGCCTCCACGGCGAGGTGCCCAACCATCAGCTGCTCGACCTGCTGAGCCGGGGGGAGCAGCCTCGGCAGGGCCTCGACCTGCTGGTGGAAGCGGCCCTTGCCTCGGGTGGCCGCGACAACATCACGGGTGTTCTGCTCTCGCTCCCGGATCCGGCCCTGCCGCTTCCGAAACCGGGGGAGTCCTCCGGCCTCAAACACCTGGATCCGGACCGAGCCAAGCGCGGGCTCTGGGACCGGGTCTGTGCTTTTTTCAGGGGCGGTGCATCATGAGCATCCTGCAGGGGACGGTGTCCCTCAAACGCTTTCTGGTCATGGGGCCGGTGCCGGACGAGAAGGACCTCCAGGCCGGTCTGGAGCAGGATCAGTTCCGCACCTTCACGGACGGACTCGAGGAAGAGCGCGTCGGCTGGTGCGACTGGCGGAACCCGCTGATCACGCCGCCGGACGAGAACTGGGTCGGCCAGGAGCGCTTCGCGGTGTTCGCCCTGCGCATCGACACGCGGCGGGTGCCGTCCACGCTGCTGAAAGCCCACGTGGACCTGCGGCTCCAGGCCCTCCAGAAGGAGCGGGACCTCACCTTTGTCGGCAAAGAGGCCCGGATCTCCCTCGCGGATGAAGTGAAGGTCGAGCTGCTGCGCAAGGTCCTGCCCACCCCCAAGGTGGTAGAAGTGGCCTGGGACCTGAAGGGCGGCATCCTCTGGACCACCGCCTCCTCCGCGAAGGCGCAGGGCATCCTGTCGAGCCTGTTCATCAAGTCCTTCGGCTGTGAGATCCATCCCCTGGCGCCCCTGGTGCTGTCGGGCCGGCTCTGTCCGGACCTGTCCGTGGAAGCGTTGATGGCCCTGGATCCGCTGGATCTCGAACTCGAGGAGGCCTGAGGTGAAGCCTCTAGAGCTATTGGAACAGGGCCGCTTCCTGGGGGAGGAGTTCCTCCTCTGGCTGTGGATGCGCAGCATGACCGAAGGCGGCGCCAGCGGCGAGGAGGGCGACGGCTCCGGCTGCTTCGTGGATGACGCCATCCAGCTGGCCTCCGAGCGCGGCGAGGTCAAGGAGATCTCCCTGCGCAAAGGCAACCCCTCCGAGAGCCGGGAAGCCTTCGAGGCCCTCAGCCGGGGCATGCGCCCGGCCAAGATGAAGCTCCGGATCCTCTCGGGTGACCTGGAGTGGGTGTTCACCATCAACGCGGCCACCCTCGACATGGGCACGCTGAAGCTGCCCGCCAGCACCGGCAAGGCCCCCCACGAGCGGCTCCACGACCGACTCTTCCTCCTGGAGGAGGGCGCCGGCCACCTGGAGCGCCGCCTGAAGCTGTTCCTCCGGGAGCGCTCCGGGGAGCCCGCAGCCCTGCAGGAACAGCTGCGGGCCTGGGTCCTGGCTGGACGCTCGGGCGAATCCCTGACCGCGGACGAGGCCGGAAGCGAGGCGCCGTGGGAGGCCTGAGCCTCCTGCTCCTGCCCGCCCTCTTCGCCGCTCCCGCGGCGCAGGAACCCCCGCCCGTGCTGGCCCAGGCCCGCACCCCCGAGGGGCGCGCCATCCTGCTGCGGCTGCAGTTCCGGAGGGGCCTGAGTGTCGAAGGCAAGGCGCTGCCCCGGGCCTTCCTGGCGAAGGGCGCGGACGCCAGCGGCTGGGTCGCCTTCGAGTCCCTCAGCCCCGAGGGCAAGCGCTGGTCCCTGGCGGCCCTGTTCCCCCAGGATCAGTGGCGCCCGGACGAAGTTCGCCACCGGGTCAGCCACCCTGACGTCGAGTCCGTGTGGACCCTCGCGGCCCTCTTCACCGGACACGGCCAGAACTACGACCGCCTCATGGCCGAGAACCTCGAGCTGCCCGAGAAGCTGCGGGAAGGAGACCTCTGGCGCATCCCGCGGAGCCTCCTCTCGGCGGATCTCGGCGGGCCTGGACGAACCCCCGACCGCTCCCAGCCGGAAGATGCCCTCGATGACGAGGCCCGCGTCGCGGCCTACCGGGCGCTGCTCTCCTTCAGCGAGGACGGCCTCGGCAAGTACGCGGCCTACCGCCTCCGCAAGGGCGAGGCGCTCTATTCCAGCGTGGTCATCCGCTACACCGACCGCGTGGACCCCAAGGGCGTGAGCGAGCTGGCGGACCTCATCGCCCGCCGCAGCGGCATCGACGACGTCCGCAGCATCCAGCCGGGCCAGCTCATCAAGATCCCGCTGGCCTACCTGGCCGACCCCTTCCAGTCCGAGGGCAGCTCCGAGCTCGCCGAGGAACGGGAGGTCCGCGCCGAGGTGCGGCGCACCGTCCGCGTGGACGCGGGACCCAAGCTCAAGGGCGTCTGCATCGTCCTCGACGCGGGCCACGGCGGCGTGGATCCGGGGGCCCGGGCCAATGGCATCTGGGAATCGGACTTCGTCTACGACATCGCCATGCGGGTGCGCCGCCTCCTGGAGCAGGAGACGGACGCCCAGGTGAGCAGCACCATCCGCTACCCGGGCCTCGGGTTCCGGAACCGCGAAGAGATCCGCACCCCCAGCCGGGCGGCGGAGATCCTCACCACGCCGCCCTTTGCGGTGGACGGAGAGAGTCCCTCGGCCGTGAGCGTCCACCTGCGCTGGGTGCTGTCCAACGACCTCTTCGCCAGCTTCCGGAAGGCCCACGGCGATGCCCAGAAGACCCTCTTCCTGAGCTTCCATGCCGACAGCCTGCACCCCTCGGCCCGGGGCTCGATGCTCTACGTGCCGGGCGCGGCCATGGTGCCCTCCAGCTTCGGCCTGGGCGGCCGTTCGATGGGGAACGTGGCCGAAGGCAAGCGCTCGGGCCGGGTCACGTTCTCCGGCAAGGAGAAGCTGCAGGGCGAGGCGCGCAGCCGCCAGTTCTCGGAGGCCTTGCTGAAGGCCCTGGAGCAGGACCGCATCCCCATCCACGCCAACCGGCCCATCCGGAACGTCATCCACCGGAGCGGCGGGAAGTGGGTGCCGGCGGTCATCCGCTACAGCACCGGCGCCACCAAGGTGCTCATCGAGGTGGCGAACCTCACCAACGAGGAGGACGCCGCCAACCTGCGGGATCCCGGCTTCCGGGAGCGCTATGCGGGGGCCGTGGTGGACGCGATCCGGGCCTACTTCAGGAAATAGCACCCGCGGCGCGAAGGCACCTTTCGCGCCCCCTGAAAGACACCAGAATGGAGGGGGAGGTACAGATGCGGTGGCTCCTGGTGGTGGTCCTTCTGATGGCGGGCCTCGGCTGCCGGAAGCCCGAGCCGGTCGCCCCGCCTCAGGCGCGGCTGGTGGTGCGGTTCCTGGACCGCGACGCGGTGCTGGACCTGACTGCGTTGCCCCAGGAGGGCCCCTGGCGCGTGATGAACGCAGGCCAGTGGGAGCCGCTGGAGGTGCGCTGGAAGGTGGGCGCCCCGCGCATCGGGGCCGCGGTGGTGGGCCGCACGGCCCCAGACTGGGTGCTGCTGGAGGATCCCGCCCGGGAGACGCACCGGGTGGTCATGCGGGGTCCCGGTCCGGAGGAGCTGGCCCAGCGGAACCAGCGCATGGACCCCGACGAGCGCGACGCCATGGCCCTGCTGGGCGTGCTCTGGGTGCTGGGGTGGGCCCGGCGCTGACCCTCATGGACGGGGGCCGCAGGACGTTGAACACACCAGGAAGGCCCATCCCCTTCACCCCTGTAAAAACAGCTTGTGAATGAGGTGAACACCGGCGGACGCTGATTCTGCGCCTTGCTGCCGCTTGCCACTGTCTAACTTGGCGACTTGTAGGGGAGAGGACCAGAGACACAAGACACAAGACACAAGAAACAGGGATGCAGGGGATGAAGGGGATAAAAAGGAACAGGTACGACCTCTGGGGCATTAGCCGTTGAGGGCCTCGCGGGCGGCGAGGACTTTGGCCAGGGCGGCTTCGGGAGTGTCGGCCAGGGCGGTGAGGTGGCCCATCTTCCGGCCGGGGCGGGCCTCGAGCTTGCCGTAGAGGTGCAGCTTCACGTCCCGATGGGCGAGGATCCGCTCCCAGGGCGGCTCGCCGGTGGCGGGCCAGAGGTCCCCCAGCAGATTGGCCATGGCCGCCGGTCGCAGCAGGGCGGTGTCGCCCAGGGGCAGGCCGCAGACGGCGCGCACCTGCTGCTCGAACTGGCTGGTGACGCAGGCGTCGATGGTGGCGTGGCCGCTGTTGTGGGGCCGCGGCGCCAGCTCATTGACCAGCAGCGCGCCGCCGGGCTTGAGGAAGAACTCCACCGTGAGCATGCCGACCACCCCCAGGGCCGCGGCGATCTCCAGGGCCATGGCCTGGGCCCGCGCGGCCACCGCGGCCGGGATCCGGGCGGGGAAGACGGTGGTGTCCAGGATGTGGTTCCGGTGCGCGTTCTCGGCCACGGGCCAGACGCAGGACTCGCCGGCGGCGGAGCGGGCACAGATGACGCTGCACTCCAGCTCGAAGGGAACCCAGGCCTCGAGGATGCCCTGCTGGGCGCCCAGGGCCTCACAGGCCGGGGCCAGGTCCGCGAGGCTGGTGAGCTTCTGCTGGCCCTTGCCGTCGTAGCCGAAGCTGGCGGTCTTGAGCACCGCAGGCAGGCCCAGGTCCGCCGCAGCGGCCTGGAGGTCCGTCAGGCTGTCGATGGACCGGAAGGGGGTCACAGGGAAGCCATGCTCGGCCAGGAAGGTCTTCTCCCGCAGACGGTGCTGCACCGTGTAGAGCACACTCGCCGCCGGGTGCATGGGGCGCAGGCCCGCCACCGCCGCCAGGGTCTCCGCGGGGATGTTCTCGAACTCGACGGTGACCACGTCCACGCCCCGGGCCAGGGCCTGGGCGGCGTAGACATCGTTGTAGGCGGCCCGGATCTCCAGGTCCGCCACCTGCCCCGCGGGGCAGTCGTGGCCCGGGTCCAGGGCGTGGACGCGGAAGCCCAGGTTGCGGGCGGCCAGGGTGAACATGCGGCCCAGCTGGCCGCCGCCGAGCAGGCCCAGGGCGGCACCAGGGCGGATGGGAGTGGACTTCGGTGCATCGGCCATGAGCCATTGTGGCATTCTCGGAACAGAACGACGAACGGAGGCCCCGCATGGATCACGTGCACCTGATCACCCTGTCGGACCGGGCCTCCCGCGGCGAATACCAGGACCAGTCCACGCCCCTGCTGACGGAGTGGCTGAAGGGGCAGGGGGTCCAGTCCGTGACCGCGGCGCTGCTGCCCGACGAGCCGGACCAGCTGGAGCAGGACCTGCGCGGCCAGGTGGCGGCGGGCACCCCGCTGGTGCTCACCTGCGGCGGCACGGGGTTCGGCACCCGGGACACCACCCCGGAGGCCACCCGGTCCGTCATCGAGCGCGAGGCCCCCGGCATCTGCGAGCTCATCCGGGCCCGGGGCGGGCACCCCCTCGCCTTCGCCAGCCGGGCCGTCTGCGGCATCGCCGGCCACACGGTGATCCTGAACCTGTCCGGGCGGCCCGCGGCGGCCCTGGAGCAGATCCAGCTGGCCTGGCCCCTGCTGGCCCATGCCGTGGGGGTCCTGCGCAAGGAGAGCAACGCTGGGGGGCCTTGCACGTGAGGGTCTGGGCGCGCGTCAACCACGTGGGCTGGGTGCACCTCTGGCGCAGTCGGCAGGCCTTCGATGAGGCCGAGGCCTCGGCCCACTTCTTCAACGGCCGCAGCGACCCGCGCTGGCAGGAGGCCACCCTGAGCGCCGACCAGCAGCAGCGCCTGGCCAAGGGCGAGCTGGTCGAGGTCGAGGATCCGGGCTACTTTCCGGACGAGGACTGAGCCTCAGCCCGGTGCGGCCACCAGGGCCTCGAGGCGGTGGAAGAGGGCCAGCAGGGAGCAGCTGAGCCAGAGGTTGAGCAGGCCGCCCAGGAAGTTGAAGCACCAGAAGGCCGGGTGCTTCAGGCGCAGCAGCGCGCCAGGGCCCAGGTCGGGGTCCGTGGCGGGCAGCAGGTGGTCCATGGCCCAGCCCGCGGCCATGTTGTAGGTCAGGGCCACGAGAATCATCGCCAGCACCGCCTGGACGATGCGGGGCCAGCTGCGGGCCATGGCAGCCTGGCTGCCCTTGAGGGCGGCCACGAAGCCTTCTCCGCGGAGCAGCATCCGCATGGGCGCCCAGCCGAACAGGGTCAGGACCACGATGCCGGGAATGAGGAAGAGCAGCAGCCCCAGCCCCACGGTCACGCTCACGGCCAGGCGGGCGAGGAAGGTCGCCAGCCAGCGCTGGTCGAACAGGCCCTGCCAGCCCGCGGCCGGATTCGCGGGCAGGTTGAGCACCTCGGCATCCAGCTGGGCCTGCAGGCGCGGGATGAAGAACATCTCCAGGGGCAGCAGGGCGGCGAAGCCGAAGATCGGCTGGAAGATCAGGCTGGGCCCCACGCCGGCGGCGAGCTCCAGGGCGGGTGCGAGCTGGGCCAGGACCATGGCCAGCAGCGCCAGGCCCAGCGCCATGGCCGGATGGCGGCGCAGGAGGGCGTACCCTTCGCGGAGGGCACCCAGATGGGAGGGGAGGGCTGTGCGCATCCCTCCAGCCTAACGGGTGCGGTGGGCTATCATCATCGGCATCATGTCGTACGAAGCCCCCTGCCTCCTCGTGGCCAGCCCCGCGCTCCTGGACCCCAACTTCCTCCACACGGTCATCCTGATCGTGGAGCATGACGAAGATGGCGCCCTGGGCCTCATCCTGAACCGCCCGCTGCCCCTGACGCTGGCCCAGGTCTCAGAGGAGGGGGGGATGGCTTACGGGG
>Ga0194052_1000953_pt1 | contig 17470 bp, 13 predicted proteins | sample SepL226m_MetaG_FD_160117 | JGI IMG/M metagenome (GOLD analysis project Ga0194052, IMG submission 160117) | Anoxic zone freshwater microbial communities from boreal shield lake in IISD Experimental Lakes Area, Ontario, Canada - Sep2016-L227-6m | ecosystem: Environmental > Aquatic > Freshwater >... | reverse complement strand
CCACCACTCGTCCGGCATTTCGCCGATGCACCGCGAAGACCGGCAGCCAGAAATCGTTGACAACCAAAATGTCTGCGGGAGGAAGCCTGAAAAAAAAACCTGCCGCATAAAAAAAATCCCGCCACAGGTCCCAAAGGATATTTCTGGATTGGTCAAAACCACCCCATCGTATGTAGCGAACCCCCGAGGCCACTTCAGATTTTGGCTGACCGGAATACGCCCGCGCCAGAATACTGACCTCGTGCCCTCTTGCGGCAAACTCTTCGGCAAGCCGGTGCCAAACTTTGGCCATGGCTCCCCCAACGAGAGGCGGCACAGGATAGCTCGGCCCTGTAGCGATCGATATTTTCATGATACGTGGAGGCACGCCGGATATTCCGAATCGCCCAAACACCAACGATATACCGCACTCATCTGCTCTGCAGCCGACGACCACGAGTATTTCTCCACGACGAGCCGCCGCCCGCGCGCACCCATGTCCCGCAGGGATTCGCGATCCATTGCTAGCGAATCCCGCAGGGTCGTTTCCAGAGGCCCGGCCCCCCCTTCGATCCACCAACCGCACCGGTGCGATACCACCTCGCCCCAAGGTGCCGCCTTTGTCGTGATGACAGGCACTCCATGTGCAAGCGCCTCAGCGATCACAATCCCGAAATTTTCGGAATGCGTCGGCAGGATAAACACCTCTGCACCGCCGAGAATGCCGGCTTTATCACTCCCTTCCAGCATTCCGGTGAAAGTCACCCTTTTCCCGATCCCCATAGCCACTGCCTCGGCTTCCATCCGTCCACCATAGCCATCAAGATCGGGACCGGCCACGACCAATTGCCATTCCGGAAAAACATGCGCCAGCTCATGCCATGCAAGGAGCAGTTCTTTAAGTCCCTTTTTCGGATGGAGGCGGGACATGAAGAGCAGCAATCTGCGACCCGTAAGCGAAGGGAAGCGGTGATGGAGTGCTTCCCGGGCGGATCCCGCCACCGGATCGGGCAAATCGACACCGTTTGGAATCATCGCAATCGGCTGGCGGAGTCCGAGCGCACGCAGTGACGAGCCCTCCGCTTCGCTGGTCACATGAAAAACCCGGGCCGCAGCGAGATTTGCCCGCTCCATCGCAGCCCAGACCACCCGCTTTTTCCACTGGCTGCGCCGCAGCGACCAAGCATCGAGCATTCCCCTTGTCGAAATGACGAGAGGGATTCCCGCAGAAATCGCTGCCTGACGGGCGTATGTGTTCGGGAACATCCACACCCCATGATTGTGAATCACATTCAACCTTCCAGCTGCCAGACCAGCCAGCTCTCTCCTCAGGGTGGGCGACCATCCGCGGAAATTCCGTGCGAGACAGGATGCAGGGTAGGTGAGTGCTATGACACCAGGTGTCGGCTCCATGGGACCCAGTCTCTGATAGTCCAACGCAGCCAGATACGATTCGACGACCTGATTGGACAACTCGGTCGCCAAGCGGGTAACGGATACTGCCGGCCCTCCCGTATCGCGGTTGATAGAAGCAACAACCTGACAGGCCCGTAGCAGAGAAGTAGGCATGGGTGATGGAGCAGGATCCGGACTTATCCTATCCCGGTTTTTTGAAGAAAGTTTTCGAGGGCGAAAATGCACCACCGACGATACCAGGTGTGGAGTGGCACCGGGCTTTCGGCGTCGATGCGCTGAAAAATATCGCCCCACTCGGAGAGGAGCCAATGATCAAAGGGGAAGCTGAATCCACGCTTCGGGGAATTAAGAACCCAATCCGGAAGCTCGGGCACAGCGCGAACGAGCAGGTTCTTTCCCTTGGCCAGTCGCAGGCTGGCCGGGATGCGGCCCACGGTATCCAGCAGGAGCCGGTTCACGAATGGCACCCTCAATTCCAACCCCACCGCCATGCTCATGATGTCACTGTCGCGCAGCAGTTGGTTCCGCATATACCGCGTGAGCTCGAGGTAGCTGACTTCATCCTCCGGGGTCGGCTGGATGGGAATCCCGAAATGGATGGAATTCTTCTCGCCGCTGGTGCCGTTGATGTATTTGCCGGCCAGAGTATCCGCCTCATCGGGAGTGAAGACGCCGCGCATGCACCAATAGGCCCCTCCTGCAGATGGCATCCCCCCAAAATATGAGGCGAGACGCAGGTATTTACCGGCCAAAGGCATGTTTACGAGCAAGCGTGCGGCTCCGCGCTTCACTGGTCCAACAAGGCTGAGCAGGCGATTGATCCGGGCGAGGCCTGGCACGCGATCGAAGGATTGATATCCGCCAAAGATCTCATCTCCACCCAAGCCGGAAAGAACGACCTTTGCTCCTTGGTCATGGGCAAGGCGGGATACGCAATACGTATTAAAGCCGTCAATGCTCGGCTGATCGCTGCAGGCAAGAAATTCCTGAAGCAGGAGGCGGCCCTGCTGGGCGGTCAGGCGCCAATCGATATGCTGGGTGCCGAAATGCGAGGCGGTCCGGGCGGCGGCATCGCCCTCGTTGTATCGGGCGTCATCAAACGAGATGCAGAAGGTCGAGACATTTTCGTGGCCGAGGTCACGGGCCAATGCCACGAGGGCGGTAGAGTCAATCCCGCCGCTAAGAAAGATGCCGACCGGCACATCGGAAACGAAGTGCCGGCTCACACTCTCGCGCAATGCCTTGCGCACCGTTTTTACAGCTTCGAGCTCCTCGATTGGCTCGGGGATATACTGAATCTCCCAATAGCGCTTGGACCGGACGGATCCATTCTGCCAGATCATGTAATGCCCGGCGGGAAGAGAATGAACCCCGGCAACCAGAGTGGCCGGTTCCTGTACCGAACCGAACAGAAAATAGTCCTCGAGAGCGACGTGGTCGAGGCGGCGGGGGATATGCTCGAATTCCAACAGGGCCCTGAGCTCTGAGGCAAATGCGAGCGTGCGGCCCCCGAGGTGATAATAAAGCGGCTTGATGCCCAGCGCGTCGCGGGCAAAGAAGCAGGTGCGTTCCAACGAATCCCAGATCGCGAACGCGAACATGCCAGAAAACTCGCGCACGCAGTTTGCCCCATAGCGGCGATACATCTTTAGGATGACTTCCGTGTCGGACCTGGAACGAAAGGTTTCCCCCTCGGCTTCCAACTCCTGGCGCAGCTCAGCAAAATTGTAGATCTCCCCATTGAAAACGATCAGATAGCGCCCTGTATCGTCCCACATTGGCTGGCTGCCTGCCGCAGAGAGATCAAGGATGGACAGCCGGGTATGCACCAGTCCCACGCCCGCATCGGGCGCCGCATAAAGCCCCTGGCTGTCAGGCCCGCGATGCGCCAGACGGCGCTGGACGACTAGAAGTCTCCCCTCCAGTTGCTCCCGGGAGCATTGGGGTTCAAGGATGCCGGCGATGCCACACATAAGGAATTATTTCAAGGTTTCTCAGGCAGCAAATGGGCCAGATGCCCGGAAACCGACTTTGTGAAGCTGTCAAAGCCATACGCCTCGATCACCCGCTTGCGAAGCGTCACGGAGTCCTGCAGGATTTTGAGCGGATGCCGACGCATCAGGGCAGCGACCATGGCTTGTGTCAGATCGTGGAGGTTATCCGGATCAATCAGCACACCGAGTTCACCGCCCAGCAGCGCATCCATGGAGCCATCTTTGTTTCCGGCAAGCACCGGCTTTCCGCAGGCCAGCGCCTCAAGAAAGACAATGCCGAAGCCCTCTCCCTTGCTTGGCATGGCGAATAGGTCGCAGAGATTATAGTAGTCGTTCAGTTCGTGATCAGGAATGTAACCCACCATCTTCACGACATCCTCAAGGTGAAGATTCCGGATCATTGCCTCGATGCGGGGACGATCGGGCCCACGACCTCCGAGCATGTAGCACACATCGGGGATTGCTTTCCGAATCGCTGGCAGAGCCTGCAGAATCTGATCATAGCCTTTGTATCTCTCGGCACTTGCCAAGCGCGCGACAGTGAGGATTACGCGCGTGTCTTTGCTCAAGTTGTAACGCTTAAGCAGGTAGTGAGGTTTGGGCTCTGGAAGAAATTCCGCCGAGTCGAATGTATTGGCAAGCACACACACCTGCTCAGGGGCCAAGTGCATATCGGCGATCATTTGCGAACGGGTAAACCGGCTCACGGCAAGCACGCCGTCTGCCGCACGCAAGGCATCCACCATCAAGCCACGTCGGACACCCCAGACATCAACTCCGTGGGCGATCGAGAGATAGCGGGTTCCGATAAGCCGTTTGAGCTGGTGGGCAATCGGGGTGAAGTTCGGATGCGTGGAGATAATCAACCCGGGCCGCTCGGCGATGGCTTTCTGCGCAATGCGCGCGCTGAACGCAAGCGTCCGAAGTCGCCCGGGCCACCATCCGTTGGCATGAAAAGCCGTAGGACAAGTCCGCTTGGGAAGTGGTGGAAATGACGTGTCGTTCTTGCTGAAGATGCTGATCCTCGATTCCGGCAGGATCTTTTCCAAAGCCCGCACCAGATGATTCGAAAAGACTTGGATGCCCCCTTTGGCAGACTGGTAGTCTGGAATCCAGAGGTGGATTGAGGAAAAAGCGGACTTCATGACTTCACCTGTCGTGGTGAAAAAGCTGCGTTTTCCGTCGCAGAGTTTTTGCTCCGTCTCGTCAACAAATACAGGAAAACCAGCGCGAAGGAGAGCCCTTGCAGTGCACCCAATATTATGGTGCCGGCTGAATTACCCACATCCCAGACACGGGAGAGCAGGATACCTGCCAGCAGGAAACCAATGCTGTCCAGCGGTCGCATGAATGAAATCCGGTTCCCGATCCCTGCAACCAGCCCGAAACAGAACCCTACCCCTGCCATCCCGAACCAACCGAAATTTGCCCAGGCCTCGGTTGCTTGGCCGAAGGTGACGGATGTGACGTCATTGGTTTCCTCCGTCATGATCTCGTAATATATCCCGAGGCGCTCCATCGGGAGGCTCGCCCTGGGTTTATCGGGCCACATGAATCTGGGGACCATCAGCATCGGGATCATGGCATAGGTTTCTCCTCCAAGATAGTCCCTCACATCCGGTGTTTCGGATACCACCATTGCCAGCATGTGCATCAGGCTCGCCCTCTTCCATATGTCGGTTTTGTCCTCATCGTCAGGCTGGGTCTTGGCGTCAACCATGGCCTCCCATGAGGCAGGGATCCAGAATTCATACACCTCGATCGGATTGACCGGCCCACGGTCTGCTCCATCCTCGCCCCAAAAATGCTGGCGCATCTCCGCCTTTCCGAGATGCAGAAACCCGAGGCAGGCGACCGCAACGATCAATGCCAGAATCGGAGGCTGTTTTCTGCCCAAACTGTATGGGGCGAGGGCACCAAACAATACGAGCGAGGTATTTGACAAAGAACCGCTGGCTGCCACGACCAGCATATGAAACGAAATAGCTGCCATGAGCAGCCATGCATGACCCGGCTTGTGCAGCCGCAGTTCCTGCCCTGTGCGATAGCTCAGGAAGAAGAGCGCAATCAGCCCCACGGATGAAACGAGGGATCGAGCAAGCGCGAGGAATGCGCTGAAATAGGGCAAACTGCCGGTCGCCAGCAGAAGATCGAAAAACACCCAAGCACCATAAAAAGTTGGCAACAGATAGGCCCGACCGTCCAGGTTCAAATGCCGGTCCAAAAACCCGGTCGAATTGCGTTGACCGCTTCGCCTCCGCAGCCGAAGCATCGATCCGCCGGCTTGGATCGCCAGCACGTAGAGTCCCAGAGCCCAGCCCGCCGTGCTTCGAACCTCGGCGGGGTAGCGCAACAAAACCGGATGTGCGTTCAGGTAGGGCAGGATATACCAAACAAAATGGTTCAGACAGAGGACTTCGACCACAGGGACTTCCTGCATCCCTCGGCGGTACCATGCCAGCGTCGGCCAGCTGCAAATCAGAGTCAGGATAAGGCACTCCAAAAACTCGCCGGGGTTCTCCCGAAGAAGCGCGGAGTCATGAGTCAGCCATACAAAAACAGCCAGGCACAGCCCGATAGAGACTATCGAATTCTTAGATTTTGGTTTTCGCACGGATCGATCAAAAATACGCCCTTCGCCGCTCATCACTTTTTCCACCCATCGAAACCGACGCGCTTTGCGATTTTTCTCCCTGCGGTGGCAACAGTCCGGACGATGCGTTGCGACTTGTCTGGCTCAGATATGAGAAGTAAAAATGCCAAGGCGAAGCTGATGCCCTGAATTGAGCCCAACAGGACGGTACCGGCGGTATTTCCCACATCCCACACCCGGGAAAGAAGAATACTTGCGAGCAGGAAGCCGATGCTATCCGGGGCCCGTCTCCAGGAGATTCTGTTTCCAATCCCGGCCAGCATTCCAAAGCAGATCCCAACCCCAACAATACCCAACCATCCGAAATTCGCCCAGGCTTCTGTCGCCTGGCCGAAGGTGACAGAGGTCACATCGTTGGCCTCCTCGGTCATGATCTCGTAGTATATCCCGAGACGTTCCGTTGGAAGGCTGGCCCGGGGCTTACCGGGCCACAGAAAGCGAGGAACCATGAGCATCGGGATCATGGCGTAGGTTTCTCCGTGGAGGAAGTCACGCAACGAGGGAGTTTCTGAGACGACGAGCGCCAGCATATGAATAAGGCTCGAGCGCGTCAGAATCGAAACCTTCTCGTCTTCTACTTGCTGCCCATGCGGATCTGTCATCGCCTGCCATGAGGCAGGAATCCAGAATTCATATACTTCAATCGGGTTGACGGGCCCGCGATCCATGGCGTCTTCTCCCCAGAAATGCAGCCTCATCTCCGGCTTGCCAAGGTTTAGGAAATTAAGTGCAAACGCGGCGAGCAACAGCGGGAGAATCGCCAGTTTTTTTCTGCCGAGGCTGTAGGGAGCGATAGCTCCGAAAATAATGAGCGCCGTATTGGCAAGGAACCCGCTGGCTGCGGCCACCAGCACCTGAAACGGAAAAACGAGGAAGAGCGGCCAGGCGTTGCTTGGTCGGCCAAGACGTTTCGCTTCCCCCAATCGGTAGGACAGGAAGAAAAGGGCGATCAGCCCGATCGACGAAAACAGCGACCGCGTCAGCGCAATAAAATCCTGGGAATAGGGAATCAATCCCATTGTCAGCAGGATGTCGAAAAGCACCCATGAGGCGTATATCAGAGGCAGGGACGGACCTCTTTGCGCAAACTTCAACCGTCGGTCGAGAATAGGCGCCGGTTTCCGATGAGCCTCCGGCCTGCGGGCACGCGCAATAGTGCCTCCGATATGGATCGCAAGCACATAGACCCCGAGAGCCCAACCGGCGGTTGACCGGACTACCTCCGGGTAGAGCATCAGCGCTGGATGTGCATTCAGGTAAGGCAGGATATACCAGGCAAAATGGTTGAGGCAGAGGACCTCAACCACTGGAACCTCATGCATTCCTCGCCGATACCATGCCAGCATCGGCCAGACGCAGATGAGCATGAGAACAAGGCACTCTCCGAACTCCCACGGACTCTCGACCAACAGAGGCGAGCCATGGAAAACCCAGGCAAATGCAAAAATGCCAACACCGATCCACAGCAGGGAGATTGCAGGTTTGGAGGAATTCTGAATCACAAAGTCCTGGGAGTTAAGTGTGCCCGCAAATTTGCGAATCCTCGCGAATGGGAGATTCCTGCAACATCAGCAGGGAAAGACAGCCTTCCGCGTGCGCGGCATTTTACATCTGAGTTTGATTGGATTCGCGCTCATTCGCTGGATCCGGGTTGCCGCCGGATAGCATTTACGGCATTGAGAACGCCTTCGGCTGTGGATGCAATATCGAACTGCCTCGCAACAGCAAGCGCCCTCTTCCCCGTCGCTTTCAACTGATCCGGACCGGCGGTCATCCGGTGAAGTTCCTCCGCAAAGGCCTGCCAATTGTCCGCAGGAAAAATGGCGCCGCACGCGCCATCCCCGAGGAGGTCGAGGGCAGAGCCGACGCGGTCGCTCACGAGCGCTGGCCTTGAACAGGCCATCGCTTCATTGACCGCCAGGCCCCATGTCTCTCCGTAGGCAGAAGGCAGGACAAACAGGTCCCCAAGCCTGTAAACAACAGGCATTCGGCTTTGGTTTTGAAATGGCAGAACCCGGAAGCGCTGCGGATCTTCAGCGGCGAGTCCTCGCACGTCCGGAGCGAGCGCTCCATCGCCGACCATCAGAAGCAGGATTCTGGAGTCCGCCATTTGTCGCACGGCCTGCATGAGCGCAACCGGCCGCTTCTTATCCTCGAACTTACCAGCGAACAAAACCACGATCCGATCGTCGGCGATCCCCAATTCTTTCCTCCAATCGAGCGCCTGTTTTTCGAGCGTGGCATGGGGTTCGGCAAAGCGCGCGACTTCAATCGAATGCGGGCAGGGATAAAGTTTCGAGTCCGGCACCCCCATCGCCTCGTAATACGCACGATTAGCCTGGCCAACCGTGAGAAACCCGGACGGCCAACTGAACACCGTCCGGAGCAATGTGCGCTTCACCACCCAGCGCCAGTCCGAGCGCCGCGTATCCAGCAAGTGCGAATCTCCGCGGAAGAGCACTGGAACTCCGAGGCGCCGGCACGCGCGGAGCGCGTTCATGTGCGATGCGTAGGCATAACCGGTCAGGTGAACAACATCCGGCTTCCATAACATAACCCGCCGGATCAATTCCGGATTCCGAAGGCCAAAGAAATGGTGCGTCCCCGGTGTTCGGGCGACATTCGGCACGGCTTCGGATTCATAGCCATCTGTAAGCGGGATATCCCATGCAAAGGTGCGTTGAAATCCCCGGTCCTCCACAAGCCGTCCCCCGCCATGCCAGGTAAAAAACACTCTGATCTTGACATCATCGCGAAGCGCCAGCAATCGGTGCAAGGGCGCATAATACTGGATCGGATGCGAGACAATAAAGGCTAACTTTTTCAGAAGCAGAATGTTCTAACTATTGGACGAGACATTCATTAGAGTTCGAGCGGTCTCGCCGATAATGGATTTGGCGGCCGAGCCAGTGCGACGGCTTTTCAAACAAAATGTAGAAGCAGTAACAGCCAGCCAGGTCCAGAAATATTACCGCTAGCCAACTGGCAGGTCCATCTGAGATTTGAAGCCCTAGCCGTTTCAAGAAATCCGGCAGCACCAGGTGCATCGCATAGATTGAATAACTCCACAGCCCCAGCCATTCGGTAAACCGCCAGGCTGGATGGTCCCGCCGATAAGCGATCTCATTTTTCAGCCAGTAATAGACCGCCACCGAAAACAGGAGCATTGTCCACGGGTATCCGATGTGCGCGTGGTATAGCAGCACGGAACTGGCTACTGCCGCCAGCCAGATGCTTCCCCGCCAAATCCAGATTTTCCGCGCAGAAACACCGCCGGCTAAAGGCTTGTCAGAGTTTTCCGCCAAAATGCAACCAAGCAACCAGAAAGGAAGGCCAATCACCCAACTGAGCCATGGGCCAAACTGCAAGGGATGCGAGGCTCCAGGATAAATTATTCCGATTACCAGCAGCGCGGAGAAAAAGGACAGCGACAGAACCGGTCGCCAACCCCATCGGCGACGAAGCCAAAGCACGCCCGGGTAAATTGTGTAGTAAATCACCTCGGCTACCAGGCTCCAGACTACCGACCGTGAACTGGCGTGCAAATCAAAAGCAGTACTCGTCGGATCGAACCACCGGATGATGCCGACCGCCGCCAGAAGTGGAACGCCAATACGGATGTATCGTCTCGCCAAAAAGCGCCAGTCCGGGTTAATCATCCCATCGCGGAATGGCCGGTGAATGCAGAAACCGGATACAAGGAAAAAAACGATAACCGCCGGAACGCCGGGAAACATGTTACCCAGCAGTCCGCGGACAGCGAATTCGACAGGATTGTTTCGATTGAACTCTGCTAGAAACGGCAGAAAGCCAAAATGTGAAAACATCACCCACAACGCCGCAAAAAAACGAATACTGTCGAGTCCACTTATCCGGTTTTGCCGTGTGAAAGTATCTGAAGTCATATTGCAGCTGCGAAAACTGGCGCTCCAACTTTTTCCCACCCCTCAATGAACTCTTCAACCCTCATTCGGCATCAGGTGATCCACCAGCATCTGCAAATCGTCCCAGAAAAAGGATTCCGGCCAGTCGCCCGCGAGAATATTCCTCGGGAGACTCTCATTTGAGACATGCTCGTATTCCTGCAGAAGGACGTTTCGGATCCAGTCCTCATTCATATATTCCCCCACATGCGAGTGCTTCTTCATCTTGGCGAGAATCTGCGAGCGGTCCCTCCGCATGTAGCCAGCATGGTGGAAAACCCCAACATCAACAGGACACATATCAAACCTCATCAGTCGGCTGCCCACGCCATCTCCCAAACCCAGCAATCCACACAATTTATTTAGGCGGTGTTCCGTGGGGGTCAGCATACGGCGGGAATGAAAGAGCCGCCCTGCTTGAACAAATCCGAACTGGCGAAACATATAGCGCCGGGCCGCCACGCGAAAATGCCATGATGGACCATACTCATAAGCCTGCACCCGCATCGCCACCGGTCGCTTCGCTTGAAGGTATTCGAGAATTTGCGGGAAGGTCGCCTCGTCGTAAATCTCATCGGCATCCACAATCAGAAAGTAATCCGGCGGCCCATGAAGTTTCCGCACTTCCTCAAGCGGCCAGGCATGTACCGAAACCCCGCGCAAAGGATCCGCTGTCAATGCCAGCATCTCCTGGTTACGCGATGCCGTCTCGTCCACATACCGCCGCACCACCAAATGGATTTTTCCAACCGGATCCGGAATTTGCAGAACCTTCTGAACCGTCAAATCCGGCTCCACAGGATGCCTATAATAGTCCCGGTCATATTGGGTCAGCACGCTGATTCCGGAACAGTGCGCATAGAGAGGCTTGATGGTCTCCGTAATAAAATCCGCCTCGTTCAGGGCGATGATAATGGCGTGGACGCGCATGGCAGGATGCAATATAGTCAGATTACGGAAAAATATCCTGAAAGTAAAAACTCCGAGCAGGCACTGGAATGTTCACGTCAGCCAATGGGCAGCTCTGTTAGAATGAGTAGTGTAGGGAAAACCGATTTTCAAGAGGCAGATCAGCCGACAATGCGAGGCCTGTGAGCCGGGTTCTTTTGCATGCGGGAACTTATTGGCGGATTCGCAGATCGCATCCCGGTGCGCGGGAAGTATTTGTCCCGAATGGCGAGTATGCGCAACTCGATCCAAGTGCTCATCAATCCACCAAAGACGATGCCACAAACCACGTAGAGCAGGCATGCGATCCACGTTGGAAGACTGACGCCCATGACGCGTTCGACCGCGAGGCGTGGCCAGAACTTCATCGGCATATGCCATAGATAGATGGAGTAAGAGTGTTGGCCGATCCACGCCAGCGGCAGCATAAGCGGAAGCCGTTCGACTCGCGCAGCTCCCGGCGAGGAAATCGTGAGGAGCAGCAGCGCACCGAATCCGATGTAAAGGAAGGTGAGTCCAAGAGTATAGCACCATATAGCCGATTCCACCGGCACGAAAACCGGCCAAAGGACAAGCCCAACGAGAGGAAACAGTGCCCAACGGCTGGATGCCAGCAGTGGTTGCATCCAAGGCTGTTGCCAAGCCCAGGCGATCAGCACCCCCGCCCCCATCGAGTCAAGGCGCAGATGCGTGGGAAACATATGGATCCGTTCACCGAAGGGCCAAGCGAGCGCTGTAAGACAGCGGGCCACAAAACAGATCGAAAGGCATAAAAGCAGGAAGCCAGGAATAAATGGACGCAATCGGAGATGCCTCGAAGCCAGGACCGCAAAAAGCGTTACAATCAAGTAGAAGTGGACCTCAACCGCCAGCGACCATGTGTGATTCCACAGCGATGGCCCGTAGTTCTGCACAAAAAGGAACTCGCTCACAATCGCGGAAACCGGCGGGAGGTGACTTGAGTGGAGAAAAGCGAGGGTAATCGTTACTAATAAAAAAAGAAAGAATACTGGGAGAATCTTTAGCGAGCGACGGATCAAGAACCGCCCAGGCTTGATTCCAGATGTTTGTTTATACTCGCCGAGCAGAAGGCTGGAAACCAAAAACCCGCTGAGAACGAAGAACAGGTCAACCCCCATCCATCCGCACTGTTTCCACACCCGCAGGAATGCAGCTCCTGGAAACACATCGGTAGCAGGATCGAACGGCATGTGGCGGCCAAGAACTAAAATAATCGCGACACCGCGCAATAGATTGAGGCCGCCCCACTGAGGATTCCCAACACTTTGTCCAGAGGATGCCATTAGACAAATCCTTTCGTTTCTCCGGAGACCTCGTTCCGATACTTTTGCCAAGTATATAGCTCAGCAGCCCGGCGGGCTGCAGCCTTCATCCCAGGCAACAGGTCTCTGTTTGCGGCGAACCAGCGCAGGGAATCAACGAGCCCATCGAGGTCTCCCGCCATAATGACCTGTCCACAGGAGGGATTGATTACGTCGAGCCCTGCTGACGCATCGGAGGCAATAGCAGGTAAGCCGCATGCCATAGCCTCGAGAAGAACCAGACCAAATCCCTCGAAGAACGAAGGAAAGACAAAGACATCTGCAGCCTGGTAGCGATCCCGAAGGGCATCCCGCGAGCAGGGTGGACGGTGGCTGACGCCTGCAGGGAGTTGGTGCAGACGATTTTCCGCCAGTTGCCACATCCCGACAAGTTCAAGTTGCGCATCCTTCAAGCCTGCTTTCTGCCAGGCCTCCAACAAAACAGGGATCCCCTTGCGGATCGAGCACTGCCCGGCATAAACAAAGCGGAGGGGCGAAGGGCCCTCGAGCGTCGAGCGTCGAGCGTCGAGAGCTGAAGAAAGCCCTCGACCCTCGTCTCTCGCCCCTCGACTCTTTTCCACTGGTTTCCAAAACTCCAGATCGACGCCGTAGGAGGCGCGGGCGATCTTCTTCTCAGGATGGAACTCCCGGATCGTCCTCTCGACGAAGGAGCTCGGGGCGAGGACAAGGTCGGCGAGTTCCATTTCTTTGAGCTTCTGTTCCGGCCTTGCGAGTCGCGCGCATTCCAGGCCTCCCGGTGGAAGCCAATCAGCGTAGCGCTTCGCAAGTTCCGCCTGCTTTTTCTGCCACCACGGATAGTATCCGATCGGCATGTCATAAATGCACGCCTTCCCCCGGCGCTTCGCCTCCTCGAATTGCCAGAGTGAGCAATCCTCGTAGCTATGAACCGCCCTCACCGAGGGCCTGCGACATTCCCTTGCCATCGTGCGCATCAGCCAGTCGTTAGCCTCATACGCCAGGCTTTCATCACCCCGTCCAGCCGCTCTTGTCAGCAGCCTCCTCACCTCGCCGATGCGGCCCTGGATCATCGGCGCCGATGCCAGTGGCTCAAAACGCCGCCGCGAAAGCCGTTGCGCCATCCCCCTCCCCGGGGGCAGTGCGGCTAAAAATGCCAAGGCAGCGCGGCTGGGAAACCATGGCACAACAAACGCCTCCAGCTGCCCCGTCTCGTCATGGGCAAGCGCCGCCTGATGCGAATTGGGATTACCGGTCGGATGGCCGAAAAGGATCATGGGGACAGCTGCAATCGGGTTACGCTTTCAACGCCAAACGAAAAGCACGGAGCATTTTGCTCTGCTCCACTAGTTGATCGCCCCGGCGGATCGGTCTCGGCCTTTTGCAAATAGCCTTCCCGAGCCAGCAGCATCAACATATTGGCCACCTCGAAAACGGACCGCCGGGTCATGTTGAGAAAATTAGCAAAGTCGGCATCTGAAGCGCTGCCTGATCCTTCGGCAATATTGTTTGTAATGCTCAAAACTGTCGCATGAAGCTGATCCGCAAAACGGAAATACCGGCGCTCGTCCAATTTGTTTGCCAGCTTGAACAATGGGCCGCTGACATCGGGAGCGCGCTGTCATATCTGCAGGCTGTCAAAGCGGAAAGCATCATTTTACCCATAAAATAGGGAGCGTCGAGATGGCTCATCCCTCGCGGCTCATCCCTCGCTGCTCTGCACGTATTTTTTCAAACAGTTCCGCGTGCCGCCACGCCATGGCCGGGGCGAGATAGTCGGCGACGAGATCGCGACGGTTGAACTTGGTGCGCTGGGCGACTTCGCGCAGAAACTGAGTCATTTGGTCCACGTGATTCCCGACCGCTGCGCCGCTGGCCGCATCCCAAACGAGAGGGTGCCCGAGGCCGGGTAACTTTTCGAAAACCCCGGACATCGGCGAATCGCTGCGAAAACTTGCCAGCAAGGGATGGCCAGAGAGCGCGTAGCTGAACAGCTTCGAGGGCATATAGCCGGGGCCGTCAATGCCGAGAACCAGCAGGCCATCGGAACGCCAGGCAATCCGGGTTGCCTCCGTGTAGCTGATGCGCCGGGGGTCTTCTTGGATAAGATCGCCCAGACCGCACTGGTTTCTGGCGATCTCCTCCAATGTTTTGGGCTCCCCTTCCCGCCAGTCGGTTGACGTTCCGTAAAGACGGATTTTGACGTGCTCCAGCAACTCAGGGGAGTTTTTCCCCACCTCTCTGAGTGCCCGACAAATGTTTAAGAACCCTTTAGACATGAGTTCCCCGCCCGCACCGACATAACTGATTTCAATATTCGCTCCGCGCTGGCGGGAGGTCTGCCCGAGAAGCAGGAAGTCATTTTCGCTTCCGGCGAAAGGAATCACCCGACAACGGTCGTCGGAGAGGCACGAAAGATTTCCATATCGTTTGCGCAGTTCATCAATGTAAACCTGCGAAACTGAGACGATTCCCGCCGATCCGTTCAAGGCCCGCCACTCCATGAATCGGGACAGGATTGCGCCGGCGACCAGCTTCACTTTGTGCCTTGTGGTCCGGAAATCAATGCGGTCGCGCACCCACGGATCATGGTAGTCGAGCACGCAGGGAGTCCCGTGTCTGCGGGACCAATCGTGCGCAAGGCAGAAGAGGTTGAAATTTGCGGTCGAGATATAGACCATGTCGAATCGTCCACTCGCAAGAAGGTCGTTGCCCTCATCCCGCAGAGGGCGGAGCGCCCGCCATCCGATGGATCGCATCTTGAGCGCCTTAATCCACCAGGAGTCTCCCGGCGAAACCTCATGCACCGGAACCTCCGGGTTGAACAGGGGTGCGGATTCCTGATCAATAAACTCCCGGCGCTGAAATTGCACACCGGGTGCCAACACCTCGACATCCCATCCGATCCCGGGCAATTCCCATGCCAGATGGCGCACGCGATGCATGTCCGCGATCATCGTCGGCGCATACGAACTCGTTACCAACAACACCCGCCTTCTTGTCAGTTCAGCCATGGATCAATAGCAAATGCCTTCCGGGCTCACCTGCAGATCGTTTGGGAATACAGATGATTGAAACACTCAAAGGCCGAGATCGGCCCGCATTCTGCCGGCAACGTCCGCAAGACTTGCTGACAAACGCACGGTATTTAGAATCTCCTGCCTCGCTTCCGTGGCACGGACGATATCCAGCATCTCAATTGCCGCGCCGGCCAAATCCACCGGATTGTTGAACGTCGGCAGTGCGCCATCATGACATTCATATCCACGCAGACCAGCGGTGCTGGTTAACACCGGGAGGCCCCATTCCAATCCTGTTGCGACTTTTGTGCTGCATCCCATCGCATGACAGAATATCGGGTGGATAAACGCATTCCATGTCGAGGCCTCGGCCTTGACCGCTTCCCGCTCTTCCAACGGACCAAGCACATCAACAAACGGGTATCGTGATTGAAGGTCTGTGGCAATCTTCCGTGACCGGGTGACCAAGCGGAGGCGGAGAGGGCCGATCTCCAGGGAATGAAGTGCCGCACAAAACAATTCGACCCCCTCGAGATTCGGCGGATGGTCGAGAGTTCCCACGATGCCAATCCTGTCTCCTTTCGGCTTCCATGGGAGAAAGTGCTCCGCGGACAATGTGCGTGGCCACCATGAGACCGACCTTGCTCCCAGCCACCGGCAGATCTCAACCTCGAATTCAGCAAGGCAGAAGACATGATCGAAGGCAGGCAGTCCTCGGGCCTCCGATTGGATCATCCTTCCGATCCAGGAATCGGAGACCTTTGGCAAGTGCATGGCGGCGAATGGCTCCCGGGCGATGCGTGAAGCATGGACCTCGTCCACACTTGCAAGTCCGTGAGATAGAATTACAAGTTTCGTTGTTTTTGGCATCATCTCGCGGAGAACCGGACCGAGCGGAATAAAATTGTAAAGGTTGCAGAATACAAAAGACGGATTGTGCTCGCGCAGCGCCACATCCACGCGGGCAAGAAAGTCCTGCGGGATGAGATTCGCATACGGTTCAGGCCTGAACTTCCTGCGCAAGCGGGTCCGCCAGGTCCGGTCCGTGTCAAACGTGACATCGAGCAGGTCGAAACCGGCGGAGCGGAGCACCTGCTGGTATTCCCGCGAACATTGCTGCTGCCCGCCGCCACCCCCGTCAAGGGCGTGCTGATGCGAGAGGAAAAGGGCTTTCACGACAACATGTGATCGAATGACGTCAGTTTTGATCGAAAGATATTTTTGGCAGCACGTATTTGCATTTGATCACCGTGTGAGAAAACCAACCCGCTTGGAGAGAACACGAATGCCCTTGGAGTAAAAAGTGCTTGCCCAAAACCCGCCACCACAAAAATGCCCTGCTATTGTTTCCGGAGCAACCCAAGGAGAAGTATTCATCCCGTAAAGAGGGGGCAGTTCGGAATTGGGCTGATGTGATACTTCTAATGCCCATGACGTAAGCTCGGCATAGTAATCTGGAGAACCATTTGCCGTATAAAAAAGAGGGGTCGACAGGTAGCGCTCAATTCTACGGAAGTCAATCGACCGACGATGAATACGCATGATTCCCGGGTTTAGCTGCTGAACAGGATATGGCCCTTGATATTCAAGCATGGAATCTTCTGCTAAACAATAAGCGCGTTGATAATCTCGTTGGTATAAATGAACGATATCTGGTTGGTTTTCCAGAAGGTGCCCGGGATACCGAAAGAAAAGCACATCACAATCCAATAATAAAATATGTTCTTCGTCGCCAAACTCACAGACATCAAAGAGCTTCAGAGCGAATACGGACTGCTGTCGAAATTGGGCGCAGCGATCTAAGCGTCGAATGCCGAATGCGGCCTTCATCTTGGCGTCAGATTCTCCACGGCTCACAATGCGAATTCCTGGAAATGCCTTTTCCAATAAGAGGTGGTCCGCGCTATTTAATGAACCATCATCGTGGATATACACAGAGAAAGTCTGGTCTGACACCTGAAATAATGAGTATAGTGTCCACATCCCCTCGAGAACGCGGCAGTGAGGGAGGAGCATATGAATTCCAATATTACTGCTTGAGGGCAGATGAACGGGCCGAATTCGGCCAATCGCCGGTAAAGTGAATGCTTTTGAATACTCAGCCAGGAAGTATGGAATAATCCCTGTTCGTCGTATTTGGCGCAAAACTGGCTTGAACATATATATGGCTCCGCGCTGAGTTGAATGGATGAAACGAACCAGTTTGCTGGGGGCTGTGCGCCCCCAATCCCCGCACCGC
>Ga0194052_1000951_pt1 | contig 17489 bp, 16 predicted proteins | sample SepL226m_MetaG_FD_160117 | JGI IMG/M metagenome (GOLD analysis project Ga0194052, IMG submission 160117) | Anoxic zone freshwater microbial communities from boreal shield lake in IISD Experimental Lakes Area, Ontario, Canada - Sep2016-L227-6m | ecosystem: Environmental > Aquatic > Freshwater >... | reverse complement strand
ATAAAAATTTCATTAATATTTTTTATGTACAAAATTATAAAACAATCTAGCTGAAAATTAGATGAAGAAAAATCTGAATTAAGTGGTTTTATTTTTTTTGTAAGGCTATTCGTCTAACCCAATATTAAAGCTCTACCAATGGCTCAATGCTGAAACTCAAAGACACATCTAAGGTTTAATTAGATATAATGGTGGTATAGTTATAATAACATCATCATTATTACAACGAGACAATGAAAATAAAAACTATTATTTTTTTTATATTGATTATCGGGCTAGCAGGTATATTTTTTTTGAATATATACTCATACAGCACACCTATTCGCTCAAATAATACTATGTCTAATGAAAAAACCTTTTCACAGAAAGTTCCTGTAATACCTTCTCCCATTACACCACAAAAAAGCCAGAATGAGAAAATATCAACGGAGACTTCCCAAAATTCGAATACTGCTTCAAAAATTCCAGCAACGTCTACTTCAAATTCAAACCCAACACTTACTAAACCAGAAATGTCTAAGTCAAATTCTGGTACTGTATTTCTTGAAAACTTCAATACAACGTACTCGGTTTCAGAAGCTGATAAGTTAATTGATAGAACTAGTCCTGGCTGGTGGCTCGGTTCCGGTGCGTATTTTTATAGTGCTCAAGGTATTGGAAGTACGCTGGTGGGAAAGCTCAGAGCAGGCGACCCATTTCGCATAGCGTACTCGACTTCAAATCCAATCGACACCGATAACGGATATTATCCGCAAAATATTTTTCGCTTAGTTTTAACAAGAGGTAAGTGGTTAAATTTTCAACAAGAAGCAGATTTTAAAATGGTAAATAACAATTTAAGCAATAGTCCAAACCGCAACGAATCAAATGGTCTCTTGTTTTTTAATCGTTATCAGGATGCAGACAATTTATATTACACGGGTATTCGGGTGGACGGTGCGGCTGTGATTAAAAAGAAGATTAATGGTACGTATTATGAATTATCTCTAAATCAGTTTTATAAAAATTCTATATATAACCGCGAAACAAATCCAAATTTGATTCCTAAAAATAAGTGGATTGGTTTGAAGAGTGAAATAAAAACGAATCCAGATAATACAGTAAACATCAAACTTTTTATTGATAAAGATATGACGGGGGATTGGGTTTTGGCAACCGAAGCCACGGATGATGGAAAAAGCTATGGAGGACCAGCGATACTAGATGCCGGATATACAGGCTTTCGCACAGACTTTATGGATGTTGAGTTTGATAACTATAAGGTTGTGCAAGAATAGTTATATATTGGTTTAAATTGTTTAGTCACCAGTGCCTAAACTTTTTATGGTACAGCTAATTAAATTCAAATAAAATCTCTTTAAAATTTATAATTTTATTATTTTTATCTAACTTAATCCCTTCTTTTTTATAAAGAGCAAGACGTTTGTTTTTATACTTATCATTAATCCATATACTACCGTCAGAATATACAATTCTATGAAAAGGAATATTTTTTATTCCATTTGTATAAGCTTTACCCAAAATGGAGGTAATACTCTGTGAAGCCATTGGTCCTGCGCCAGCAGCACGAGCAATTCTGCCGTATGTAGTGACTCTGCCTTTCGGAATTTCTAATGCTATTTTAATTACTCTTTCACTAAAAGTTTGTAGCATAATGTTATTTTTTATGGCAAGGACGGTCCTTGCCGAAGGCTCAAACACTCATTTTATGATTTCAAATGTTTGTGGATCATAATAGATCCTATCGTAAATCTCGAAAGGTTTACCAAAAAACCCTTTCTTATTTTCTGGAGGAACATCTATTTTCCATCGATCGTAGTAAGAAATATATTTTCCTTTTGAGTCTTCACCGTGCGACCACGACATATTACCCATAATAGCTCCAATTGAGTGATATACTTTCTCGTGTGGATGCTCCTTGAAATAATCACATATTTCTTTTATCTGATCAGAAATTTTTTTGTGTTCATAACCAATAAATTCTTGGACGACATTGTTGATTTTATAGTAATATTTTTCCTCCTTCCTTGTTTCTGGCTGATAATCAGAAATACTGAAGGTGTTATTAATTTGAGGCATGCCTAGGTAGAGCCTCCAAGCATCTTCTTTACTTGGAAAATCATCTAACATCCCACTGCGAGGGTGGAGATTATCTTTTAACCTTTCATATACATCTGAAAAACTTACTTTGCCATCCGCACTAGTACTCCAGTAACCAAACGGGGTTACTCCTCTTTGAATTAAATCATTGACCCCAGCAATATATGCTTTTTCTTGATCTGTTGTTATACCATTTGTAGCCAATTCATGCTTAGCCCTCTCCCTTATTTGATCAGAAGTTTCCCGAGGTGGTTCAAGTTCACCAGCAGAAGCCATCAAAAATGTAGCGCCGATAGCGGCAGTTTTCCCCAAGTTATTCTTTATTGACTTTATAATCCCAGATTTCCTAGTAGATGATTCACTTTCTTGTTGATCGATATGGTCCTGATTTGCAGGAAAATTTTCCATATCATTTATTATATCCCTTTTTATTTAAATTCTGTAGTTATACAAATTTATTGCAGCTTTTCAATTGGCGCGTCTCGAGCTCAATAAGTGTGCCAGAAAGCTTCGCAAGGTTTAAAACCTTGCGAAGCTTCGTTTTATATAAAATTTGTTTTTTTTAATGCTACTTTAAGTGGATGTGTTTACGGCAAGGACGGTCCTTGCCGAAGGCTTGTAAGGTTTTCCTAGTGATTTATATTATAAAAAATCTACACGACTCGATCACTATATATTTAAATGCATTATAATAAAGACGTAAGATTATTATATGTAGTTTTAATTATTGTTGTATGGATATTACTGAATCGATGCTAAAAAGCGTAACCTTCATTTGTCTCCAAAAGATAGAAGATGGAGTTAAAAAAAATATTCCTTCCGGCACTGCTTTTATTGTTTCTATACCATCTAAAAAACACCTAAAGATTGTATATGCATATCTTGTGACAGCGAAACATAATGTGGAGGAGGCACTTAAAGTAAGTGATGAAGTTGTTATAAGAATTAACAATACTGACGATGGCACAATCGACTATCCACTACCAAAAAAAATCAGATGGTTTACTCACCCCAACGACATTACAGAACCGACAGATGTTGCTGTCATTCCGTTCAATATTTTGCCACCATACAAACAACACGATTTTGATATAAAAGCAATTCCAATTAAGACTTTTCTTACGAAGGAAAATTTAAATAATGGTGATATTGTGGTAGGAAATGATGTTATTGTGACAGGTTTATTTACCCACCATCATGGTAAAAATAAGAATTTACCCATTGTTAGGATGGGGAATGTTGCAATGATTGGCACCGAAAAGGTTTCTGTTGGTTGGCATAACGCAAATATTGACGCATATCTTATTGAAGCAAGATCGATTGGTGGTATTAGTGGTTCCCCTGTATACTTTAGAGAACCTTATTTTAGAATTGATGAAAAAAATAATACTTTCAAACAGCAACAGCAAATTAAAACCTATCTCGCAGGTCTTATACATGGACATTGGCCAACTAGCGAATCAGAAATTGATTCAATAAAAAATAAAACAAAAAATGTAAATATGGGTATTGCTATTGTAATACCCGCATTCAAAATATTTGAAACGTTAATGCAAGATGAACTTGAGGTGATAAGGGAGCAGTCCGATGCAGAATATCAAACAACCCTTAAAAAAGAATAGGGTTCAGCAATCGATTTTCCATAAACATATCAAAAAGTGTCACTTTTTACATTTTTAGAATCCATAAGCTAAATTTTAGAAATCACATTTTTTACCATTTTTAAATATTCCTCTTGTCCTATCTTATGTTCAGCTCCTTTAGCAATACTCAAATGATTATCTTGTATTTTTTTCTTCGCATCTCTCGCCCTAATTATACAAGATTCATCTTCTTTTTCTCCAACAATCAGGAATGTTTCGGTTTTAATCTTTTGAGCAATTTTTGTAAATGAATAATCACTTTCTGTAAAATTCTTTTTCCACCACCTAACCCATGCTGGCTTTAGATCTACTAAATCCTCCTCAAAAAAAGGTGAAAGTGAACAGAGGATAAGGGCAGTTGGTTTTGTTTTGGTCGCAGTTAAAAAAGCAATCATGGCTCCGTAAGAAAAACCTAAAATATAAGTTTCGGTGTTTCTTTGTGTTTTATATACCTTCAAAAATTGTTCAGTATAATCGGTAAAGCATTTTGTATCACTGTGTTTCCAGTCTATTTCAATATGTATTGGAGTAATTCCGGATTCTTCGAAAAGTTTTGCAACTTTATTATATCCTCGCTGTTTTAAATGTGATTCGTTATATCCTGGAATTATATATGCAACTTTTAGTTTTTTTGAATCCATTGTTTTACAACATCAGCTAACTTAAGATGTGCTTCGGCATCGAAATGCAAACCGTCAATTTTACTTGAGCTTATATAATCACCAGCGTTTAGAAAAGAGGAATTAGTTTCCAAAGCAACTTGTTTATATAATTCTGGTAATTTCTTAAATTTTTCTATACCTTCTTTATATCTTTCGTCGAGACCTTTTTCTGAAACAATAACTTCAGGCGGACAAATAATCAAAATTTTAAGATTTTCAACATTATCTATGTCAGCACTTTTTATGATTGAAATAGTTTCTTTAAGATTCTTTGCAATATCATTTGCACTCAATCCATATTTATCCTTTACATCATTTGAAGCAAGCATAATGATTACGAAATCTAAAGGTTCGTGACTTAATATACATGGAAGAATATAGTCAATTCCATTTTTCTCTGGGTTCGCTATTTCCGATTTAAGAGTTCTTCCACAAAGACCTTCGCTTATAACCTCATAATCATCTCCGAGTAGGGTTTGAAGTACAGAAGGCCAGCGTACACTTCGGGGATGACGAAAATCACTGTCAGGAATATTACCCCAAGTATTTGAGTCTCCGTAGCAGAGAATTGTTTTTGAAGAATCTTTGAACATTTTTTAATATGAGCTTTCTTGAGCTAGCACGAGTCGCTTATATTATGACACGACCTATGCTAGCTGTCAATGGCTGCGGGACTTGGATCGCTTCGCGTCTCTTCCATTACATGGACGGTACAGGTTTCGTATCGTACTCGCTTTTCTTCGTGCGATATACTCAACCTTTTCTCGTCCAAGACGAAAGTGGTATAAACCACTTTCTTCCCGCAGCTATTCGCTGAGGCTCCTAGCTGCGGGACTTGGACTCGAACCAAGATACACGGTTCCAGAAACCGTAGTCCTACCATTAGACGATCCCGCAATATTCTTAAAGAATTTACATAGGATACTAGAAAACTGGACTTTTTTCAAGTGCTCATGAAATTGAAAATATATGGAAATACTCTTCATAAAAATGTATAATTAACCCTTAAAATTTTTAAGCTTTTTATTTTATGGCACTTGTCACTTTTGCACCTTTGGTTCTTACTGTTTTGGGTCTTACTGTTTTTGAAGTGATCAACAGCGTGGATAATGCGGTGATCAATGCGGAGGTGCTCGGCAAAATGTCTGCATGGGCAAGAAAGTGGTTTTTGGTGTGGGGGATTTTCCTCGCGGTGTTTGTGGTTCGCGGAGTTCTACCGTGGCTTATTTTGTGGGGTTCGGTGCCGGGGATTGGCCCGTGGGAAGCATTCATGGCTTCGTTTAGTTCAGACCCACGTGTTGCTCTTGCAGTAGAGACTTCAAAACCTGTGCTCTTGTGCGGAGCTGGGCTTTTTCTCGTGTATCTTTTTCTTCATTGGCTTTTCTTGGAGCAGAAGGAGTTTGGACTTGTGGGGGAAAAATTTATTGCTAAACATGGAGTGTGGTTTTACACTGCGGCGTCGGTTCTTCTTGCTGTGGTGGTGTGGATAGCTATTCATGTAAACCCAATGATGGCGATGGGCGCGATGGTTGGTTCGACCGCTTTCTTTTTGACGCACGGGTTTAAAGAAAATGCAGAACGAGCAGAAGAAAAAATGCTCGAAGGGGGAGTGATGTCTGATTGGTCAAAAATTTTATATCTTGAAGCCATTGATGCGTGTTTTTCTGTGGATGGTGTGCTTGGGGCTTTTGCTTTCACAACTTCTGTGCCTCTTATTTTGATAGGTAATGGTATTGGCGTGTGGGTGGTGCGAAAGCTTACTGTAAGTAATGTCGATAAGATAAAGAAATATGTCTTCTTGAAAAACGGTGCGATGTATTCTATTTTTGCTCTAGGTGTTGTGATGCTTCTCGAGGCGTTCGGCGCTCATATTCCTTCGTGGGTTTCGCCGGTTGCAACATTTGTTGTCATAGGTTTCTTTTTGTTTAAATCTGTTGTTCATTTGAAGTGTAAGGATGTTCAAGTGTAAAAACAGGCAGACAAAAAGAGAGGCTTCAAAGCCTCTCTTTTTTCTTGGGGGATGATTAAGGAAGAGATTTAATTCCGTCTTGAATTGTAACCACTGGGACATTTTTCAGTTTGAGATAATCAACTACTTGGTTAAAGATTGTTGGGCTTATGCTGTACTGGACACCGCTTGTATCAATCTGGTGGAAGCTAAGAATGAGCCATTCCTTATTTGCCATAGCATTATCTATCCATTGTTTTGCCTGGGATAATGTTACGTTTGATTCCATTGATTGTCGTTCTAGTTGGTATTTGTCTGAAATTAGCGTTGCATCACCGTCAATAGTTGCGGCTGCGTCACTGAATCCATCACTCTTCACTAGTCCCAATGTGGTATTGTTATAATCTCCAAAAGGATATGCAAATGATGTAATTGGTCCAACGTTCATGGCGAGAAGGTCATTTCTAGATCCTTGAATCTCTGTTTGTTGATCCGTACTGTTTAGTTGGCTTAAGTATGGGTGGGTTTGAGTGTGTGCACCAATTTCATTACCTGCGGCATAAAGACCTTTGATTTGAGCTTTGCTCATAAAACCACTATATCCGTTGTCTGCAATTTGTTGGCTGATGATAAAGAAAGTTCCTTTTAGTCCGGCACTTTTCATTTTTGGTAGAGCTACTTGATATTGTGAAAGCCATCCATCATCGAAGCGGAGAGTTACGGCCCCGGTAGAAAATATTCCAAGATTTTGTTGAGATATTGAGGACAATGAAACATTATCCACGGTAAGGGAACCAACTCCTTCTATGAGGTGAAATACACTCACTGCTTGTACATTCGCTGGTACTGAAAAATTTACAGATGCGTGAGTGAAGTTACTAGCAGCTGGGAGTGTTTGGATATCTTTGTAGGTAAGTGTTCCGTTTGAATTTTGATATTGTACGGTGATGAGGCTTGGAATGTTTGATGTATAGTCGTCTGAGTAGGTGTAGTCACCTTGTGTAACGGGTACTGGGTTGAAGTACCACTTTGCATCACCTGATGTATAGCTTGAAATATTTACTGTTACCGCTTTACTTCCACTTACTCCAACTGATGGGTAGGTGAACGTGCGTGAATTGGTGCCCCAGCCTCCTTTTCCCCAGGATAGAGGTAGTCCGTTTGAACCCACTTGCTCAAATGCAGGGTTTGGCAGAAGATTGCCCGGCTGAACTGGTGGAATAACAGTGGTTACTTCGTTGAGGGAATATTCGTCAGTGGTCAGGCTTCCCACTTTATTTATAAGATGAAATACTGTCATTGATTTTACATTTTGCGGTACTGTAAATTGAACACTTACTTTTTGATATGAAGAGCTTGGGTCTACTGCTGAAACAAGTTCCGGGTATGTAAATGATCCATCGTTCATTGTATATCGGGCATTGATAATACTTTGTGTATCTGAAGTATAGTAGTCGGAGAATTCATATGTGGTGCCTGGGGTTACAGGTACGTCACCAAAGTACCACTTTGCATCACCACTAGTGTAATTTCCTATGGAAATTTTTACTGCTTTAGTGCTGTTGTAGCCTGTAGCTGGGTAGGTGAGTGAGCGATCGTTTGTACCATATCCTCCTTTACTCCAATTTGTTGGAAGATTGTTCGTACTAGAAGATTCTAAAGAATTATTTTTTATGAGATTTGGTCCAAGAGTAGGTGCTGATACTGCCTGCTGTATCATGGGAGCTTGAAGAGGTGGAGTAGGAGTAATGCTTGGAGTAATACTCTGTGGAGCGAGACTTTGAAACATTTTCGGAGAAAGATTTGAAGTTTGTGCGGGTCTCTTCACTTCAGGGGTTTGTGAACTTTCAACATTAGGTTTTTTTGCAGCAAAAGCTACTGATGATGTTCCTAGCGTCACTATCATCATGGAAGCAAATATTTGCGTAATAATTCTTTTTTTCATGAGTTGTTAAGGTTTAACTAGCTTATAATAAGTAAACATAATTGTAGATGAAGATGGGTGAAGTTTAGGTGAAGTTTTATATAGTAAAAGCCGCGCCCTGAGCGACTTTGTTTTCTTGGTCTTACTAGACTTAGAAAACAAGAAGTGCTCTTGTGGTACGTGGCTTTCTCTTTGTTTTTCTATTTAATTACTTTTTGGAGTGGTTCCTGTTGCGTTTTGTGTGAAAGGTTTGATCTGTATGAATTGTGCTATTGCAGGCCGTTTCTTATCTGTTCGATATTGAGCTGATATTCAGCCTCTTTTGCTAATTCAAGAAATGCATCAAGTTCAGAGGTCATCATTTTACGAGGTTTGTGATCTTTCAAACAAAAGACCCCGATAGGTAATCCTGTCTTTTTATGTTTTAAACTTATACCGGCATAAAAGCGAATCGGTGGATGTGCTTTTACATATGGATTATTTATAAAACGTGGGTCTAAAAATGTGTCTTCTACGATAAACACATCTTCTGCAAGTAGTGCGTGCCCACAAAAAGATATGTCTCGAGGTCCTTCAGTTTGATCTAATCCTTGACGTGATTTAAACCATTCTCGATTTGAATCAATGATTGTTATTGTGGATATGGGAACTTGGAATTTTTCTAAAGCTGATTTGGTTATATTGTCGAAACGCTCTTCAGGTTTTGTGTCTAGAATGTTAAGTGTTTTAATTATATTGAGACGGTCTTGTTCTTGAGATTTTTCTATAGTTTTTTGGGTCATATTTCTTGATAGATGGGTAATTAGTTAGAAAAATATTTTTTAAATCTATACACTACCTTTTTGGTATCTTTACATTATTTATTTTAGAAAACTGAATTCGTATGCCCTTATCCTATGCTTACTCAGTATTGTTGTAAAGGATGATTACTTTGTTTTATGAAGAACAATTAGTTGCCGCGGTGTGAGCTCTGGTATTTGTATAGGAATAATTTCTTTTATATTAACTTTGAAAACTTTCAGTTTAGATTTTGTCTCTTCAAGCTCTGTTTCGTTCACATTTTTCATGGCAATAAATAGACCATCTTCATGAATAAGGGGAGTGCAGTATTCTAAGAGTTTGGGGAGGAATGCAACAGCTCTGGCTGTTGCCACATCAAACTTTTCCTTAAACTTAGTTTCTTTTGCTAAAGTTTCAGCTCGTACATATTCAATATGAACACGTTTTAAATTTAGAACCTCAATCATTTTTTTAATGAAAGCGGCTTTTTTTCCGGTAGATTCTACCATTGTAACTTCGATATCTGGTCTTACGATAGCTATAGGTAGTCCTGGGAAGCCTGCTCCGGAACCTATATCAATTAGAGTTTTTGTTTTTTCTGGAAGGGCTTTGATGAGTGTTAGAGAATCAAGAAAATGTTTTAGGTATACACTGTCAATATCACGAATGGCTGTGAGATTTGTTATTTTATTTGTCTCAAGAAGTTCTTGGGCTAATACGGAAAACTGCTCCAGCTGTTTGGCGGAAAGTTTTATTCCTATATGTGTTAATACTAACTCTTTGAAGTTTTCCATATGGCGATTATAACACAGGTTTTTATGAATAGACGAGGTTTGTTTTTCGAGGTAGATTAGATGGTATGAAAAAAGAAACTACCTCATGGGGAGGCGTATCAGGTTGGTATGACGATGTTGTTGAAAATGCAGATAGTTACCAACAGAAAATTATCCTACCAAATTTAATTCGTATAGTTGAACCTAAAAAAACTATGAGTATTTTGGATGTGGGTTGCGGTACAGGTGTTTTTTCTAGGGCTTTTTCTGAAAAGGATGCGAGGGTTGTGGGTATTGACCTCGGAAAAGAGCTCATAGACATTGCAAAGGAAAAATCTAAAAATATTCAATATTTTATTGCATCAGCCGAAGATCTCTCAATCTTGAAAAATGACAGTTTTGATGTGGTTACTATTGTGCTTGCTCTTCAGAATATGAAATTTTTGGATAAGGTGATGGGGGAGGTTTCTAAAAAAATGAAGAAAGGTGGGAGGTTGGTTGTGGTTTTAAACCATCCAGCTTTTCGTGTTCCACAAATGAGTGATTGGTACTTTGATGAAAGACTTAAAATCCAATACCGAAAAGTTGCAAAATACATGAGTGAAATCGAAGTTCCTATATTGATGAATCCAAGTAATAAAAATAGCGAAAAAACATATTCATTCCATAGACCCCTTCAGGTGTATGTTAAATCCTTTGCAAAAAATAATTTATGTGTAACTAAGCTAGAGGAGTGGGTTTCTCACAAGCAGAGCCAGGCTGGCCCCAGAAAAAGCGCAGAGGACAAAGCACGAAAAGAGATACCGATGTTTATGTGTTTGGAGTGCAAAAAGATTGGTTAATTATGAAGTGGTTTCTTGTTGTGAGGGGTTTTTGGGAATACGAAAAAATGTTGTAATTATAAAGGAGTTTAGGATTAAAATAAGCGCTTGTCTTGGTTGGGTATGGCGAGTACAATGGGTTTTATGGTTCTTATTGTTTATACAAAAAGGGGGTGTTGGTGGTGCGATGACCTGCTTTCTTTTTTGCGTGCCAAATCCATCCCATTTGAAGAACGAGAAGTGTTGAGTAATCCGACATATTTTAAAGAAATGGTTGAACTTTCTGGACAAACAAAAGCTCCTACGGTGCTGATTGATGACAAAGTTTATGCTGATACTGACAAAGAAGAAATTGAATCTATTTTAAAAGCCTATCTATAAATAAAACATTATGATTAATTCTACATTTAATTTTTTTACACTCGCCAATAGCTTAAATGCTTTTAGGTCTCTTCCTCATGTATTTGGCCTTTTTAGCATAAAGGATGCTATTGATATTTTTATCGTAGCAATATGTATCTATCTTGTTTTAATTTTCATAAAACAAACTCAATCTTTTTTTATTTTTGGTTCCATAGTTGTTTTATTTGGAATTGATTTCTTAGCACGAACATTTAATTTAGGTTTAACACGGCAATTATTTCAGCCACTTTTGACATTTTTTGTGGCTATATTTGTTTTGGTATTCCAGCCAGAAATTAGAAAGTTTTTTAAGTGGTTTGCTTCAGGTAGACGAATGTCTTTTTCAAAAGCATTAGTGCCTGATGATAATGTTCAAACACTCGTGCGCGCTGCGTTTGAAATGGCAAAGAAGAAAATTGGAGCCATTGTTGTACTTCCAGGAGATTACCCACTTGATGATTTGGTAGAGGGAGGTTTTCCGCTTGAAGGAAAAATTTCTTTTCCACTAATCTTGAGTATTTTCGACCCTACATCACCTGGGCATGACGGAGCTGTGCTTGTGGAAGGTTCCATCATTAAAGCTTTTGGTTTGCATTTACCTCTTGCTCGTGAATTTTCTGAATACGCTCGTGTGGGAACAAGACACCGTGCTGCTGCGGGGATTACAGAGAGAACAGATGCTCTTGCAATTATAGTTTCGGAGGAGCGAGGTGAAGTTTCTATTTCTCGCAGTGGAAAACTTATTAAAATTAATACACCAGAAAAGCTAGCAGATGCTATTCATGAATTCATGAAAGATGAACCAACACAGGAAGTTCAGCGTAGCTTTTGGCACTACTTTGTGAAGAAAAATGCAGGCTCAAAAGTTTTTGCTTTTGTAGGTGCGGTGATATTGTGGTCAGTATTTGTGTATCAAGCTGGAGTGGTAAATCAGGAATACGATGTTCCTATTGAATTTCATTATGTGCCAACAAATCTAACCGTAGCTGAAAGTATTCCGACAAATGTTAAGGTGACTATTTCAGGAAACAATACAGATATAGAAAATTTCAAAGACACAGATCTTCATGCTGTTGTTGATTTGAAAGATGTGAAAGCTGGAAAAACCCGGATTAAAATCACAAAAGATAACATAAAAATTCCCTCATACCTCGATCTCACATCCATAACACCTAAAGATATTGAAGTGGTTTTGAAGTGAAATAAATAATTATTTTGTATCCTTAATACGAAGTGCTACTGCTATACCTGAAAGCATAATTCCGCCTAAGATTAAAAAGGTATATCTTTCATCAATAAATAAAAGCATAATACTCCCAAGAAGAGGTCCTATTATGTAGCCCATTGGTCCTGCGGTACGAAATGTGCTTATTAGGTTTTGGTTTGCAGAATTAATTTGTTTGAAAAAATAACTTTCAGTTGTAATTTCAATTAGACTTGCACCCATGCGTGCGATTAATAATATTATCGTCCATAAAATAAAATTATTTCCATGTACGAATGTCATTACGCATAAACCTATTGCAGTGATAATAAATCCAAGAATAAGAATTTCTTTTTCTCCGAATTTTTTGTCTGCCAATGTTCCTATAGGTATTTCAAGCATTACAAATGGTAATAGTGCAATACTTATCATGAGGCCAAGTTGTTGCCAATCAAAGCCTAGTGTTTCGTGTAGATAAATTGGTACATAGATTACAACCCACGAATAAAATATTTGTAAAAGAAGATTTGATATATATATGTTCCTAATATCTTTATTTTCAATGAAAGTTCGAACACTGTTTTCTAGGTGAATATGGTGATAATTATTATCTTTAAGATTTTTAAACCTTCTAGCTACAATATATATCAGTGGCAAAAGGGTTAGAATTGAAAGAATATATATACTTGAAAAACTTCCTTCAGTAAGAATTGAACCAACAATAATAGGGGACATGACCGCTGTCATATTCATGAGCGTTAGAAAAATACCACGAATACGACCTGTGCCACCGTTTTCGGAACTGCTTTCAAGAAAATTATCTAGGTTAAGAAGGATGAGTGGATTTATCGAGCTATGAGCTGTAAAAAACAAAATAACCCAAAATGAATTATGTGATGCTACAAGAGATGTCAAAAGAACAACATCGAGGCCTGCTACCCACAACATTGTGTAATAACTTCCAAAACGTTCTAAGAATTTTGAAGAATAGAGAAAAAGAATAATACTTACAATAGAACTTGTGGCGTAAATAAGTCCGATTGTATAAGTGTTTGCATACTGTTTTAGAAACGACGAATTAATATAAGTCGTAAGATAATAATGAAATGCTAAAAAAAACGTTGCAAGGTAAATATAGGTAAGTGTGTTTACCTTCTTCGATTTCAAAAGCAATTTATACATCCAGTAAGTATATCCAATTCTTCTCTGGCTGTGTATATTTACACCCCTAGAATAACTGGGATAACGATAGGACGTTTAGCTGTTTGTTGGAATAGGTATTTACCCACAGCATCTGCAACTTCGTCTTTAACGTAGTCGAAGTTGATTGGATGTTGGCCTTGAACGGAATCTTCAACTGTTTTTTTGATGATAAAGCGCGCTTGGCGCAGCAGTTCTTGAGATTCACGCAGGTATACGAATCCACGAGAGATAATATCTGGTGACTTTTTGATTTTACCAGTTGTTGTGTTTACACTTGCAACGACAACAAAGATACCGTCTTCTGAAAGTGTCTGTCGGTCTCGGATAACTGCTTCTTGAACGTTCCCGATTGAGAAACCATCCACAGCCACGAGTCCGTCTCCAGCCTTTTCTTTTCGTACTGATATTTTTTCTCCGTCTGTAATTTCAACAATTGAACAGTCGTCCGGAATTGCAATATTTTCTTTAGGTGTTCCAATGGACTCTGCAAGATCTGCGTGAAGGCGGATGTTGTAGTGACTTCCGTGAACTGGCATGAAGAATTTTGCTTTTATCTTTCTGTGTAACCACTCAATCTCACCTCTGTTTGCGTGACCTGTTGAGTGAATAAATACATCTGATGTTCGGTAGTGGATTATTTTAGCACCCTGTCTTGCAATATTGTCTTTTAGTTTTGCGACAGATTTTTCATTTCCTGGAATAATAGAAGATGAGAACAAAACAGTATCTCTGTCAGTAAGGTTAAAATATTTGTGTGTTTTTGTTGCCATACGCATAAGTGCGGCAAACTCATCTCCTTGTGCCCCTGTGGCCAAAACAACAATTCTATCTGGTGGAAAGTTTGGAATATCTTTTCCATCAATAATTGTTCCTTTTTTAACTTCAAGCATTCCTGCAATTTGTGCTATTTCTATGTTTTCTTTCATTGCGCGTCCTTCAAGTACGATTTTCTTACCAAGATTTTCAGCTATCTGAATGATTTTCATCGTGCGCTGGAATTGAGATGCAAAAGTTCCAATGATCAAACGTCCTTTTATTTCACGTATGATTTTTTCTAGGTTTTCGTGAACTAATGATTCTGGAGTAGAGAAGCCTGGGTTTTCTATGTTTGTTGAGTCAGCCATTAGGAGCAATGGCTTTTTGTTGTCGAATATTGAGTACTCGGCTTTTTCTCTGTCTGTTGGTTCTCCGTCCACGTGTTCAAGTTTGAAGTCTCCTGGTGTTACAATTTGTCCCCATTCTGTATCAATTGCGATACCCATTGAGTCTGGAATAGTGTGAGTAACACCAAAAAGATGAATAGTTGTGTTGCCAAGCTTTATTGTGTCGTTTTTTTCAACAATTTTAATATCAAGAGCTGGTGTATGAGGAAACTCTACTTGTCGTTTCTGTATCATAAGAGCTGTTAGATTTCTCGTGTAGAGCGGTGGATTGCCTATGCGAGGCATTACATAAGGAATACCTCCAATGTGGTCTAGGTGGGCGTGAGTAATTAAAATTCCACGAATTTTTTCTTTGCGTTCCTCGAGGTATTGGGTATTTGGAATTATATAATCAATACCTGGTGTGTTGCTATCTTTAAATTGGAAACCACAATCGATAAGAATGATATCGTCTTTGTTTTCGATTGCCGTCATGTTTCGTCCGATTTCCTCTACTCCTCCCAATGGGATTATGCGGATTACGTTATCCTTTACTACAGGGATATTATCTTTTGCTCGTTGCGGTTGAGTCTGGGGATTTTTTGGAAAAGATGGCATTTTGGGACGATGATTTCCACGAGAAAGAGGACGTCTTTGTTGAGGTTGAGCTGGTCGAAAATCATTTGTTCTAGGTGTTTGTGCTTGGCTCTGAACACGCTGCATTGTGTGGTGTGGTTGAACCTCTTGTGCTTGCGCCGTGCGAATATCTGGCCGATGGGGGTTATTGTTGTACGGAGCTCGATTAGTAGGATTAAATCTCCTTGGTGCAGGTTGAATACGTGCGTGGTAAGGAGCTCGTCTATGAGGTTCTCCTTGGGGAGTAGAATTTCCTGTTTTTGTGTCTGTTGTATCTGTCATGTTATTTTTTTATTAAATATTAAATTTTATTAATTTTGTTTTTAAGATATGAAGGAACGAAAATATTCCACACATGGTCCGTTTGAATGTACCAGTTTTCAACGTCTGAAAATCGGTCACTTGGTGTTATTGTCTTTCCGAATGAAAAACCTTTAACTTCTTCTGGAAGTACATATACGAAATCCGGAGAATATGCAAATACTGCTGGTGTATCATTTATTATTTCTTTCTCAAAGATTCCATATTTTTGAAGGCGAGTATCTTCATCTGAAATTGTTCGTGCGTCCTCAAGTATTTTGTCTGTTTTTGCGTTGGTGTACATTGCAATATTAAGACCTGGGTCATTACGTTGTGATGAATGCCAGAACGCATAGAGATCTAGGTCACGGCCGACAATTTCTCCAAAAAACAATGAGTCATATTTTCGTGGTCGAATGACTGATTGGTTTAGATCGTTCATTTCAAAAACTTTTACATCTATACGTGCTCCAAGTTGTTCCCATTGTTTTTTTATTATTTCTGAAGCTTGTTTGAGTTCTGGCGCGTCTCCTGTTGAAATTGAAAATGAAAGAGTTTCAGTTTTAGCCTTAGTCTTTAATTCATAAATACCATCTTGATTTTTCTTCCAGCCTGCCTTTTCGAGAATGGCTTGAGCGTCTGTAATGGAAGTAACAGTTGTTTCGATTGGTTTCAAATCCGTAAGACCTTGAGGTATTGGACTTGTAGCTTCGGTCCCAAAACTATGTAGAACTTGGTCAATCAAAGCCTTTCTGTCAATAATAGAATTGAGTACGGTGCGAACTTCTTTGTGAGTAAATATTGGATTGACGTTTTGGTTGAAGTAAACAGCAAATGTTTGGGGTAGGGGATACTGTTCTATTCTAGCACTTGTGAGTTTTAGTTCTGAAGCAACTTCACCTGAAACAGAATGAAGTGCTGTTACAGTACCTTTTTTGTATGCATCCACCAAAGCTGTCTCGTTTGGATAAAATTTGAATACAATAGAATCTATATAAGGATCGTTGAGAGTGTATTTTCTAAAAGATTGAAGAGTTAGACTATCTGGAATACCAGAAGTGTTTCTACTCACAGTTCCAATTTTGTAAGGACCAGAACCTATTGGTTCAATGTTGAATTGACTAAATGTAAATTCGTCGATAGATGCGTCTTTCCATATGTGTTTAGGAAGTATTCCTAAAGTGGTGTTTTCAATAAAAGGAGCATATGGCTGCTTGAGTGTAAACTTAACAGTCTTATCACTTACTTTTTCAGCCTTTACGCCGTCCCAGTTTGCACGCTTAGGACTTTTTAGTGCAGGGTCTTGAGCTTTCTGTATGGTAAATATTACATCGTCGGCAGTGACAGGTGTTCCATCTTGAAAGACTGCATCTTTTTTGATATTGAAAGTATAAGTTTTTCCGTCATCCGAGATTGAGTAATCTTGGGCTAAGTCTTCCACAAGCGAACCATCTGGTTTTGCTTTGAGTAGGCCGGAATATACCAAAGAAACAAGGTCTCGGTCAGTATCAGAAAATGATAACAATGGGTTTATATAACGAGGAGATCCAATTACTCCTTCAGTAAACGTTCCTCCGTGGCGAGGGATTTCTTTAAGGAAATATGAATCAACAGTGTGTAATATTAGAAAAGCAGAAAATAACGCGGTTGCAGATAAAACCCCAAAAATTATTTTCTCTCCCAAACTAAATGAGACAAGTGCTGTGCGAATTGAATCGCGTATAGATGCTATTCGATTTTTCACGATAGATAAAAATGCTAGAGAAACAGACGACTATTTAGTCGTTTATTAGTAAAGAAATGAAACGAGTGCTGTTGCTGCAAAAAGTATCGCTAAAACTATAGTTGCATTAAAAAGGAATTTTTCGAAACCTCGGCGTGTGTGGTATCCGGCTTCAAAACTGTCAGAACCACCAAGGGCTCCACCTATACCTGCTGCACTGTACTGTAA